>ENA-ORTV01002486-ORTV01002486.1-human-gut-metagenome-genome-assembly--contig:-NODE-2486-length-17230-cov-3.215604_pt1 | contig 17230 bp, 15 predicted proteins | sample MGYA00241915_ERZ509194 | MGnify/ENA primary metagenome ERZ509194 (study PRJEB26280, sample SAMEA2338810) | human gut metagenome | biome: human gut; feature: human-associated habitat; material: faeces... | reverse complement strand
TTTACCGATATGTTTGCCTGCAGCTATGCCTTTGATGACGAAGGTCTGCCGGTCTGGCCGGCACGGGTCATCAACTACAGCATCAAAGTACAGTTTCTGACCAAAATCAATAAAGGCCTGTGCAAAATCGACGATGTCGCGGTAAATGAATTTATGCCTGAAGAAAAACGTCCGATCCCTTTTGACCGTATGATTTATTTCGGCGACGGAATGACCGATATTCCGTCAATGAAGCTGATTAAGGAACGCGGCGGGAACGCGATTGCGGTTTATGCGCCGGGAAAAAGCAAAGACAAGCACAAGGCTGTCAAACTGTTGGAAGATAACCGCGTAAACTTCGCTCTGAAAGCCGATTATCGGGAAAACCGCGAGATCGACAAAGTGGTTAAAACCATTCTGGATAAAATTGCCAAAGAACGCGACTTGGAAATTTTAAAATCGCGGGAAAACAAAAAGAAATTCCTGCGGATGGCGCTGCCGAAAATCTGCAAGAAAAAAGATGTATGAGACAGTAGCCGCGGCTGACAGATTTTTTACCGGGAAAGATAAAAAAATACTTGCGTTTCTTAAAAATATGGCTTAGATATAGGGCAATAATTCTGAAACGCTTGCCCGCGAAGAAGTGTTATTGCGGCTGCCGGAGGGGATTTATCTCGCGAAGGTGCCGGAGGAGTGCCACCCCTCAAGGAGTTATCCGGAAAGAACAGAGTTCAGTGGTTATTATTGGGGTGTCGCCAAGTGGTAAGGCACCGGTTTTTGGTACCGGCATTCGTAGGTTCGAATCCTGCCACCCCAGCCACAGTTCAAAAATCGCCATTTTTGGCGATTTTTTCTTTATAAATCAATAACTTAACCGAGTCCGAAAATTTATATCATTACAGGCTTAAATATGAATCATCTTCGGACTACTTTTTATAACTTTCTTTATTTTTCAATAACTTAGCTAATTTTAGCCTTTCATAGCCTTTGGTAATTATCATTTATCCAAAGTCGGATTTGAAGCCAGCCTAAAAGAAAAGCTCTTGACGTCAATGACAGTTTATTTTCACTCATACGACCAGGCTCAGGGGCTACGGTATGCGGATTGGGCCTGCCGGCTACCGCTCCTATACTGCCCAGCCGGGATACACCTACCACCAGCCCGTACCGGTTAGGCTTAAAAATGACTAACCAAAATTGAGAGAGGCCTTTACGTGCGAGCCTTAAAATAGGCTTATGCGTTTTGAGTAGGCCTTTCAACCTTTGACATAGCTATGTTAAAAGTCTAATTTTCTTTTTAATTTTCGGTTTTACTTTTTCTTAAGCCTAGCTAATATAATATAAAATTAGGAGAATTTAATATGATTGACTTAAAAGAAGATTTTATAAATTGGTTAATAAAACAAGGTTTATCTGAAAAAACAGAAACAGGTAAACCAAGTACAATTTATGACTACTTAACAACAATAAATCGAGTATGTAAAAAAGAAGGATACATAACTTGGGAAAAGTTAGCTGTAAATTTGTTTTCTATTGTTTCTAATTATCATGGTAAATACAAAACCGCTTTACATAAATATAATGCATTTTTATTTGAAACAGAGCTAAGCAGACGGGTTATACAACAACGATACGATAATTTATTGTATGCTTATTCTAAACTAAGTGATGAAGAAAAAAAAGATATAGAAGCAAGAGAATATATAATAACGCGGGAACTTGCTGATATATTGAAAGTAGATATTCGTCAAATAAAACGTTGGCGAGAAAACCGTATATCCCTGCATAAAGAAGACCAAGTTGAAGAAAATGATCGTGGTTGTAAAAAAATTGGTCCTAAATTTACACAAGTTGGTGGAAAGTACAGATATTACAAAGACGATTTGGAAAAATACTTTCATCGTCCAATAGAAAAGATGTAAAAAGACAATACCCCTTATCGAATCGACATACAAATATTCCGAATCCATATTTTGATGTAGCAAAAAAATGATCAATTTTGACTATTTTTTGTAATCATTTTTTGTGTTTACACATTTACATCCTAATTTTTTTGTTTTTAGTGTCACCTCTTGTGATATTTTTGTCACCTATCGTCATTTTGACTATATTTTTCAATTAGTTATCATTTTCTTACCGACACGAAATGTTGGTGTGTCGAACTCTGACACGGTGTTAGAGGGGGCACTTTTAAAGAAAGTAAAAATCATGTTTGAAGAAAACATAAAATATGCCGCAAACCAAACTGGAGAAACGGCACAAAAAATTTCCGGAGATTCAATTCAAGCCGGAAGCAATAATGAAGTTAACACAACCGAATATCAAGCTGGTAGTGCTTTACAAACAATGTTAAACCGGGCTCAGCAGTTTAAGACTGGTCAAGCCCAAAATGATAACACTCCTAATGGTGATGATAACGGAGGTGGTGACAATACGCCATCTCCATCACCAACGGGAATGATTGTTGAAGATTCCGTTGAGGATAGTGAAGGCAATTCTTATCAGGTTTATATTGATGTAGATGAAGTGTCCAAACGTACTCACATCAGTAAAACCGAGTTAGTTGAATTATGTTCTGGCACAAATACTGCCGTTGCCATTCCTACTGATTTGGTTTCATTAAATGGCTTTATCACGGTTAATCAAGGTGCAGCAAGTACAGCAGGAAAATTATCAAAAAGAAAAATTTTACCGCCAGAGACAAGAGCTTATTTCTTAAAAAGAGCTCAAGAATATGGTTATCTTTGGCTTAAAGGGGAAGTCCAGCTTGGAAATGAAATTCGTGCTATTGAAAGACGTTTTGGCAAACGAACAGACTTAGAGGCTGCTAATGACAATAAAAATCCCAAAAGGAAAACAGCTAAGTTGAACGATGTATTGAAAAAATTGCGAACCAAAAAAGAAGTTTTAGCTGAAGATTATGACCTTGGATATAGTCAAGCTGGTGAATTGGCTCGCCTGACAGATGATTTGGTTGAAAAAGAACTCGATTACGCTCAGAAACACAATGAGACCTTGAGCCGTAATCATGCACTGTCTTTCTTAAATTTGCCTCCAGACTGGACTGATGAAGAAAAAGCTGCAATGGACACTACAGACACCGGTATGGAAACTGAAACGACCACAGAAACGGGAACGAAGGTCAAGAAGCCTAAGTTTAAGTTTGAAACAGTTCGTTCAACTATTCCTTTTGAACAACGTAAAAAACGCAAATTAAAGCATAAAATGCCTTATTGTCACTTGTTTGCATGTGCTGGTTCAGATGGATATTACCTTGAGCAACACGGGTTTGAATGTGTTTTGGCAAATGAACTAAAGAGTGATATTGCAGATTATTTTGCATTGATGTATCCCAAAGCAGAAGTCTTGGATGATGATTTCAGAAAACGGTATAATGAGCTGGTTGAGAAATTCAAGGCAATGAAAATAAAATTACTTCTTATCACAAATCCTTGTCAGGACTTTTGTTCTCAAAAACCGAAGAATTGGAGAGATGACGACAGACTGACATTAATTATTGATATTGTCCGATTCATCAAAGACACCAAGCCTAAACATATTCTGCTGGAAAACGCCAAGGCCTTTTTCTCATTTTCGTTGCCATTGGTTGAGAATCTTACAGCACACCCTATTGCCGAAGAATTGCAGAAAATTTTGAACGGCCGAACCATCGGGGATTATCTTCGAGATGAGTTAACCGCTGAAAATTTAGGATATCATATGAATTTCGCTATTGAAGACAGCAGTTTCTACGGCTGTGCCCAGTCAAGAGTTCGTAGTATCATGCTTGCATCAACAGAAGGTGTTTGGAACTGGCCTTGTGCTGAAGAGTTTGCAACATCTCTTTGGGAGGTCATTGGTCACCTTCCCTCGCTTGAAGCTGGAGAAGATAGCGGAATACCTTATCACAAAGCTGGATCGTTGCATAAAGATAAAGCCATTGCAGAACAAATCAAGGAAGCTCTTGCACACACAGCAACAGGCAGATGTCCAAAAGATAATGATCCAAGATACCAACTTCCCGGCTTTGGCTTTTTTGGTGCTAAAGGAGCTCGTAAGTTTTGGGATAAACCGTCCAATACTATTGATACAGGGAATGGGGCTGTTTTGGGTTTGCGAACTATTCATCCTGGTCGACTTCGTAAAGATGGCACCTATTCTGACGCACGACCACTAACATTGCTTGAAGTATTTTTGGTCAATGGTCTTGAAAATTATGAAATTCCTGACAAATTTAAGAACCGTGAGAACTTTGTTCGCAATTTGATGGGCGAGATTTTTCTGCCAAAATTGTGTGAACGCATATGCTTAGAGGTTCCAGTTGGCGATGATGAATGGGAAGAGATGGACGAAAATCCAGAATAATTGATAAAAAGTAGTATACGTCAACCTTTAACATCCGAGTGTTAAAGGTTGGCTTTTCTTTATATATACGCCGAAAAATCTCAAAAGTACGCAAAAAAATATACTATTTGGAAATTTTTTTATCAAGGCCAACCAAAAACGCAATTCTATAACATTGTATCATTAAACCTGTTTGGCAACGATCCATCATAATCTTGTTTGCTGTTTTTAGCAGTCAGGGATACGAGGAAGCAATAAGCGCGGCCTTTGTTATTATTATACTTAAAATAAATAAAATTAAAAATAATAAATGCCAATAAAATTAAATACTTAAGAATAAATAACATTAAATACAGATACTAAAAAGAAGGTATAAAATGAAGAATAAAACCTTAAGACAGCAGATGTCAAACCAGATACACTATGACTATCGTCCCCATGTATCACCAATGACAACAGAAGGTATGAAGTCCATGTCGCCAAGTAAGCAGATGACGCGTAACCAGATAAACACCAATACAATTAAACCAAAGAGAAAAGCAACAGGTATCGCGTCATTGGGTCCGGCGACAAGGTTGGAGAAGTGTGTTGGTGATTGTATTTCTTCCTTATGTATTAGTCCTATCTGTAATATTAATTCTTTTGATAATAATTTTGTTTTTTCTTCTGTATATGATGAATTTGGTAATATTAATCCTTTAAGTTGTTATGATGTTTTTGTATCTGGTTTGACTATTCCTATATATAATAAGTATCCTTTTTCTTCTTATACGGATAATGGAAATATTTTTACTTTTGGTAGTGCGGGCAAAGCTGATGTAAATTTTATAAACTATATGAACGGAATCGTATATGCAGGCTCATCTATCCGTAAATGTTCTAATCCTGCAAATCCTAGTCAAAACACAAGCATAAAGAATCAAAAATCAGCCCGTGGTAAACAGATTGATACTAAAGTAATTAAACCTATACCAAATGAAACAACTGAGTCCAGCGGTCAAAAAACAGACTCCTTTGTAAAATCATTGTTTGGTTGTAAAAATTTATTAAGTACCGAAGAAATAAGAAAAATATTAAATGAATGGATAGGTAGAGAGTATCAGCCAACGCATTTTTTGACATTACAGTTACCGGAAAATAAGAAGTCTGCTGATTTAATGACATCTATACGACATCTGAAAAACATAATGAAGGCATTTGAGAAAAGTTTAATGAATAATTGGAGCAGACATCATCTTCGGTTTATTGCTTTTACCGAAAATGGTATTTCTACTGACTGGCATTTCCATATTTTGTTTAATCAAAGCAAATTTACGGAACAAAAATTACAAAATGCTATTCTAAAAGCAACTATACGAGAAAACCTGCCTTTTTATTGTCTGAAACTTGATAAAATCGATGAAAATATGCTTACCGTTGATTCATATTGTACTAAAGAGATTAAAATTTATTGGAATGGTAAATTTGACAGTGACCGGATTATCTTTTCGGATTGCTTGTTTGGTTTATAAAAGTTTTTGACGTCAACGACAATTTATTTTTATAACCTTTGACACTATTATGTTAAAGGTTGTTTTGTGCAAATTAGAAACGGAAAAATAATTGAAAAAACTGTTTTACAAATCCCAAGAATCGCGACATTACAACATTATCAGATTCCTTTTGATAGTTATAACACATTGTAAATAGGTATTATTATATTTATGACTCAATAAACAACCCGTGGATTCAGAGATTACTTTTTCATAATAAAACCTATACCAAAAGCAAAATCGTTATCCACGGGTCAAAAAATGAGTCTATGGTCTTTAATATTCGCTTGCCAACATAACAGTCATAACACGATTAGTTAAATTTGGATTGCTTGGATCCTCTGACAAGTATTGATAGTTTTTGTCATAGTAATCTATTTTGAAGTATATCATCTCGCCGTTATAATCAAAACTACCAAAATCGTGTTCATTATATGGGTCATTATCTGGTGTAAAATTGTTAAACTGTCTGACTTCTGATAAGATTTTTGCAATATCATCTTTGGATTTAGCATTTATACCAGCAGTTAACATTACTCTTCCACCGGTAAATGTTTGTCTGAGATTGTCATTTAAAGTTTTAATGTCTGTCATTATTGTTACTCCACATTAAACCATTTCATAACAGTACAAAGCAAATCATCATAACTGCCGCTTGTTGCTTCTTTGAAAAAGGCGTCTATTTCTGATTTTGGTAGCTTGTGTTTTCTCATTTCAGAAGTACAGATACCAAGAATATTAAAAGCATTTCCATTAACACCTAAGATATTTACAGTAATTTCAGGATATTTAACATTTGTCATGACACACCTCTTAGGCAGACATTTCCGAAGCAAGAAACATTTTGAATTTTCTCAAAGCCTGTCTGACTGATGTATGACTTCTTTTACCATAGCTTGATTTTTCGCCGGCTGTTTCATATTGAGGAAGGATAGAAGAGATATTTTCAACCAGATGAGCAAGTGTAAATTCTTCTTTTCTGCAAAGTCTTTCAATTCTTCTAGCGTAATCAGATGATGTCAAAGCAGAATATTTATTTTCCAGCAACCAATTTTCAAAATTCTTCAACATAACACAATCTCCTTATCATCAAATTAGTTAATAAAAACCGGCTCAGTACAAACGGCGACCATTGTTTGCTTCAATCTTTGGCACTCAGACAAGCAGTCACTAAAAAATTGATAAGGTGTTGGAAGAATAGTGTCATTGAGTTTTACATACCACATAACTTTTTCCTTTCATAAATAGTCGTTTTGCTCATTAACTATTTATATTATGCGGTGTATTTTCTAATTCGGGAGCCCCTAAAACGCTAGTTGCCAACGACATTTTGCTACGATTTGGACGGGATTACTAATTTATGGACAAAACGAGCAACTAACTTCTCGGTATTTTGGAAAAGAAGTTGTTTCTTAGCGATATTTTCTCTTAAAACCGCTTTTGGATAGAGAATTCAATTAACGATTTTTCATATTCACGCTGCCAAATATTGGAACTTTTATCCGTATAAGAATAAGTTAAGGTCGGTACCAAACCCCAAACGGCTATGTTACGGTTGGATAACGAGATAGAATAACGCTGCGTAACATCTTTTTCTTTGATTTCTTCAAATTTATAATCCTTAACCGTCCAGCGGTCGCCTTTGTAATTGGTAAACAATACCGACGGTTCAGCATAGACATGAAAACCGTAAGGCAAATCCGCACCAAACCCCAAAGCAAAATTTATTCTGTCGTTGGTATAGGTTCTGTCTTTTGTTTTCTCATACTCGTAACCGGTTCTGAAAATCAGGTATTTTGAAGAATCCAAGGCATAAAACAAGCGTAATCTGGCACTTTTGGTATCGCCGTCCAACATATCGCCGTAATCATCATAATAGGTTGGCGTGTAGGCTAAAGTCAGATTGGCATTGAGCTGTTTGGTAATGTCATAACCGGTTTCAACCATAAATCCGGTAGAGTAGTTATAAGCCTTGTGTCCTAAATAGCGTCTTGAAACAGTCGGACCGAAGAAAATATCGCCTTTTTCATAAACATATTTGGCACCCAAGACATAATACAAGTAGGTGTCATCGTATTTTTTATCACTGTATTTGGAATTATAAATCATAGCTTCATTGCGTAAGCGCCAATTCTCGGATAACTTAAATTCATAATTTCCGCCAACGGTAACATTAAACCCGACATCTTTTTCCGGTTCGTCCAAGGTGTTGCACATCACCCCGAACATTGTCATCACGCATTGTTCGCCGGAAGTTGTATTGTTGATATTATTGTCAGGAGCCACGCCGAAATTAAACCAGACGTTCCAGTTTTTGTTTTGACGGATATAATACAGGGCTTGTCTTATGCGATATTGCACTGGCAAAGGCAAATCTTTATGAGCCAAAGCCAAACGATAATGATAATCGGCACGCCACCAGTCTTCTTTCAGCAAATACAATTCCGCCAGTCTGAAACGGATATTCGGAATATTGGGCTCATGGTCTAAGATAAAATAATAAATATCAATAGCTTCATCGTATTTATGTTCCTTGGTGGCAATCTGGGCGAGCAAATACAAACGCTCAATCTCCAGTTCCCTGACATTATACGGTTTGACGAGTAAAGCCTTGCGGGCATCATCAAGTTTACCTTGCGCAATTAAATCTTTGGCAAAGTTTAACACATCTTCGTGTTTCATAGAGATAACGGTTTTATGACCACTTTCCCGAGATACAGAAACCGGCGATGTTTCTTCTTTGGCAAAGGCAGAACTGATACCTGCCAGAAAAAACACCGCCAGTATGATAAAAGTCCGATTTGGCATTTAGTTACTGTCTTTGAGTGCCGAACCCAATGTTAACCGAGATATTTTTTATCTTGTCGTATGATCCGGCATCGTTGAAAGCACGTCCTTCTTCATAAAAGATATATCCAGTTGCTTCACTCGGCATTCCTTTATCACCATAATAACCAATATTCAAAGCACCAAATGCCGGATCACTATGGTCTCCCGGGGCGGCTTCTATAGCTGTATCAGGATCAGCAGCCAACTGTTTAGCCGTTGTAAAATCATTAACAATATATTCAGATTGACCTCTGAACTTATAATCATCAGCCGTACCATTTTTCCAGTTATTTAAGGTCAACTTGTCAGGATTACCATTAGCAGCCGCTTCCGCTGTTACATCGTACCAGTTATTAAATTCGGCCGATACAGTTTGCTGACCGGTTGCTTTGTTAAATGTTAATGTTGCTTTGCCATCTAAATTTAACGGATCCAAACTTTCGTTATCTTTTTCATCTTCATTATTTCCGTAATCAACATTAACTGCACCAACAGCACGACCTATAAAGTTCATATCTTCAGATAAATCAGCAACTTCTATTTTTTTATCTTCATAGCCACCGGCAAAAACAAAAGTTTCTTTTTCATGACCTTCCTGAACAGGTTTGGAGAAGTTTGAGTTCTTAGTTAATGTTCCAAAATCCGAATAAACCAATTTCATATCTTTGGCATAACTTGTATATGTGGTTGTTTCATCTTTGGTGTAATCTAAATTGTAAAAGATAAATTTATTGGGATTCTTCCCGACATCAACTTCTTCGCGTGCTACTTCCACCTCAAGATTCCCATCAGATTGAATCAAACCTAAAGCTATATCAATGGCTTTTTTGGTATTTGCAACGATGTCATCCCTTGACATGCCATCGCTATCATAAGCGCCTGTTTCTGCCAATTCATCAACTCTTGCTTTTAACTTTTCGCTTTGTTCCTGAGGTGTCAATTCAGTTAACGAATCTATAAAAGTTCCGTAATAATGCGTACTGTTAATGCCGTAACGATAAATTTTTTGACTGGTTTTAAATTCATTTGTGTCGCCGTCTCGTTCGGACGCATAAACAAGTTCTCCCGGTCGGTCTTTATTTTTGGTAATTTCAACGCCGTCAATTCTATTATTTTCATCAAGCGTCAAGCGAACAAAAGAGCTTTGCTTACCGTCATGTAATGTTACCAAATTCAGCTTGGAATTATTTATGTCCAAATTTGCATAAGCTCCCAGAAGTGTATCAACTTTATCTTTTATTTTATCTGGGTTATCCTGCATCCATTTCTGAGCTGATTTTATATCATCTATATGACCGGCTAAGTCTTGTTGAGTAAAACCAGCCAAAAGCAATGCTTGTTTAATTTCCGGTAATGAAGCATTTTCTAATTTGTGATCAACCAAAATTTTTATCATATTATCGAAAACTTCTTGATTACAATCCCGTTCAGATTTGCAAATATTATTTCCTGCTCCACGAGTAAGGGGTTTTACTCTTTTTTTGAGGCTTGAGGATTCAACACCGGCATAAACATCGTCGCCTAAGCGTTCTTTGACCACATCGGTAAAACCATCGGAATCCGTAATTGCTCGGGTTCTCATTTCTGTAACATTTTCGTTATGATTTACCTTTAGAGTACCAGAACCGCCTGGCGTATCAGGATTGGTAATGTCTGGCAGATTTGCCGGAGGAACAAAACTATGTCCGCCACCACCGCCGCCACAAGCGGAAAGCATTGTTGAAAGAGTTAATGCTGCAATAAGTGAAAGTTTTTTCATATTTGGTCTCCAAAAATTTTATTAAAACTGTTAAAAATAATTATTTTTTCTGCATACCAACGCCGATTTGCATTTCCAAAACATTAATCAGATTTTTGTCAATCGTATGTCCTGGATTTTTTCGGTCCTCAACGGTTTTCGTTTCACCATTGGTCAGACTTTCTTCGTGATACATGACATAACCGGTTGCTTCACTTGGAGTATCATCTTTACCATAATACCCTATGTTCATAGCACCAGCATATCCTTCATAACTGCTGTTTTTATCCCAGGCTTCTTTTATAAAATCCTTGTTTTCATACTTATTGAAACCGTCGAAATTTTGTGAGCCATTGTCTTTTATGCCGTCGATATTGTTACTGGCTACACCGGTGAATTTAAATTTATTATCAGTAATTGTGTCGCCACCAAAAAATGAAATGCTGCCCGTATAGGCATTAAGATTTTTTGTTACATCAACATCATACCAGTTGTTAAAAGTTACATTAAGATTTTCTGTTCCATTGGCAAATTTTAGAGTGGCCTTACCTCCCTCAAGCTGCATAGTATTGCTTTCTACAACCCCATAATCGCCCTCAACAATTTTTTTATAATTAACACCGCCAACAGCATCTCCTGTAAATTCCATACTATTTTTCGGATCCATTTTCATTGCGTCATATCCGCCAGCAAAAACTTTATTTGCATGAATTTCTTCTTTATCGTTTGCATCGTCTGTATTCGTACGAATTTCATCCCATTCTACAAGACCAAAGTCAGAATAAAGTAGGTTTCCCGTGCCATTCTTCAAATTTTTGGCATAGCTTGTGTAGACAGTACCAATTTTTCTATCAAGAATCTCATGTTCAAGAGATGTGGTATCTCCCAGAGCGGCAATATCTGCAGATATTGTATCTTTCATATTTGATAAGCTATCATCACCGGCAAGCGAATCTTCTGCAGCTCGTTCTTGCAATTTTAATTGTAGTTTTTCTTTAATTAAGGCTAAATCAGGCTCTGTATTTTCATCATAACCGGAAATTTCAATATAAAGTCGGCCTCCTTCGCTCCCATAAGGAAACTCATATATGTGAAGCTTATCATTACCGGAAAACGTATTTTCTCCAGTTTTGTTTAACTTATCACTCAGAGCTTCTGCACCAAAATCATTTTCGGAAATTTCGACACCATTGATATTTTTCTGCTCATCATGATCATCAATAGTAAAATTGATAAATGTATCCTGATTTGCTGTTTCTTCGACAAGGTGCAGTTTGGCATTATCAAGGTAGACTTGTTTCTCTGTGCCGTACATATTATACGCTTTTTCGGCATGGCGTTTTATCATATATTTGCGATTGGCAATCCAATTTATTAAATCAGCTTCCGTTTCAGGCAAATCTTCGAATCCGGCCAAAATTAAATATGGCCGCAAACCTTCGGCATCATTTTCATCAATAGTATTATCAACTAATTGTGTCTTCATTTCTGTAAAAGCTTGAGTAACATCCTCGGAAGCAACTTCATTTGACGTAAACAAAGCTATGCCAGAAGAGCCTAGTGCTTGAGAATAAAGTTTATTTCGCTTGGCAGTATTAGACAGTCCTTCATTTGTCATACAAGTCAATCCAGTGCAAGATACGACAGGTTGATCTGGATTGCTCGGATTATCCGGTATTGTTGGCGGAATAAAACTATGTCCGCCGCCACCACCGCCACAAGCTGAAAGCATGGTTGATAAGGTTAATGCTGTAATAATTGATAATCTTTTCATTAGTCTCTCCAAAGATATGGGTATGAATTATGGCACATTATGGCAAAAACCAACGATTATGGCCGGTTACTCAAGAGAGAGGTGTATTCCCGAACAAAAGAAAACAAGCTATTATTTTTACTTGATTTTTTTATGAAAAGAAAAAGTGCGAAACTTACAAAAAACGGTTGATTTTATCGTTCTAATAAATTGACCGGATTTTTTAAGAAAATTTAAGGAGAAAACAATGGCTGTTATTGGTTATATTCGGGTGAGTTCCGCCAAGCAAACCCTTGAACATCAACGCTTTGAGATTGAACAGTATGCTAAAAAACACAAATTGAAAGTTGATGATTGGGTTGAAGAAAAAATATCTTCCCGAAAGGCATTAAAAAACCGCAAACTTGGTGCTTTATTAGATAATTTACAGGAAAATGATATACTTATCTCTTGTGAAATATCCCGACTAGGCAGGTCTTTACTTGAAGTTATGCGAATTTTAGAAACCTGCCTTAATAAAAATTGTCAGGTTTGGACTTTGAAGGAAAATTATCGCCTCGGCAATGATATACAGAGTAAAGTTTTAGCCTTTGCTTTTGGCTTGGCAGCGGAAATTGAGAGAAATCTTATCTCCCAACGCACCAAATCATCACTTGCTAATCTCAAAGCATCAGGCAAAAAGCTCGGACGTCCGTTTTCCGCAGAGTCAAAAAAGCTGAAACTCTCCAAAAATGCTAAAAAAATAAAGAATTTACTAGCCAAAGGTATTTCCAAAACACAAATAGCAAAAATTCTCGGTGTCCAACGCAGTACACTTAGGCACTTTATTGAAAGAATGATGTAACCTTTAACATTGCTATGTCAAAAGTTGAAACATTTACTATTTGGAAAATTTATTTCAAAAAATTTAGTAGAAAATAGCTTGAGTCATACTTCTATAATGTATGACTGATATATTTAGCAGACTCAAAAAAGAGTTATTAATTCTTTATCCCGATGTTACGGATATTGAATTAAACGAAATGACAAACAATCTGATTGATTTTTTTACAACTGCTGTAAAGTCTGTTTTGGAAGAGGATAACCAAGACCAAAAAGAACTTGTCGTTGATGACAAGAACTTTGATAAAGCACCAACCTCTTGCCCTTGAGGGCAACAGGTTAATATATTGAAATAGCAATAAAAAATATTTTTAAAATCTGTTTTACATTTGTTTTCAAACACGACATTACAAAATTGTTTAATAATTTTAATAAAAAGGAAAACATACTATGACTAATGTTAATAAAGCAATAGATAAAATATATATTAAGACATTACAGGACAATATCCGTAGAAGTCTGAAACATAACAAATCTAAAGAACAACATATGGAATTGGCTCCTATTGGTTATAAGAGTATTCGAGATGAAAATAATAAAATTGATATTATCGTTGATTCTAAACAAGCATCAATCATTATGAAATTGTTTAGAGCTTATGCCACGGAACAATATACAATAAAGCAGGTTTTCGAATTAGCTCGTTCTTTAGGTTTAGTTAATCAACAAGGCAACGCCGTCTCTGAACGTTGTGTAAATAATATACTAAAAAATCCATTTTATTACGGAAAAATACGCATAAATGATCAACTTATGCCCCACAAATACCAAACATTTATTGAAAAATCGTTATTTGACAGAGTGCAAGAAGTTATGGATTCTCGTAGAATAAAAAAATAATCTCTAAATACCGGTGTCAAATGTTTGTTTAGAATGTTTGGCACCATATTTTCAATTATCCTTTTGAAAAATCAGTAAAATATTAGTAAAAAAGTTGAATGAAAATGCATTTTTTTGCGTACATTCCCATTTAAACGCGACATAATAATATTGTGTTAAATCAATGGAGTAATAAAAATGGCTAAAAAATTAAACTATAATCCAGACGAAAAATGCACACAAGCAATCGTCTTTGCCCGTGTATCCAGTAAAAAACAAAAAGACAAAGGTGTTTCTCTTGATGTCCAGATGGAAACGATTACTCAATATTGCATTGATAATGGATTAAAAATAATAAAAGACTTGAGTATAGATGAAAGCTCCACCAGAGGCGAACGCAAACAATATCATGAAATGCTTGAGTTTGCTAAAAATCACGATGGCAAAATTGCTATTATTGTTAACTATGTTGACAGATTGCAACGTTCTTATGATGACACTTATGAATTAAACAGATTACGTAAAGAAGGTAAAATTGAAATTCACTTTCTAAAAGAAGGTTTGATTATTACCAAAGATTCTGCTGCGATGGATTTAACCTTTTGGAATATGCACGTTCTTATGGCTAATTTCCAAGTTAATACAATGATAGATAAAGTAAAAGCCAGCCAAAAACAAAACTGGGCTGACGGTAAATGGCAAGGATTAGCTCCTATCGGTTATTTAAATGCAAGAGATAATGACAGAAAAGCGACACTTATTTTAGATGACCAAAGAGCCCCTATTATCAAAATATTGTTTGAAGAATATGCTACCGGCTTACACTCTTTACAAAGTCTTTGGTATAAAGCAAAAGAATTAGGTTTGACATCTAAAGAGAAAAATCATTATGAAAAATCGAAAAACTTTAATAAAAGAACATTTGTCAGTCGCAATAAAATTGAAGATATTCTTAAAAATCCTTTTTATTATGGTATGATGAAAATTAAAGGTAATCTTATTCCGCATATATACGAGCCTATTATTTCCAAAGCCTTATTTGACAAAGTCCAAGAAGTATTTCAATCTAAAAGCCGCGAAGTTTTTAGTCATCAACAAGAATATAAAGCCATTCCATTTGCATTTAGAGGTTTGATAAAATGCGAAACTTGCGGTTGTGCCATTACTTCTGAACATAAAATTAAGAAAAATGGTAAAAGATATGTCTATCTCAAATGTAGTCACTTACGCGGAAACTGCAAACAAGGTTTAGTTAATGAAAACACATTATTTGAACAGTTAGACAATGAATTATTTAGTAAAATACAAATACCGTCAAAGATTTTAGAAACATTAAAGAAAAATGTTCAAAAAAATATGGAAGAAGAAGCTATTATGAATGCTAATCTTAAACGCAATTTACAATCTGAACTTAACACCTTAGTCAATAAAGAAGATAATTTAACTGATTTATATGTATCTGGTAAAATCAAAGAAAATATATACAACCGTCAAATAAATGCTATTGCTGATGAAAGAACTTTTTTAGAAGAATCTATTGCAAAATATAAAGAAATTACAAAAGACATTACGACTACTGTTGACAATTTGCTTGATATTGCCGGTAATTTGTCTGACATCATGCACAAAGCCACTCCACTCAAGAAAAACAAGCTTCTTAAACTACTTATAAAAGATTGTACCTTGCAGGATAAAGAATTGAAATATACTGTCAGAGCACCTTTTGATAAATTCATTCAATGCAACAATCCTACGCAATGGTTTAAGGATCCTACTCAAGATTTAGATACTTATGCTAAAATCGCCGATGAAGTCAAATTGGTGAAGCAGCAGGTTTTGATAGAAGGATAACTAACCTATGCGTAAATTATAAAAGACGAACGAATATGCTGATAAGATATCTGAAAAATCCTGAATTAATTCCGATTCAAAAAATATTATTTAATTTTTATAACTTTTTGTGAATACGAATTTTTGTAAACATTCATATAACAATCTGCAAATATGAGAGTATCATTAAGTTGTTTAATAATAATTAGTAATGCAATATGAGTTGATGAAAAATAAAATAGATTATTATATTGATACTTAAATGGAAATAAACCTAGAATAAAAAGAGCGATAAGAGAATAAACACATGATTTAATGAAATCTCGATTATCTTTAATAAATTTATCAAACATTTTATGCTCTTTCATGTAGATGTTAATATCTTTATTGGCATATGTTGCTAATAAAAATGATTGAGAGAAGGCAAATATAATAGATATGCAAGTAATCGAATCGGATATTATTGTTTCTGAGCTTATAGAAAAAAATATTGACAATACAAAAGTTACTATAAGGTAAAATACCATCTTATACTTTTTCAAAAATTTCATTAATATCATAATATCCTTCTTCTTTTTCAAATTCAAAAATATCTTTTGCAACAACATTTTCTTCATTTATAGATATAAAGCCATCATCACTTTCTCCTTTTATATTGAAGGCTGTAATATATGATGGTGTTTTTAGTTTTTTATAAATTTTTCTTAAATATCCCTCATTCAAGGCTCTTTTAAAATCCATTTTTATAACTGTTGTTTCAGGTCGTTCCTTTTTATCAATATCATCTCCCCACGATGGATTCAAAAATTCATTAATAAAAAGGTCATTTGTTGCCGTTATTGATATGGAATCAATCGCTTTAACCTGTTGTATAAAATCTTCAATAGAACTTGACATAGACAACAATTCACAAGAAAAGTTCTTATCTGCATCATGCAGCAAGTTGATTATTACATTTCTTTTGTAATGATCGGAGCATAAAACCCTATTTTTATAAATAATAAAAATAAACTGATTTGTCATATGAATAACTTCATCTGATAATATGCTGTCATCATACATTTTTTGACTGCGATTATAGCATACATTAGGTTTTGATTTACCATATGAAACAAGAAAAACTATTTTATCTTCTCCAATTTTATAACGAATAGTATAAGTGACAGACTTCTGGGGAAAATCAATAATATCTTTTTCACTTAATGTACCTTGCAATATTCTCTTTCCAGCAGCCAAAAGATCAACACATTCCGGAATATAATTAAACATTCTTACTGCTGTCATATTTTAAAATCTCCATTAGTCTTTTTATTATATATAACTGTTATTTAGGAATTTTATTTCAAAAACGCAAGAGACAAGCCAGATAAATTGCAAAAAATATTACGATTCAACCAATAATAACTAGTCCGCAGATTGCGAATTCACTCCAGCCACGTTTTGCAAAGTCGTCATTTTGGCGACTTTTTCTTTTATTTTCAATAACTTAAGTAAGTTCGAAAATTACAGTTTCATAACTACGTT
>ENA-ORTV01002474-ORTV01002474.1-human-gut-metagenome-genome-assembly--contig:-NODE-2474-length-17300-cov-2.949783_pt1 | contig 17300 bp, 16 predicted proteins | sample MGYA00241915_ERZ509194 | MGnify/ENA primary metagenome ERZ509194 (study PRJEB26280, sample SAMEA2338810) | human gut metagenome | biome: human gut; feature: human-associated habitat; material: faeces... | reverse complement strand
CATCGGCGTGGGAGCCCGCGAGATTGGCTACCTGTTCGGCCAGTACAAGCGCATCCGCAACGAATTCAACGGCGTGCTCACCGGCAAGGGCCTGAGCTACGGCGGTTCCCTGATCCGTCCCGAGGCCACCGGCTACGGCGCCATCTACTATCTGCAGGAAGTGCTCAAGCACGAGAACGACACCATCGAGGGCAAGCGTATCGCCATCTCCGGCTACGGCAACGTGGGCTGGGGCATCATGAAGAAGGCCGCTCAGCTGGGCGCCGCCGTCACCTACTTTGCCGGTCCCGACGGTTACGTTCACGATCCCGACGGTGTCATCACCGACGAGAAGCTGAACTTCATCCTGGAAATGCGCGCCAAGGATCCCATGCACTGCAAGCCCTACGCCGACAAGTTCGGCTGCGAGTTCGTGGCCGGCGAAAAGTGCTGGGGTGTCAAGGATGTTGACGTGTATATGCCCGCCGCCATGCAGAACGACGTCCGCATGGAGTCTGCCGAGAAGATCGCCGTCTCCGGCGTGAAGTATTACATTGAGGTGGCCAATATGCCCACCACCAACGACGCTCTGAACTTCCTGCGTCAGCAGAAGGGCATCATCGTGGCTCCCTCCAAGGCCGTTAACGCCGGCGGCGTGGGCGTCTCCGCTCTGGAGATGGCTCAGAACTCCGAGCGTCTGGTCTGGACTGCCGAGGAAGTTGATGCTCAGCTGCACAAGATGATGAAGACCATCCACAAGGAATCCGCCGATGCCGCTGCCGAGTACGGTCTGGGCTACGACCTGGTGGCTGGTGCCAACATCGCCGGCTTCAAGAAGGTCGCCGAAGCTATGATGGAGCAGGGCTGCTTCTAAGCCGAACGACGGACAATGATCCAATAACTGAACCGGGGGTCCTGCGGGTGCAGGACCCCCGGTTTTCATTGGGAATGCGCTGTTGACGGCTTCCTCCGGTGGGGCAGGCGGCACATCCTCGCCGCGCCCGGTTTGTCCCGGCTTATCCCGCCTGTGTCCCGCCTTTTTTGGCCTGTGTCCCGGCCTTATCCCGCCTTGTATCAGGACAAAAATAGCGAAATAATACGCACAGTAGGAATAACAAGCAAAAATCCGGTTGCCATGCTATGCGCGGCAACCGGATCAATTTGTCTTAAAAGACGTACAGCAGGATGCACACCAGGACGATGCACAATCCCAGGCAGGCCATCAGCAGGGCATAGGACAGGCTGCCCTCCATCCGGCGGAGGGTGTCCAGGATGGTGCCCAGCCGGTCGGCGGCCTCCTGTTCCGTGCGCTGGCCGCCGTGGGTCATGGCGTGGATCATGGCGCTGCGGGGAGATCTGTGGCGCCGGGGCCGGGAGTCCCGCAGGAAGGTCCGCCGGGCCACCAGCACCAGGAAGTCCAGCGCGTCGCATACCGCCCGCATCACCACGTTCAGCACCCGGTACAGGCCCCGGATGACCGGGCGATAAACCCGTTCCTCCAGGCTCAGCCACCGGGGCCAGCGCTCCAGATACACGGCCTCCGCGCCCTTGCGGTCCATGAGCACCAGGCGGATGAACAGGAAATACACCGCCATGCCGATGGTCAGGGAAATGGCCACGCCCTTGAGATTTTCCCAGGCCAGGTAGTGAACGGCGTGGCCAAAGGGATGCCCGCCCACAAAGGGAAGGGCCAGAGCGGCCACCGCCGTCACGGTGGGTGCCTCCGGCTCCGGCTTCCCGGTCTCCCGCGTCAGCCACAGCGCCGCCAGCACCAGCGCCGCGACGGTCATAGGCGTGCCCCAGGTCTTACCGGTGGGGGAGACGGGCTTCTGCCAGAACAGGGCCACATAGATCTTGGTGAGATACGCCGCCGTCAGGCCGCCGGAGAACAGAAACAGCCACTCCACCGCCGTAACGCCCAGACTGCCGCTTTCGGCGGCCAGCTCTACCAGGGACTCATGAACCAGGGTTTTGCTGATATAGCCCAGAAAGCCCGGAATACCTGCCAGAGAACAGGCACCGCACAGGAACAGACCGTGCAGCAGGGGCTTTCCCCGGCCATAGCCGCGAATCTGGTTCAGGTCCAGGGCGTGGGTATTGCAGTACACCACACCGGCCAGCAGGAACAGGGTCAGCTTTACCAGGGAGTGGTTCATCATGTACAGCACCGTACCGTGGGCGGCCAGGGCATTGTGCTGCCCCAGCAGGGACAGGGCCGCCGTTCCCACCAGGATAAAGCCGATTTGGGACAGGGAGGAGCAGGCCAGAATATACTTGAGGTTGTTGGAGAACACGGCGATAGCCGCGCCAAGCACCATGGTCACCGCCCCCAGCACCAGCAGCAGAACACCCCACCGGTGCTCACCGGGGAGGATGTCCGCCGTGATGATCAGGGCGCCGAAGATGCCCGACTTGGTGAGGACGCCGGACAGCAGGGCACTGGCCGGAGCCGGGGCCACCGGGTGGGCCTTGGGCAGCCAGATATGCAGGGGAAACACGCCCGCCTTGGCCGCAAAGCCGAACAGGATGCACAGGGCCGCCGCCCACAGCTGCCCCCGGTCCGTTACCATGGCGCAGGCGTCAGGCAGTTGGGCGATGACCAGGGTACCCGTCAGCCGGTACAGCAGGAACAGGCCCATCAGGGTCACAAGGCCGCCCAGCACCGCAATGGCCAGGTAGGTTTTGCCGGCGTCCAGAGCGTCAGGAGATTCCTCCTGCACCACCCAGGCGTAGGAGCTGAGGCTCATGAGCTCGAAGAACAGGAAGGTGGTATACAGGTCCGCCGACAGGAACACGCCCATGGTGAAGCTCAGACACAGCAGGAAGAAAAAGTGGTAGCGCCGCAGGTGGTGGTGGCCCCGGAAATACTGGGGCGTCAGCAGGGCGGACACGAACCACATGAAGCTGACCACCAATCCATAGATGGCCCGGAAGCCGTCCAGGGTGAAGTGGATGCCGCACAGGGGGATATCCAGGGAAACGCCAAACCGGGTGCATACAGCCAGCACCATCACCAGAAGCGTCAGCCCCGTGACGGCGCAGGACCAGCGGCCCAGCCGCGTCTCGCTTTCGCTGCGGACGAGCAGCAGGGGAACGGACCCCATCAGGGGCAGCAGGATCAGAAGAAGCAGCATCACAGGCCCACCGCCTTTCCGATCACGTCCAGCAGCCACTGGGGAAACAGGCCCATGACCAGACACGCCGCCGCCAGCACAGCGGTGGGCACCGTCATCATCCAGCCCGCCTCATGAGCGGAGCCCTCGGGGATGGCGGGGGCGTCCGTCCGGGGGAACCAGGCCTTCAGCACCACCTGGAACATGTAGACCGCCGTCAGCAGGGCCGACACCAGCAGGGCTGCGAAGCCCACCAGCGGCAGCCAGCCGCCGATATCTACCGCCGCCCGGGCAATGTACCACTTGCTGACGAAGCCATTGAAGGGGGGGATCCCCGTCAGGGCGCAGGCCGCCGCCGTGAAGCAGGCGAAGGTCACCGGCATGTACCGGGCCAGGCCCTCCAGCTGGGGCACATACTCCCGGTGGGCGTAATGCAGCACCGCACCGGCCGTGAAGAAGGCCATGATCTTCACCACCGAGTGGACGATCAGGTGCAGGAAGGACGCTGCCAGGGCCTGGGTGGTCATCAGGGCGGCGGCAAACAGAATATACGACAGGTTCGACACCGTGGAGTAAGCCAGCCGCAGCTTGAAGTGCCGCTGCTTCAGGGACATGCAGGAGCCGTATACAATGGTGATGATGGGCAGCAGCAGCGCCAGCTGCTGGGCCCAGGTACCGGACAGAATGTCCGGGCCGAAGCTGTAATAGATCAGGCGGATGCAGGCGAAGGCACCGGCCTTTACCACCGCCACCGCGTGGAGCAGGGCCGTGACGGGGGTGGGGGCCACCGCTGCCGAGGGAAGCCAGCCGTGCAGCGGCCAGATGGCGGCCTTGACCCCGAAGCCCACAAAGGACAGGGCGAACACTGCCAGCAGCATGGACAGATCTCCGTCATAGCCCGCCAGGTGGCCGCCCAGGGAGAAGTCCGAAGCATCGTGGATGGCCAGGAACACCAGGCCGATAAACGCCAGGGCCGCGCCGGAGATGGAGTATACCAGGTACTTGATGCCGGCCTTTTTGGCGGCCTTGGTCATGGGCTGCATCACCAGGGGCAGGGTGGCCAGAGTCAGCAGCTCATAGAACAGGTACATGGTCATCATGTTGGCGGAGAAGGCAATGCCCAGGGTGACGCCGAAGGATGCCGTGAAAAATGCCCAGAACATGTGCAGGTGCTTTTCGTGGCGCATGTAGTCAAAGCCATAGAGCATGGTAAAGGGCCACAGGGTGGCAGACAACCCCGCAAACAGACGGGCAGCGCCGTCCATGCGGAAGGCGATGGTCAGCCGGTGGGAAAAGTGCAGCAGGGTGAACGTGCCGTCATCGCACAGGAGGATGGCCGCCCAGGCCAGGGCCGTGGTGCCCAGGATCAGGAGGCTGTATACCAGGCGGCGGCAGCTCTCGCTGCGGATGGGCAGGAAATAGGACAGCAGGCCCAGCACCAGCGGCAGGAACACCGGCAGAAGGAGAAGAATTCCATTCATATGGCGCACCTCCTTACAGAATGGACCCGGTGATGTGCTCCATCACGGGGACAGTGATGCCGGACAGCAGGCCCAGGATCAGGCTGGCTGCGGCGAACAGTGCCAGGGACAGCCCCAGCAGCAGCGGCTCCCGGACCCGACTCCGGGCCGGGAAATCCTGCCCCGGAAAGAAGGCGCGGCACAGCGGCGGAAACAGATAGGCCGCCGTCAAAAGCGCCGAGATCAGCAGCACCGCCGGAATGATATAGCACAGGGGGGCGGACATGCCGTCCAGGGCGCCCAGAGCCAGATACCATTTGCTGAAGAAGCCGCCGAAGGGGGGAATGCCCACCAGGGACAGAGCCAGGGCGGCAAAGCAGCCCATGGTGACGGGAATCCGGCGGCCCAGACCCGGGAAGCCGTCGATGGTTTCCGTTTCCGTCAGGAAAATGATGGAGCCGGCGGACTGGAACACGCCGATCTTGGCCAGGGCGTGGAACAGCAGCTGCAAAAGCCCCCCCAGCAGACCCACCGGAGTCATGAGGAATACGCCCAGCAGCACATAGGAGATCTGGGAAATGCTGGAGTAGGCCAGACGCTTTTTCAGGCCGTTTTCCGTGCAGCCCATAAACGAGCCCATGAAGATGGTCACCAGGGTCAGAACGATGCACACGATCTGGACCCAGGTACCCCGCAGAGCCTCTGCGCCTACGGTGAAGTAAATGACCCGGATGGCAGCGATGGCCCCCACCTTGGCGATGATGCCGGAGAGCAGGGCATGGGCCGGGGCCGGGGCCACGGGATGGGCCGAGGGCAGCCAGTTGTGCAGGGGGTAAAGGCCCGCCTTGGCCCCGAAGCCCAGCAGCATCAGAAACGATGCAGCCAGCAGGGTAGGAGAGAGCGTCTGGAAATAGCCGCCACGGACGAAGGACAGGGAGGACTGCTGGGCCAGCAGCACCACGCCGAACAGGGCGATGAAGCCGCCGCAGACGGAGTAGTACAGGTATTTTACCGCGCCCAGCAGGGCCTTGGGCCGCTGGGTGTGCAGCACCAGGGGGAAGGACAGCAGGGTGGTGAGCTCATAGAACAGGTACAGGGTCACCAGGTCTGCCGCCAGGGCCGCGCCCAGCACCGCCGCCTCCGTCAGCATCAGAAATGCGTAGAAACGGGGATGGTGCCCCTCGTGGGTCATGTAGACGGAGGCGTAGGGGATGGTCAGCAGCCAGCACACGGCGGTCAGCAGGCAGAAGAACCGGCCCAGGCCGTCCAGCCGCAAGGAAAACGTCAGGTCGGCGGTCATGTGCCACACCGGTGTGGCCATGTCGCCCAGGGTGCAGGCACCGATCAGCAGCGCCAGCAGCAGGGCCTGGCCCGCGGCCAGGATCACCGTGCGGGCCCGGTCGTTCCGGATCAGGCTCAGGGCCGCCAGCGCCAGAGGCAGCAGGAGGATGAGATACAGCATATTCGATTCCTCCCTTTCTCACTGACAGAACAGGTCCATGCCCTGGCGGAACAGGTCCATGAGCCCATAGGACCGCAGGCCAACAGCGATGTTCAGGGCCACGAATACAAGGCCCGGCACGGCGGCCCATTTCAGGCGGCGGTCCCGCTTTTCTCCGGCCTCCGGCACCCACAGAAGCAGCGTGGTGTACAGGAAATACAGCACGTTCAGCAGGGTGGACAGGGCCAGCGCCAGCAGCACAGCCCAGGTGCGCCAGCCCATGTGGAACGCCGCAGCGGCAAAATACAGCTTGGGGATGAAGCCGGCGAAAATGGGGATGCCTACCATGGACAGGGCGCCCACGGTGAATACGCAGCCGGCGGTGGGGTCCCGGTGGGCGGCGGCCCGGAGGCTGTTGAAGTCCTGGTGTCCGCCGGAGGCGGCCACCAGGTCCGCACCGGACAGAAACAGCATGGGCTTGGTCAGGGCGTGGGAGACGATCTGGAACAGCACCGCCGCCAGGGCGGCCTGGGTCCCCATGCCCAGGCCCATATAGATGTAGCCGATCTGGGCGGCGGAGGAGAAGGCGATCATGGTGGTGAGCCGCCGGGCGAAGATGGCGGAGACGGAGCCTGCGATCATGCCGCCGATGCCGAACAGCAGCAGCACCGTCTGGATGCCGGTGGCAGCAAAGACGTCGATGCCGATGACCTGGTAGATGACCTTGATGAGAAACACGATATACCCCTTGGACACCACGCCGGACAGAATGCCCGAGGAGGCTGGAGTGGCCTGCCCATAGGTATCGGGCATCCACAGATGGAAGGGAAACAGGCCGCTTTTGATGGCCAGGCCCGCCGTCATCAGGCCCAGGGACATGGTCACGGAGAACCGGTGCCCGCCGGAGGCCCACAGGTCCGCGATGGCGGTGTGCAGCTGGGGGAACAGCAGGTGGCCGGTGACGGAATAGGTGAAGATGACGCCGATCAGGAACAGGCCGGAGCCCATCAGGGCGAAAATCATATAGCGGGCGGAGGCGATCAGGGCACGTCCGCCCCGGCGCACCGACAGCAGGGCGCAGGAGGCGATGGTCAGCACCTCGATGAACACATAGCCGGTGAAAATGTCGTTGGTGTAGCACAGGGCCATCAGCGCCACATGGGCCAGGTCCACCATGACCCAGTAGAGCTTCTGCTTGTCGGCGGGGACATCCCGCAGGATGCGGCCCATGCCGCCCAGGACGCACAGGAGCATCACCCCGGCAAACAGCATGGCCAGGAAGGGCTCCAGGATCCCTGCCGTCAGCTCGTTGCCCCAGGGGGCGGGGTAGTGACCCATCATATAGGAGTAGCGAACGTGGTGAACGGTGCAGTAGACCAGGAGGGAGCCCTGGAGCACCACGCTGGCAGACAGCAGGAAAATGCTCAGCCGCCGGGCCCAGCGGGCGTTGGCCGCAAAGGACACCACGGCGCATACCAGAGACAGAATGATGGAGAAGAAGGGGAAATTCTGCACAAAGCTCATTGCTCGCCGTCCTCCTTCTGCCGCTTTTTATGGGACATCATCATATACAGCTTGTCCATGTCCAGGGTGCGGTAGGTCTGGTAAATGCGGACGGTCAGGGACAGCATCACCGCCGACACACTGACGGACACCACGATGCCCGTCAGCACCAGGCCCGCGGGGATGGAGTTGACGTAGTGCTCCATAGAGGTGACGCCGTCCACGATGATGGGAACGGTGCGGCCGGTGATATAGCCGCGGTCTGCCAGCAGCAGGAACACGCCGGAATCCATAATGTCCAGGCCGATGACCTTTTTCAGCAGGTTCCGGTCAAACAGCAGCATGCAGAAGCCGATGACGAACAGCAGAATGGCTACCACCAGCTCGTAATTGGAAGCAAGGGCCTTCAGCATCATAGCTCCCCCCTTCTGAAGTACATATAAAGGCTGTACATGGTGCAGCACACCACGAAGCCCACCGCCACGTTCAGGGGCAGAATCAGCCCGGCGGACAGAATGCGGCCCGGGGTGCCGGGGGAGATGACAGAGTGCAGGTGATTGGCGCCGGTATAGAAGGAGTAGCTCTTGGCCAGGCAGTAAAAGCCCAGGGAGCACAGCACCACCGTCTGGAGCCGCCGGGGCCGCAGCACGGCGGAGGCCGCCGCATCGCCCCACACCATGGCAAACAGCATCAGCCCCGCTGCCAGAATGGCACCGCCGGAGAAGCCGCCGCCGGGGGACAGGTGGCCGTTGAGAAGAATATAGATGCCGAACACCAGGATCACCGGAATGAGAAACTTGCTCATGGGGGCCACGATGGGGTCCGAGGCATAGTCCACCACGTCGGGATGGAGAAGCCAGCGCCTTTTGCCGGAGCGGTTGAGCAGGATGGTCACGGCGCACATGGCGGTGAACAGCACAAAGGATTCGCCCAGGGTATCGAAGGCACGGTAGTCCAGGATCATGCCGGCCACGGTGTTTACCGCGCCGGTCTCCTGGGTGCCCTGCTCCACATAGCGCTGGGCTACCTCGTTGACGGTGGGGGCGGTATCGGAGCCGTAGGGGGGCAGGTCCGCTGCCGTCAGCAGCATGAGGGCCGACAGCACCACGCACAGAAGGCCTGCCAGCACGTTGTACAGCCGCAGGGACCGGTGGACTCCCTGCTCCACCAGCGTCCGGTCCCGGTGGGGGGTCGGATGAGCGGAGACGTTTTCAGCCGGACACTCCGGAGGCTCCTTTTGCAGCTGCTCGGACAGGTCCAGGCCGCCGTGGAGCCAGAGCTGCACCAGGGAGGGCTCAGAGGGTGTCGTCATGGTGGTCCTCCTCTCTGCGGGCCTCATGCTCCGCGTCCTTGTCAATGAGGTTGATACGCCGCAGGGTCAGGAAAAACAGAATGCCCGTGATGCCTGCGCCCACGGCGGCCTCGGTGATGGCCAGATCCGGAGATTCCAGCAGCAGCCACACCACGGACATGATGATGGAATAGGCCATGTAAATGATGACAGCACGCATGGGCTTTTTCACCAGAGCGGTGGCCACGGCACAGACCAACAGGCCGATCAGCAGGAGGATGCGGAAGACCGTACTCATTGACCGGCCTCCTGTTCTCCGTCGGGCAGCTCCAGGTGCTGCTCCAGATTCTGATTCACCCGGTACTCAAACTGGGCCAGCATATGGCCGGACAGGGGAGAGGTGCACCACTGGAGGATCACCACCAGCAGCAGCTTCCACAGCACCGGGCGCAGGCCCACCGCCAGCATCACCGCCAGCACCAGCAGGGAAAGACCCAGGGTGTCGGCTATGGAGGCGGCATGGAGCCGGTTCAGGGTAAAGTCAAAGCGAAACAGGCCCACCATGGCGGTCAGCAGGGCAAAGCACCCGGCCAGCACGCACAGAGCCGTCAGGCCGAAGCGGATCCATTCACCGGTCATGCGATTCGTCCTCCTTCTTGTCCTGCCGCTTGCGCTGGTACAGGTTGATGTAAATGCGGCACAGCAGCATTACCGCGATAAACGACAGCACCACATACACGATGGCCACGTCCGCCAGGTAGTCCTCGCCCAGCAGATAGGCCAGAATGGCGATGATAATGGCCACCAGCGTGCCGGTAAGGTTGATGCCGATGATGCGGTCCGACGTCAGCCGGGCCCGGATGATATAGACCATCACTGCCAGCAGGCCCAGACCCAGAAACACCAGCGCGCCCCAGAACAGATAGTGATAGCACTGTTGGATCAGTTCCATTCCGGGCCCTCCATTTTCCGCAGGAGCCGGGTCAGACTCCAATCCGGGATGTCGGCGGCATGAGCCTTATTCAGGCACAGCACCAGGTAGTCCTCTCCCTCCTGGCGCACCGTCACAGTGCCGGGGGTCAGGGTGATGGAGTTGGACAGCAGCATCCGTGAGACGGGCTTTTCCAGGGGCGCGTGGACCCGGACGATGGCAGGGTGATAGTCCGGCTTCCGGGACCAGATCACCCGCATCACAGCCAGGTTGGCCCGGATGATCTCCCGCACAAGGATCGCACCGTAGACAACATAGCCGCCCAGGCGCTTCAGAAAACGCCGCTCCGCCTGGGGCCGGCAGCCCAGGGCAGCCACGCAGAACGCGTAGACCGCCCCGGTGATGACCACGCCGAACAGGCAGATCTCCAGCGTGACTTTTCCGTTCAGGATCAGCCACAGCAGGAACAAAAAGATACACATGACCATGGGGGGTTCCTCATTCCTCTCTCATGCATACGGCAAAAAGCCGTTAAGTGATTTTTGCGATAAGGGCAAAAATCTTCATACAAAATTTATTGTAGCATGTATACGGAAATGAAGTCAACAAAAAATGGGGATTCCCGCAGAAAATCGGAAGATTCACCGGGAATAAGCGAAATCAGGCGGCGAATCCGTGAGTATTCGCCGCCTGCACTGTATAAATTTCCGGAATTTTCCTCATATGAAAAGGACTGCGTATGCCGCCAGGGTGAGGACAATGGTGCGCTTATGGGTTTTCCACATGCTGCTCGTCTCCCTTCAGCCGGGTCAGCCACAGCAGGATCTCCTCCAGCACCGAGGCGTTCAGCTCATAGAATATGAATTTTCCCCGGCGGTCATCCCGGATCAGGTCCGCCTCCTTCAGCACCGACAGGTGCCGGGATACGGCGGCGGCGCTGATCGAAAAGTGGTCCGCCAGTTCTCCGGCGCTTTTGCGTCCGTCCCGCAGCAGCTCCAATATGGCCCGCCGGGTGGGGTCCGCCAGCGCCCGCAGCGTATTTTGCAGCGACACAATGAGTTCCTCCGTCATTTAACAATTAACTGAAATGTTAATCATATGATAGCAAATATTTTCCAGTCTGTCAAGTGTTGCAATTGCGACAGACAAGAGCGGACGTTGGGCGTATACTCACAGGCGTATCATTGGAAATAAGGAGGACTCATTTGATGATTCGCAGGATCATTCACATAGACCAGGACAAGTGCAACGGCTGCGGGGCCTGTGCCAAGGCGTGCCATGAGGGCGCCATCGACATGGTGGACGGCAAGGCCCGGCTCATGCGGGAGCACTACTGTGACGGGCTGGGGGATTGTCTGCCGGCCTGTCCCACTGGGGCCATCACCTTTGAGGAGCGGGAGGCTCCCGCCTATGACGAGGCGGCGGTGAAGGCTGCTCAGGCGGCAAAAAAACAGGCCCACACCGGCTGTCCCGGCACGGCTATCCGCCAGCTGATGCACAAAAAGCCCGCACCGCCGGCACCCGGCGGGGAGACGGAGAGCCAGCTCACCAACTGGCCGGTACAGATCAAGCTGGTTCCCACCCGGGCCCCGTATTTTGACGGGGCGGAGCTGCTGATCGCGGCGGACTGCACGGCGTTTGCCTATGCCGATTTTCATAGCCGGTTTCTGGCCGGGCGGGTATGCCTCATCGGCTGCCCCAAGCTGGACGGAGTGGACTATACCGGAAAGCTGGCGGAGATCCTTCGGGGCAACAGCATTCGCTCCGTAACGGTGCTGCGGATGGAGGTGCCCTGCTGCGGCGGGCTGGAGATGGCTGCCCGTCGGGCCGTGGAGCAGTGCGGCAAGGATATGCCCTGGCAGGTGTGCACCGTCCATATCGACGGCACGGTGACGAAAAACTGACGTAAAAAACGCTGACCGCACGATAGAGCGCGGTCAGCGCTTTTTCAGCTGCGGGCCGTCGGCTCAGAGGCAGACGGATACAGCACCGACTCCAACGCGATGAGCCCGGTAAAACGCCAGGATGCGGCATCGGATGCCTGCCGGCGGGTCCATCTATTTTCTGAACGCCGCCCAGCCCGGAAAAGTGGAAATCCGGTTTACAGGAAAAGCTTCTTATGGTATACTAAAGGGACATTGTGTTTCCTTCCAACGGTTTTTACAAGAGGAGCCTTTCATGCTGAAACGAATCAAAGATAGCATTTTGGATATTTTGCGGCAGGCCGACTGGCTGCTGCTGTGCCTTTGCTGCGGGGCGGCGCTGTTCGGACTGGTGATGATCGCCAGCGCCACCAATTTTCTGGGCTCATGGAAGATGGTCATTGTCCAGGCCTGCGCCATTGTGCTGGGGGTGGGGATCTATTTCCTCATGTCCCAGATCGACCTGACGGAGGCATCCAAGCGGTGGAAGTGGCTGCTGGGCTTCGGCATCGTCCTGTTCCTGCTGCTGAAAACACCCTTGGGCATTGAAAATAACGGCAACCGGGCCTGGCTGGGCATCCGGGGCTTTCCGGCCAATATTCAGCCGGCGGAGATCGTGAAGCTGACGTTTATCCTGGTGCTCAGCAAGCAGCTGGTGTGGGTGAAGGAGCACTGGGGACTAAGGTCCCTGCGGTCCGTTGCGTTTCTGGGCGGACATCTGCTGCTGATGGTGGGGCTGTATTACGCCATCTCCTCGGATATGGGCAGCGCCCTGGTGTATGCGTTCGTCTTTGCCGCCATGGCCTTTGTGGCCGGGGTGGCGGCCCGGTGGTTTGTCATCGCGCTGCTGGGCGGCGGCGCGGCGTTTTATCTGCTGTGGGAGCTGGATAAAATTCCGGACTATATGAAGGAGCGGTTCATGGTGGTGTTTGACCACAGCCTGGACCCTCTGGGCGCAGGCTGGCAGCAGACCCGGAGCCTTCTGGCGCTGGGCGGCGGCAAGCTGACGGGGCAGGGACTGTTCCACGGCATCCAGACCCAGGGCGAGTATTCCGGCAGTCTGCCCTTCCGGTACACGGACTTCATCTTCTCCGCCATCGGCGAGGAGCTGGGGATGCTGGGGTGTCTGGCGGTGCTGATTCTGCTGACGGCCATCATCGTGCGGTGCCTGATGGTGGCGAAAAACGCCCGAAACACCATAGAGAGCTACGTTTGCGTGGGTGTGGCGGCAGTCCTGATCTTCCAGACCATCAGTAACGTGGGCATGTGTCTGTTTGTGATGCCGGTGGTGGGCCTGACGCTGCCGTTTTTCAGCTATGGCGGCTCGTCCATTGTGACGCTGTTTGCGGCCATGGGGATGGTCAGCAGCGTCCAGAGCCATTCTCTGCCGGATTGGCTGCGGTAAAGGGGGATGCTGCCATGCATGAGACGGAAGCGCTGCATATCCGCAGGCTGACGGCGGAGGACCTGGAGCCCCTGCACCGGCTGCTGTCGGACCCGGCGGTGATGCGCTATCTGGAGCCGCCCTTCACCCGGGCGCAGACGGAGGCGTTCCTGCAAAAGGCGGGCATGGGCCGTGAGCCGCTGATCCGGGCGGTGGAGGACGGCCGCGGCTTTGCGGGATATGTGATCTATCACCCCTACGACGAGACATCCATGGAGCTGGGGTGGGTTTTGGCTTCTGACCGGTGGGGCAGGGGGTACGCCCTGGCTCTGACCCGGCAGATGATTTGCCGGGCGCGGGAGAGTGGCCGGGACGCGGTCATAGAATGCCATCCGCAGCAGGCGGCTACCCGGCATATCGCGGAAAAGCTGGGCTTTCGTCCCTGCGGCATGGACGGCGGGTGCTGCGTGTACCGGTTGGCCGGGAAAAACGAATAGATAAGGGCTATCCGACCTTCTGATATGCTCCCTCTGTGAGAGACAGTGAAATAAAACACTGTCAGTCATGGAGGGAGCATTCCTATGCCGCACAGGCAGCCATTAAGCGCACAAGCACGAGCTTTGCCTTGCCGCATAAAAAAAGCGGCCAGCAGCGATTGGCTGCTGGCCGGGAAAACGATCTGTTTTTTCACTGTCCTCCTGACGGGGGGCGGTTCAAAGTTGAGTGCCGCCTTTTATGGTGTGATAGGAAATTGCCGCTTATTGATCCTGTGCCCGGCGCTTGTAGGACTCGTATTTGGCCTTGGCGTCCTCCTCCGCCTCGGCAAACAGGACCTTGGCGTTCTCCGGGAAGCTCAGCTCCAGGGAGGAGTAGCGCACCTCGCCCTTCATGAAGTCGTACAGGGCCATGCTGGGCTCCTTGCTGTCCAGGGTGAACTTGTGGGTCTCGGGGCTGTAGCGGTACAGGTTCCAGTAGCCGGAGGCCACGGCGTCCTTCATCTCCTGCTGGACGCAGCCCATGCCCTTCTTGATGCCGTGGTTGATGCAGGGTGCGTAGCAGATGACGATGGAGGGACCCTTGTGGGCCTCGGCCTCCCGGATGGCCTTGATGAGCTGGGCCGGGTCGGCGCCCATGGAGCACTGGGCCACATAGACGTTGTCATAGGTCATCATCAGCATGCCCAGGTCCTTCTTCTTGGTCTTTTTGCCGCTGGCCTGGAACTGGGCCACTGCGCCCACAGGCGTGGCCTTGGAGGACTGGCCGCCGGTGTTGGAGTACACCTCGGTATCCACCAGCAGGACGTTGACATCCTCGCCCATGGCGAACACATGGTCCAGACCGCCGTAGCCGATGTCATAGGCCCAGCCGTCGCCGCCGTACATCCACATGGTCTTTTTGGACATATCCTTGCGGCGCTTGAGAATCTCATCCACCAGAGCCTGCTCCTGGGCGGAGAAGGTCTCGCTCTCCAGCAGGTGCAGCAGCTCCCGGGTGGCGGGGGTGGAGGCATCCAGATCGTCATAGGTCTCCAGCCATTTGGCAATGGCGGCCTTGACGGCAGCGTTTTTGGTCGTGCTGTCCAGCCGGCGGACATATTCCGTGACGGCATCGCGCAGCTGCTTCACCGCCAGACACATACCATAGGAGAACTCGGCGTTGTTCTCAAACAGGGAGTTGGACCAGGCGACACCCTTGCCCTCCTTGTTCTTGCAGTACGGCACGCAGGGCATGGCTGCGCCCCAGGCCTGGGTGCAGCCGGTGGCGTTGGCCAGGAACATCTTGTCGCCGAACAGCTGGGTCAGCAGCTTGATATAGGGCGTTTCGCCGCAGCCGGCGCAGGCACCGTTGAATTCCACCAGGGGCTGGCGGAACTGGCTGCCCTTCAGGGTGAACTTGTCGAAGCGGTCGTTCTTCTCGGGGATGGTTTGCAGATAGTTCCAGTTGGTCTGGTCCAGGGACACCTCGTGGGCCGGGACCATACGCAGGGCCTTGCCGCTCTTGGGGCAGGAGGCCACGCAGCTGCCGCAGCTGGTGCAGTCCAGGGTGGAAACGCCCATGGTGAATTGCAGGCCCGCCAGCTGGGGACCCTTGGCGGCGGTAAGCTCCAGCCCGGCAGGGGCGTTCTTGACCTCGTCCTCGTTCAGCAGGTACGGGCGGATCACCGCATGGGGGCACACAAAGGAGCAGCGGTTGCACTGGATACACTCGTCCTTGTCCCACACGGGCAGGTGGGTGGCAATGCCGCGCTTTTCATACTGGGAGGTGCCCAGGGGCATGGTGCCGTCCTCCATGCCCTTGAAGGCGGAAACCGGCAGGTCATCGCCCTTCTGGGCGTTGATGGGCACCAGGATGTTCCGGATGATGTCGGGCACGTCGGCACGGGGCGGCTGGATGGCAGCGCCGGTGAGGTTCTTCCACTCCGGCTTGACGTGTACCTCCACCAGGGCGTTGATACCGGCGTCCACGGCGGCGATGTTCATATTGACGACCTTTTCGCCCTTGAGGCCGTAGGTCTTTTTCACGGCGTCCTTCATATGGGCCACGGCGTCCTCCACGGGGATCACCCGGGCCAGCTTGAAGAAGGCGGCTTGCATGAGCATGTTGATGCGTCCGCCGAGGCCGAGGCCCATGGCGATATCCACTGCGTTGAGCGTGTAGAAGCGGATCTTCTTGCGGGCGATGGTGCGGCGCAGGGAAGCGGGCAGATGTTTTTCCAGATCCCCGTCCTTCCACATGCAGTTCAGCAGGAAGACGCCGCCTTCCTTGATGCCCCGCAGAAGGTCGTACTTGTCCACATAGGACTGGTTGTGGCAGGGGCGATGAAGTCGGCGGAGTCGATGAGGTAGGAAGAGCGGATGGGCCGGCTGCCGAAACGCAGGTGCGATATGGTGACGCCGCCGGACTTGCGGGAGTCGTAGGCGAAATAGGCCTGAGAATACATGTCGGTATGGTCGCCGATGATCTTCACGGCCAGCTTGTTCGCGCCGACGGTACCGTCGGAACCGAAGCCCCAGAACTTGCAGGCGGTCTGGCCTTCGGCCACCACGTGGAAGTCTTTCACTTCGAGGGACGTGTGGGTCACGTCGTCGATGATGCCCACGGTGAAGTTGTCGCGGGGCTGTTCGACGGCCAGGTTGTCGAAGACCGCAAGGACCTGGGCGGGGGTGAAGTCCTTGGAGGCGAGGCCGTAACGGCCGGCATATATCGCGGGGGCACCGGCTTTGGAGGCATAGGCGTTGCGCACGTCGAGGCACAGGGGGTCGCAGGCGCCGGGCTCCTTGGTGCGGTCGAGCACGGCGATGCGCTTCACGGAGGCAGGGACGGCTTCCAGCAGATTTTCCGGCAGGAAGGGGCGGTACAGGCGCACGTTGACCATGCCGACCTTCTCGCCGCGGCGCATAAGCTCGCCGATGGTCTCTTCCACCACGGAGGCGCCGGAGCCCATGACGACGATGAGGCGATCCGCTTCGGGATGGCCGTAATAGTTGAAGAACTTGTAGTCCTTGCCGGTGATGGCGTTGATTTTGTCCATGTACTTCCGGACGATGCCGGGCAGGGCGTCCACGAAGGGGTTTACCGCTTCACGCAGCTGGAAGAACACGTCGGGGTTGTGGGTCATGCCGCGCAGCTGGGGATGGTCGGGGTTCAGGGCGCGGTGGCGGAAAGCTTCCACGGCTTCCCAGTCGAGCATGTCGGCAAGTTCTTCCTGCTCAAGGAGTTCGATCTTCTGGATTTCGTGGGAGGTACGGAACCCGTCGAAGAAGTGGATGAAGGGCAGGCGCGCCTCAATGGCGGAAAGGTGGGCCACGGCGCCGAGGTTCATGACGTCCTGCACGGAGCTGGAGGCCAGCATGGCGAAGCCGGTCTGGCGGGTGGCCATCACGTCCTGATGGTCGCCGAAGATGCTCAGGGAGTTGGAGGCGAGGGAGCGCGCGCTCACATGGAAGACTGCGGGCAGGAGTTCGCCGGCTATCTTGTACATGTTGGGGATCATCAGCAGGAGCCCCCGCGAGGCCGTGTAGGTGGTGGTGAGAGCGCCGCCTTGCAGGGAGCCGTGCAGAGCCCCTGCCGCGCCGCCTTCGGACTGCATCTCGACCACGCGCACAGGGGCTCCGAAAAGGTTTTTCTTGCCCTGAGCCGCCCACGCATCTGTGAGTTCCGCCATGGGAGAAGAGGGGGTGATGGGAAAAATGGCGGCAACTTCCGTGAAAGGATAGGAGATATAGGCGGCAGCGGTGTTGCCATCCATGGTTACACGGATTGCTTTTTGTTTCAT
>ENA-ORTV01002446-ORTV01002446.1-human-gut-metagenome-genome-assembly--contig:-NODE-2446-length-17487-cov-3.655748_pt1 | contig 17487 bp, 17 predicted proteins | sample MGYA00241915_ERZ509194 | MGnify/ENA primary metagenome ERZ509194 (study PRJEB26280, sample SAMEA2338810) | human gut metagenome | biome: human gut; feature: human-associated habitat; material: faeces... | reverse complement strand
TATTTGTTATTCTTTTTATTTTGTTGTGATTTTTTAGAATATTCTAACCATTTGAAGTCTATGCATCTATTTCCCCTAATCCCAGAAATGGCATCGAATCAAAAGAATCCGATGCCATTTCCATCCATTCATAAATACAGCTTTCAATCTCCATCTACACTCTCATTTATATCTATTACCTATTCCTATACTACCTTATCTACAAATGATACTCAATCAATTTAACTGCCAGGCTGACACCGCCGCAGACCCACATCACAAGAATTGGGTTCAGTTTCCATTTGCGAAGCGCTATAAAAGCTGCCGAAAAAAGAACCAGGCTGCCCCACTGGAGCATCCTCTCCCCATTTACCTCTGGAAGAACTGCTGCCAGTAGCATCGAAAGTCCGGCACCTGCGATCAGCGCCACTACCGCTGGGCGAAGACTGCCTAAAATACTTCCCATCGCAGAGCCGCCACGGTAACGCCGATATATGTATGCCAATACCGATACAATGATACAAGATGGGAAAATACATCCCCAGGTTGCCGCAACCGCCCCCGGAAGTCCCGCTATCCGAATTCCGACAAAGGTTGCTGAATTGACCGCAATCGGTCCCGGCGTCATTTCCGCGATCGTGATAAGATTCGTAAACTCCGTCATCGTGATCCATCCCTGTCGTTCTACAATCAGGCTCTGTACCAGTGGAATCGCCGCGTAGCCGCCGCCCACGCTGAAAAGCCCTATCTGCAGAAAGCTCAAAAATAATTGTATATAGATCATATCTATTCTCCCCTCTATACCGTACCGGCCGTCTGCTCACGTTTTCTCATCCAGATAAATCGAATCGTTCCCGCCAGAATACCCGCCGCAATGATATAGATTACATTCACATCCAGCACAAAATCAGCCAGGAACGCAATTACCATGATTGCAATTGAATACAGCTTTTTTTCCTTCAGAACATTCACTCCCAGCCCACAGGAAACATCCAGAATCACAGCCGCCACGCCGACTCGCATTCCCTCTAGTGATGCTGCCACCCAGACGTTCGACGCGAACGCGGCGTAACAGACGGATAAAACCGCCAGAATCGCCATCGGCGGAAGAATCGTTCCGATGACTGCCACCACCATTCCGGCAAACCCATATACTTTCCAGCCAACCAAAATTGCCCCATTTACCGCAATCGCGCCCGGACAGGACTGTGCCAGTGCGGTAAAATCAAGCATTTCCTGTTCATCAATCCAGTGAAGCTCATCCACGAAACATTTCTTCATAAATGTCACAATGACAAAACCGCCCCCGAATGTAAATGCGCTGATATAAAGTGTTTTTAAAAATAAAACCAGCAGTCGATGCTTCTGTTTCATCTGCCATTCCCCCTTTTTCTATTTTATCTTTTGTCTCTCCCAGTTCTCCTTCACGCAAAACAATATTCCTTTTTCTGTGCCCATTATAACACTTGCCAATTCATTTTAAAATTACTATAATTTATATATAGTTCTTATTAAAATATCTATGATTCTCTATAAAAGCAACGCCGTCAAAAATAATATTTCTGACGGCGGGCAAAAAGCAGGACAAACACACAGATACGAATGTTTCTCACTCCTTATGAAACATTCGGGAAAGGAGTTTTCATGACACTGCGGCATTTCCGAATTTTTATCGAAGTAGCGTCCACCGGAAGCATTACACAGGCGGCACGCAATCTCTACCTGACGCAGCCAACTGTCAGCACCGCCGTCCGGGAGCTCGAAGAACACTACGGAACATTATTTTTCGACCGGATCAACCAGCGTCTGCGCATTACTGGCGAAGGGCGGCGTTTTCTCGACTATGCACGCCATTTTATCCAGATGTACGATGAAATGGAACTTGCATTTTCCAATTCCGGAATCAGCGGGATTCTCCGCATCGGCGCCAGCACCAACGTGGGGATTTCCTATCTGCCACGTTTCATGCAGCTATTTCAAGAGACATATCCCCATGTGCACACGCAGGTCCATATACAGACGACCGCACAGACGGAAGCCATGCTCTTAAATGGGGCGCTAGATCTTGCAATCGTCGGCGGCACCATCCGCTCCGAACAGATTGCCCTGACTCCCCTGTTTCAGGAACACTACACCGCCATCTGCGCGCCAGGACACCCGATGGCAGGAAAAACCGTTTCCATCAATGCATTTATGAAACAACCGCTGCTCTTCCGCGAAGTCGGCAGCACCTCTTATGAAGTATTTCAAAATGCCATCCGTCAGACCGGCTGTGAGGTCACCCCTGCCTGGGAAAGCACCTCGCAAGAGGCCATTCTCGAAGCCGTCCGCCTGGGGCTTGGCGTCACGATTCTTCCAAGCACTATGATCGAAACTGAGCTGAGACTCAGTGCCATTTCCCGGATCTATTTTTCGGATTTTTCTTTTCAAAATACCATTCATCTGGCGTGGCATCAGAGCAAGTTTCTGTCTCCTGTCATGCAGGATTTTATCCAAATGGCGCGTGAACTTTTGCCACCCAACCATATTTCCGCTCAAAATTCCCCGGAAATCTTCCCTCATACACAGCCTTTTCCTGTGATGGATGCATGACGGTTCCGGTAAACTTCCGTATGAGACGGTTCGCGATTATCAGGTCATCATTATCCATATGACCTGATACGACGCTGAGGTTATCTGGGATTGGTTGCGAATACGTACGGATGATTGAAAATAATTTCTTCCTGTAATATACTTTTAGGTATAGCTATACCTATATTTCAAAAGATTACTGGAATTTGCCCGACGGGCAGCGTGCAAAGCTGATCGACGGGCAATTTCATAATATGGCACCTCCGAGCCGGATTCATCAGGAAATTTCCTACCAGATTTCCCGCCTTCTTGGAAATTATATCGAGTCCAACGGCGGAAAATGCCGCGTTTATCCGCCTCCTTTCGCCGTCAATCTGGATGCGGATGATAAAGATTGGGTTGAGCCTGATATCTCTCTTATCTGTGATCCGAATAAATTGACCGACCGCGGCTGTTCCGGCGCTCCCGCTCTTATTTTCGAAATCGTATCTTCATCCAGCCGGCGCATGGACTACATTATCAAAAATGCTCTGACTCCCTTAAACTTACCGAATAAAATTCGTCGCCGTCCGCTCCTCCTGTTCCGGAAGACCATATTCTTTCTTGCCAAGCTCGATGGACTTCATAAGAAATGTCATATTCTTTGCAAGCATCCGCATCGTCTGCTTGCCTTCCTCATCCATCTCTGCCTCCCCTTTCTCACAGCCGTGAATACTGTTCCAGTATCTGCTGGATGCGATCGGCATATTGCTGATGGTAAAAAATTTGTTCAATTCATCAAAAGTCGCTGAGCAGCCGCCTCTGCGTGCACAGACTACACTGGCACCCACCTTCATGCTCTTATCAAAGGACGTGCTGTAAAACAAGCGGTCAAGACAGGCAATCAGCGTCGCATTAGCCGATGCATAGTAGACCGGACTGGCAATCACCAGGCCATCCGCCGCCTCAAAGAGAGGTGCCAGCTCATTTACGATATCATCAAACACACATTTTCCAATTTCGCTGCACTGATTACAGGCAATACAGCCCCGGATATCTTTATTTCCAATCTGTATGGTTGTTACCTCTACCCCACTATTTCGAAATACATTCTCCATTTCCCGGATGGCAATGGATGTGTTGCCGTTTACACGTGGACTTCCGTTTAGAATTAATACTTTGCTCATTTGGTTTCCTCCTTTTACTCTGCGATACATTTATTCCAACAAATTGCTTTTAAACAGTCTGTAAGCGTATATATTGTCTTCAGGTGTCTACAACTGTCTACATAAAAATGAAAATGCAAAAAAGCGGAAACCCTGATGAATCAAAGCTTCCGCAATAATAAAAAAGAGCGCGAGACGGGACTCGAACCCGCGGCCTCGACCTTGGCAAGGTCGCGCTCCACCAACTGAGCCACTCGCGCATTTCTGAAGCATCGCTTCAACGAGTTATATAATATCATAGGTCGGTTGATTTGGCAAGCGTTTTTTTAAAAAAAATCAAAAAATATAGAAAATTCATTACTGTTCACGGGTAGGCACGTTTGAAACCGGGAGAACCGTATGAAACCGATCAAGGTTCCATATTTTCCACTGGATGTGTTCCCACGGTCTGCACAAACCCGATGATCTGTCCGGACAGGAGTACCGTGAGGATGGAATATACCATGCGGTTTAACGGAATGTAGCTCAGTGAAAGCACCAGTACAGCAAAATCGGACAGGAGGTAGATCCACTGGATTTTGATGTGCGTCACGTGGGAAAGGCTCATCGCAAGCGCATCGTCTCCGCCCGGGGCACCGCCGATCCGCACGCAGAGCCCGGCACCGACGCCGACGAAGACCGCGCCGAGCAGGGATGCGGCAAGCGGCATATCGGCAAGCTGCGGCCACAGGGGCGGAAACTGCTCACAGATGCGGTAAGACAGGGAGAAGCTGGCGCTGGAAAGAATGGAGTAGGCGATGAACTGCCGCCCTAGAAGTTTCCATCCCATCGCGTAGCAGGCGAGGTTCATGATGAAGCCGGACACGGATGGGGAGATATGGAACCAGTGATCAAGCAGAAGCGTCATTCCTAAGACACCGCCCTCGGTGACACCGGAAAAGGAATGGACATGGTACAGGCCAAATGCCAGAAATGCACTTCCAAACAGTGCAATCAGGCAGGATTTTAGTTTTAAATCGAGGGAATGGAATAATTTCAGCAAAATAACAGGCTCCTTGTGAATAATTTACATATAAATAAAGGTTTTTCTATTCTAGTATGGAAACGGATTTGTGTCAAGATGGGCGGACTCTCTGCAGAAATGATGCAAAACGGGAGAAAGCAAAAAAAACATGTGGATTTACGGTTTCTATGAGCGTGAACAGCAGCCGTGTGAAATGTGAAAACGAAAAAATCCGGGTGGATTCATAGACAAAAATGTGGGATGTGCGTATACTGGAAGATAGGAAGACGGAAAGGGGAATGAAAACATGGTAGAAAATCATCCGGACATCCGGAAGCAGGAATACCGTGGAATTGCCTGCCTGGTGCTGTCTGCGTTTTGTTTTGCGCTGATGAGTATGTTTGTACATTTGGCGGGAGATCTGCCGTCGATGCAGAAGAGTTTTTTCCGCAATCTTGTGGCGGCGCTGTCAGCGGTTGTTTTGCTTTTGCGGGTGGGAGAGCCGTTTCGTATCCGCAGGGAAAATCTGCCGTATTTTCTGATGCGGTCAATTTTCGGCACGATGGGAGTGCTGTGTAACTTTTATGCGGTGGATCATCTGGTGCTGGCGGACGCATCGATTCTAAATAAAATGTCACCGTTTTTTACAGTGCTGTTCAGCTGGCTGATCTTAAAGGAAAAAGTTATGCCAATTCAGCTTTCGCTGATCTTCGGTGCGTTTCTCGGCAGTATATTCGTGGTAAAGCCGACATTCTCCAATCTGGCACTTGTGCCGTCGCTGCTGGGCTTTTTCGGCGGCATCTGCGCGGGCGCGGCGTACACGATGGTGCGGAAACTGGGAGAGGCAGGAGAAAAGGGACCGGTGATCGTGCTGTTTTTCTCGGTATTTTCCTGTGTGGTTGTGCTGCCGTGGCTGATTTTTGACTATCATCCGATGACCTGGCAGCAGATGGGGATCCTGCTTTTGGCGGGCTGCGCGGCGGCAGGCGGACAGTTTGCGATCACGGCGGCATACCGCTATGCCCCGGCGAGCCGTATTTCCATCTACGATTATTCGCAGCTGATCTTCTCGACGATGCTCGGTTTCTTCATTTTCGGGCAGGTGCCGGACGGCTGGAGTTTTCTCGGATATGGAATTATCTGTCTGATGGCAATTTCCATGTTTGTATATAATAACCGGAAAAGAAAGAATACTCAAAAGCAGGCACTTTTGGAATCGAAAGAGCTGTCAGATGTAATAAAAATGTAAGGGAAAGTACCCGCCGATATGGTTTACAAGCGATGCCAAATTATATATACTGAAGATAAAGTCGGAGTGGTTTTCGTGTTCAGAAACGTGAATTTCAGGAACAAAAGCTGGGTTGCCGACACAGCTCGAAAATGGGTTATAGATAGGGCAGAAAGTTATATAGGGAAATACGACATAAGCCCGACAGCAGACAGGAGGAAACAGGGATGAAAAAATTAGCAACCGCACTTGTGAGTGCAGCAGCCATTATGACGATGTCAACAACCGCATTTGCAGCCGAAAATCCGGCGGAGGTATTTGACCGGGTGATGGAGAAGAACAATACGATTCAGTCCGCGGAGATTCAGAGCGGCGTCCATTCGGTCATACTTGCAAAGGATGTCATTCCGGACGGTCAGATGAAAGTTGATATGGCGATGCATGCAGAGATGGATATGCAGGATACCACCGATCTCAAGTACCTGGCACAGGTCGCTTCCTCGATTCTGGGACAGGACAGCTATTCACAGGTTTTTTATACGGACGGCTACTATTACGTAGATGCCAACGGTGTCAAACTGAAATACCCGATGCCATTAGAGCAGATCATATCCTCCGTCCAGACCGGAGTCAACACCAGCAATATGGAATCCAGCTATATGAAGGGCATTTCCTTAAACGAGGTCAATGGAAAACGTGTGCTGGCATATGAGGCAAATCCAAAGAAGCTAAACAAGAACGTCAAAGAAGCCCTCGGAACCGTGATGAACACACTCGGCACCGATATCAATCTGGACATGAACATCCAGGAAATGAAAGGCGCTTACGTGCTGGATGACAACGATTACATTATCTATATGACAAACTATATCGTATACAACATGGAAGTCCTCGACCAGCCGATGACCTGCATCACCCTGATGGAAACCGAAGTCCAGAACCCGGGCGAGCCGGTTGTAGTGACCCTTCCATCCACGGATGGCTATGAAGACTTAATCGGTTTATACGATGGAGTCATTGAAAGCGAAGTAGAATAAAAAAACAGACAAAAACAAAAATAGACAATCAAAAGCCAGCCGAGCAAAGCAAAGGCTGGCAGGTAAAAGCGATCCATAACATAACAAGAGGAAAGTGGCGTCCGGGAATCTGTAGAGCCAGCGTTCCCGGACGCCTCTTTCCGCATCACGACAATCAATCAATCTATCTATTACTGCATCTCATCCTCAATCATCCGATATCCAATCCCAATCTCTGTAAACACATACTGCGGTTCTGCTGGATTCTGTTCCAGTTTCCTTCGAATATGTGCCATATTCACGCGCAGAATACTGTTATCATCGTCCGCATACGGCCCCCAGATATTCGAAATAATCGTATCATACGTCATGACCCTGCCGGAATTCTGCGCCAGCAGGGAGATAATCTTAAACTCGATCTGCGTCAGATGGACATCCTTTCCATCAACCGATACCAGATGTTTTTCAAAATCGATCGTCAGTCCCTTTGCATGGAATGGGCGCTTATAAAGCGGAGAATCCGTGTTTAGGCGGTTGCTGTGGCGCAGGGCAGTCCGGATGCGCGCGAGAAGCTCGGAGGTGCCGATCGGCTTGGTCAGATAATCATCCGCGCCGAGGTCGAGCGCACGTACCTTTTCCTGTTCCTGCGTGCGGGCGGAGAGGACGATGATCGGGACGCTGGACCAGGTGCGGACCTGGCGGATGATCTCCATGCCGTCCATGTCTGGAAGCCCCAGGTCGAGGAGAATCAGATCCGGGCACTGGGACGTGATGATCGGAAGTGCCTCTTTTCCCGTGTGTGCGGTGGAAATGCGGTAATCCTGTGCGGACAGGGAGGTGGAGATGAAGTCGCAGATGTTTTTTTCATCTTCTACTAATAAAATAGAAAGTTTATGTGTCATGTTATTTGTCCTCCTTTGGAAGGGTAAAGTAAAATTCGGCACCGCGCGTGTGGTTGATTGCCTTGATTTCGCCGCCGTGGGCGAGAATGATCGTTTTACAGATGGAAAGCCCGATTCCCATGCCCTTTCGTCCATCCGGCGAAGTGCTGGTCGTCGAAGAAGAGCCGTCAAAGATGGTTGCCAGCTTCTCCGGCGGGATGCCGACGCCGTAATCGCGCACGTGGAAAACCGCATAGTCGGAAAGTGATTCCACATAGCACTCGATCGGCTCGATGCTTTCAGCATGGACAACGGCATTTTCCAGCAGGTTGATGAGAACCTGTTCGATGAGGACGGCGTCCATCGGGACCATCAGGAATTCCTCCGGCACGCGCACATGGATATTGGCGTCTGGAAGTCTCTTTTTTAAGCGGATCATCGCCTCGGAGAGAACTTCCTCGACCGGTTCCGAGGTCTTAGTTACCTTTGCCGTCTCATTGTTGATACGCGTGACGGAGAGCAGGTTTTCAACCATGTTTAAGAGCCAGTTAGAGTCCTCAAGAATATGGCGCACCAGTGCATTTTTCTCAACCTCCGGGAGGTTGCTGCCATTTTCCAGATATACGGTACTGGAACCGATGATGCTGGTAAGCGGGGTGCGGAGGTCGTGGGAGATTGCCCGCAGCAGGTTCGCCCGCATCTTTTCTTTTTCTGCTTCCATCAGCATCTTTTCACGTTCCGCCAGCACGCGTGCCTGCGTTTTCATGTTGCTTGTGATGGCGCTTGTAATGCCGGAAATTGAAAACATTGCCACGAAGGTAATCGGATATCCGGCCATCGTGAAATCCAGCGCGAAATACGGATACGTGAACAGAAAATTGACGCAGACGACGCCGACAAAGGAGGAGAACAGGCCGAAGCTGTATCCGTCCGTAAAACGCGCTACCAAAAAGACCGCCAGAATGTAGGTCAGCGCGATGTTGGCAGTCGGGTTTTTGAGCGCATGAAAAAAGCAGAACGCGATGGTCGTGGCGGTACCCATGAAAAACAAGGTAAGTCCCCAGCTTTGTATGTATGTCGGAAGCGCACAGAATTTTTCGACGATCGGGCGGGTCCGGAACCAATTTTTTAAGGCGTCAATTTTGGATGGATGTGTTTCGCCGCCATTGGAAATGCTGGTATTCGGAGAGCTGGGTTCGGCTGAGCCTTGAAGGCTGCTGGTTGATTCTGTTTTCGGGAAGGTTTCATTGGAAGTTCCAGGAACAGAAGGTTTGCTTGAATGTTTCATTAAATAAAGAAAGTCTCCTTTCAAAAAATTCATTTGGATGGTTCTATTATACAATGTTTCTTCTGAAAAATAGAGAGGAAGACTGTTAAAAAGTTGAAAAAATCGTGAAAATTTGGGATAAAAACAGAAAGACGGTGGACGGAGGAGAAAAATCGCGTTACTGGGCACACATGTGTGTGAACAGGAACATGATTATTGAGAATCTGGTTGGATAAGGGCGATTTCATTGCATTTTCAGCGTCAGTGTGTTAAACTCCAAACAGTCTCCCGATTGAGGGAAGCAGGCTGACCCGCCTGTTAGAGAGTGACAAACGGGCTGCCGGAGTGCAGGGCGAAAGGAATGAAAATAAGATGAAAAAATTAGGAAGAAATGATCTGTGCTGGTGTGGAAGTGGAAAGAAGTACAAACATTGCCATGAGGTATTTGATGAGAAGCTGATGGAGGCGGCGGATGCCGGACACCAGATTCCGGATCACGACATGATCAAGACCCCGGAGCAGATCGAGGGGATCCGCGAGAGCTGCAAGATCAATGTGGCAGTTCTGGATTATGTGGCTGAGCATATCAAGGCTGGCATCACAACCGAGGAGATCGATCAGTGGGTATATAATGAGACGACCCGCATGGGCGGAATCCCGGCGCCGCTTGGCTATGAAGGATTCCCGAAGAGCGTGTGCACATCCATCAATGATCAGGTCTGCCACGGCATTCCGTCAGCGGATGTCGTATTAAAGGATGGCGATATCATCAACGTGGATGTTTCGACCATTTATCACGGCTATTATGCGGATTCTTCCCGTATGTTCTGCATCGGAAATGTCAGCCCGGAACATAAAAAACTGGTGGACGTTGTCAAAGAGTGCGTGGAATTAGGTCTGGAGCAGGTAAAACCGTGGGGCTTCATGGGCGATATGGCGGAAGCGGTCCAGAAGCATGCGGAAGAAAATGGTTATTCTGTGGTTCGAGAGATCGGCGGTCACGGCGTTGGTATCGAGTTCCATGAGGATCCGTGGGTTGGCTATATTGGTCAGAGAGGCACCGGTATGATGTTTGCACCGGGCATGATGTTCACGATCGAGCCGATGATCAACGAGGGAACCGAGGAGGTATTCGTGGATGGCGACGACGACTGGAGTGTATACACGAAGGATGGAAAAGCATCCGCCCAGTGGGAGATCCAGGTGCTGGTAACTGAGGATGGTCATGAGGTGCTTTCCTGGTAGCTTGCAGAGTACATAAAAAGAGACGGCGTCAAACCGTCTCTTTTTTGTACCCAAGGTGGGCGTTCTTCACAGCCGAAGGGGGATAAAAAACTGTGAAGAAATATCTATATAAAGGAAATTGTTGTTAGTCGAGCCAGATAACAATTGCGCGCATTTCTTAGTGCCATCTGCCTCATTGATGTTATACCATTATAATACTGGATAATTGTGTCCATATTTTGACCAATATCTAAAATAAATCTAAACGAGTATTACATAATTCGAAACTTTTTCGGAAGTGTTTATGAGGCTGGCGCGCTTGAAATTTTCTTGTCGATTTCTTGGATGGGGTATATAATAAATCTGGTGATTAAAGGGGTGCGGCCTGACTGGATAGAAACCGCGTCCAGAACAAAGCAATTAAGAAGAAAGTGGCAGGGATTTTATGGAAAAATTTTTATTTGCACTTAATACAGTCCTTCCGTTTCTGCTCTATATCGCATTTGGATATGGAGTCAGGATGTCGGGGCTGGCGGATGAGGATTTTATGAAGCGCCTGAATAAAGTGATCTTTCAGGCATTCTTTCCGATTCTGATGTTTAACAACCTGTATTCCATTCCGGAGGGAATGACATTAAATCTGCGTCTGGTGGCAGGCGCCATTATCAGCGTGCTGCTTTTGCAGGCGGTTCTGCTTGCTGTGGTTCCGCGTCTGGTAAAGGAAAATGAGCGGCGCGGCGTTATCATCCAGGCGATTTACCGCAGCAATTTCGTCCTGTTCGGCATTCCGCTGGCAACCAGCGTGTTCGGTGAGGAGGGAACACTGCTGGCGACGATGATGGTGGCGATCGTGATTCCGGTCTACAACGTAACGGCGGTCGTGATTCTGGAATTGTTCCGGGGCGGCAAGGTCCCGGTTTTCGTTTTGATTAAGAATATCCTGAAAAATCCGATGATCCGCGGTGCGCTCATGGGCTTTATCTTCCATATGTTAGGGATTAAACTTCCGGTTTCCGTGGAAGGACCGATCAAGCAGTTTGCCAATCTGACAACGCCGCTGGCTCTGTTCGTACTGGGCGGAACGCTGCATTTCAATGCGATCGGCGGCAATCTGAAATATGTGGTTCCGTCGATGACCGTCAAGATGGTGATCCTGCCGGCAGTGATTCTGGCGGTTGCGACGCTGCTCGGCTTTTCCGGTGTGGAACGTTTTGTTTACTTTGAAATGTACGCGACTCCGGTTGCGACGGCGTCCTATGCGATGGCGCAGAACATGGGCGGCGACGGCGAGCTGGCGGGACAGTTTGTCGTGCTGAGCACGGTCGCCTCGGTTGTGACGATCTTTTTGTGGGTCTATTTCCTTAATTCGATCGGATGGCTCGCATAAAAATAAATATATAATAGGGGACTGCCAGACAGTGGTTTGTGGAAGAGCAACAATTGTCTGGCAGCTTTTTTTGTGGAAACAAACACTGTTTTTCATGAGAACCGAAATTTTTTTTTCATAAATTAAGATGTATGTATAATCTTTTCAAGATTAAAACATTTAATAGACAAAACTGATTGAAAAAGTTATAATAGTATACAAATGCGAGAAAACTTATTTATTTTCCATGTGCTTTTGATGCTTCGAATCAGCGAATTGTATGGAATGGGAGGATGTGAAACATAATAAGGATATTGCATTATTGTTGAAAAAAATTAGGGGAAAAGGTGGTGGTTCAATGATCAAGGAGACGATCCAGGCGGTCGAGGACGCAGAGGCGAAGGCATCGGAACTGGTCGCGCAGGCTTCGGAGGATGCACGCCGCGTTAAGGCGGAGGCGGAGGCAGAAGCGGATCGAATGCTCGCAGATGCACAGAAAAGGGGGAAAGAAGCAGCTGCGAAGCAGGAAGAAGAACTGACTCTCAGAGGGGAGGAGTACGTAAAACAGGCACTGGCAGAAGCCGAGGCGGAGTGTCAGACGCTCAGAGAGACGGCGGACAGACGGAAACCGGAGGTGGTTGACCGGCTCATAGCGGAACTGGTCTAGTGAATGGAGGGATGTAGATATGGCAGTATTGCAGATGCAAAAGCTATGTATCTGTGCCCTGAAGAAGGACCGTAAGTCCCTGATGGAGTTTCTGCAGGCTGCCGGAGTGCTGGAGCTGACAGCGGAGGCGGAGCCGGACGAGGTATTTAAGCGGACGGACACGCTGGAGGATCGGCAGAAGTTTGAGCGGAATGCGGCGACGGCGGACCGCGCATTGGAAGTGCTTGCCGCGGTGGTTCCGGAGGAAACATCGATGCTTGCTGGGCTTGCCGGAAAGCCGCTTGCAAAGGCAGGCGCGTACCGGGAGACGGAGGCGAACGCAGAGGCGCTTTTAGGTCAGGCGGAACGCATTTTGAACCTGCAAAAGCAGATCACGGAGGAAAAGACTGCGGCGCTTAGACTGCTGGCGGAGGCGGAAAGCCTGAAACCGTGGCAGAAGCTGGAGATTCCACTTGCGTATCAGGAGACGAAACGGTGTGCTATCTTAGTCGGCGCGGTCGGCGGAGGCGCTTATACGCAGGAAGAAATTTACGCTTCGGTGGCAAAACAGGAGCCGCAGCTTGAAAAATGGGAGCTGGAGGTTGTCGGAAGCGACGCCGACCAGACCTGCATTGCGGTAATTTGCCTGAAAGAGGACGAGGAGAAGCTGGAGACAGCACTCCGGTCGATTGGATTTGCCCGTCCGGCGCGTCCGGTGGAGGAAGTTCCGGCAGCTTACGCTAAGAAACTCAAAGCGCAGGCGGCAGAGCATGAGGGACGCGCGGCAGCGACGGAAGAAGAACTGAAACAGTGCGCTTCGGCGCGGGAAGATTTGAAATTGTTATCCGACTATTACCGCCTGAGGGCACAGAAGTATGAGGCGCTCGGCGAGATCTTACAGTCGGAAAAAACGTGTATGATCACGGGATTTATCCCGAAGCGCGATGCGAAAGGACTGGAGGAGAAGCTGAATAGCCGGTTTGAACTTGCAGTGGAAAGTTCGGATGTGCCGGAGGATGAGGAAGCACCGGTGCTTCTCTCCAACGGAACCTTCGCGGCGTCGGCGGAGGGCGTGACCGCGTCCTTTGGCTTACCGGCGAAGGGGGAGATGGACCCGACCGGCATCATGGCAGCGTGCTATGTATTTTTGTTTGGTCTGATGCTTTCAGATGCGGCATACGGATTTATTGTATTTTTGATGTGCTTCCTGGCACTTAAGAAATTCCCAAGGATGGAAGAAAACCTGCGGAAATCACTGCGGCTCTTTATGTACTGTGGACTTTCGACCCTGTTCTGGGGCGTCATGTTCGGCGGTTATTTCGGAGATGCGGTGGACATCGTGAGCCGGACGTATTTTGGACATACGGTGACAATACCGGCGCTCTGGTTTGTCCCGCTAAATGACCCGATGAAGCTTTTGGTTTATTCGATGTTATTTGGCGTGATTCATCTATTTCTGGGGCTGGGACTGAAAGGATATATGCTCTTAAAGGATGGCAAGGTTGTGGATTTTATCTGCGACGTGGTACTCTGGTACCTCCTGCTTCTGGGGCTGATCCTGATGCTGCTTCCGACGGAACTGTTTGGTTCCATCGCGCAGATGAATATCGTATTCCCGCCGGTGCTTAATTCGCTGGCAAAGGGAATGGCGATCGTGGGCGCGCTGGGAATTCTGGTGATGTCGGCGCGCGACAAGAAGAATCCGATCCTGCGGCTGGCGCTTGGCGCATATGATTTGTACAATATTACCGGATGGGTGTCGGATGTGCTTTCCTACTCGCGCCTTCTGGCGCTCGGACTGGCAACCGGCGTTATCGCATCGGTTATCAACCAGATGGGAAGTATGGTTGGAAATAATGTATTTGGCGTGATTGTATTTATACTGGTATTCTGCTTTGGACACCTGTTTAACCTGGCGATCAACCTGCTCGGCGCGTATGTGCATACCTGCCGTCTGCAGTACGTCGAGTTTTTCGGAAAATTCTATGAGGGTGGCGGAAAGGCCTTCCGTCCGTTTAAGCAGATAACAAAATACGTGGAAATCAAGGAGGATTAAATATGAGCGGAATTGTATTTGCATTGTTGGGAGTTGCAGTGGCGGTTATTCTTGCAGGTATGGGTTCAGCCTACGGCGTAGGCGTGGCAGGTCAGGCAGCAGCCGGAGTCGTAACCGAGGATCCGGATAAATTCGCGAAGGTGCTTCTGCTCCAGCTGCTTCCGGGTACCCAGGGTATCTACGGTCTGCTGGTTGGTTTCATCGCTCTTTCTAAGATTGGTCTTCTTGGCGGCGGCGCTGACATGAGCATGTCGATCTCCCAGGGACTCTTATATCTGGCAGCATGCCTTCCGATCGGCGTGGTTGGTCTGGTATCGGCGAGACATCAGGGAAGAACGTCGGTTGCTTCCATCGGTATCGTAGCGAAGAAACCGGAACAGTTTGGTAAAGCGATGCTGTTCCCGGCGATGGTTGAGACCTATGCGATTCTGGCACTTCTGGTTTCGATTCTGGCAATCAATGCACTGTAATCTGGCACGGCGGAAAGAATCAAAATCAGTTAAGGAGTGAAGCGTATGAATGGATTAGATAAGATTATTGCTCAGATCCTTGACGATGCAAAGCAGGAATCGCTTGCGATTCAGGAAAAAGCAGCCGGTGAAGCTGAGACGACCCTTGCGGCAGCCGGTGAAAAGGTAAAAAAGCTGGAGGAAGAGCAGGCGAAATCGGCGGCGCAGCGTGAAAAAAGCTATGAGGAACGGCTTCGTTCTTCGGCGGCGCTAAAGAAGCGCCAGGCGATCCTTGCGGCAAAGCAGGCGATCATCGAGGAAATGCTTGCGGCGGCACACAAGGAGCTGCTGGCAAAGCCGGATGAGGCGTATTTTGCATGGATGGAGCAGCTTCTTTCCCGGTTCGTGACGGATCGGGCAGGAGAAATCTATGTTTCAAAACGTGATTTAGAGCGGATGCCGGATGATTTTCCGGCAAAGATAGAGAAGACGGCGCAGGAAAAGGGCGGAAGCCTGGTACTGAAAAAAGAACCGAGGGAGATCGACGGGGGCTTTGTTCTGGTGTATGGCGGTGTCGAGGAAAATTGTTCTGCCGGGGCGTTGTTTGCGTCGCAGCGGGATGAGCTGGCGGACAAGGTACATGCGATGCTGTTTGGATAACGGCGGGAGAAGGTAAGGAGGGCTTATATGTCTGATACAAAATATGCCTACGCGGTCGCCCGGATCCGGGCACTGGAAAATGGGCTTTTTTCCTCCGCACAGATTGAACAGCTGCTGTCCGTAAAAAGCTACGAGGGGGCACTGCGTTTCCTGACCGAACACGGCTGGGGGGATGCAGATACACCGCTCAGCGCGGAGGCGATCCTGACCCGGGAGAAGACGAAAACCTGGGAGACGGTCCGCGACCTTTTGAAGGGCGACGACGCGATTCTGGCAGTGCTTTCCTACGGGGATCTCTACCACAATTTAAAGGCGGCGATCAAGGATGCGGCGGCGCCGGGCAGCCACGGCAATGTCTATTTTGACGACTGCGAGGTGGACGGCGTGCGGATGGCGAAGATCGTGGCGGAGAAGGACTGGCAGGCGCTTCCGGCACATATGCGGGAGGCGGCGAAGGAAGCCAGCGAGACATTTCTGCACACGAGCGACGGGCAGCTCTGCGATATCATCGTTGACCGGGCGGCGCTCGCAGCTATCTATGAGTGCGGAAAGAATGCGTCCGACGCGATCATCCGCGATTATGCCGAGACGACGGTCGCGGTGGCGGATATCAAGATAGCGGTGCGATCCCAGAAGACAGGAAAACATCTGGATTTTATGCGGCGCGCGATGGCACCGTGCGATAGCTTGAATATCGAGCGCCTGTCACAGGCGGCTCTTGGCGGCGCCGGCGCGATCTGCGAGTATCTGGAAGGAACCCGCTATGCGGGCGGCGCGCAGGCATTAAAGGAATCGCCGTCGGCGTTTGAGCGGTGGTGTGACAATCAGTTGATCGAGACGATCAAGCCGCAGAAATACAACCCGTTTACGGCGGGACCGCTGGTTGCCTATGTGCTGGCGAAGGAAAATGAGATTAAAACGGTCCGTATCATCCTGACCGCCCGTCTGAACGGTCTTGAGGAGGAACAGATTCGGGAAAGGATAAGGGAGATGTATGTATAAGGTTGCAGTAGTCGGAGATTACGACAGCATCTACGGATTTGCGGCGCTGGGACTGGAGACATTTCCGGTGTCCGATGTAAAAGAGACGGAGAAAGTATTTCTGGAACTGGCTTCTGGTTCCTACGCGGTGATCTATATCACCGAAGCGGCGGCTGCCGGGATTGAGGCAGCTATCGACCGCTACCGGGAACAGCCGCTTCCGTCCGTGATCCTGATTCCGGGGATTTCCGGGAATACGGGAAAAGGCGTAGAGTCGGTTAAGCATTCGGTGGAACAGGCAGTTGGATCGGATATTCTGTTTGGAGATGCATGATAGAAAGGTGGGTGAAACCTTCCAATGAGCAAAGGAACGATAAAGAAGGTAGCAGGACCGCTGGTTATCGCCAGCGGGATGCGGGATGCCAATATGTTTGACGTCGTCCGCGTCAGCGACGAACGTCTGATTGGCGAGATCATAGAGATTCACGGAGATGAAGCGTCGATTCAGGTATATGAGGAGACTTCCGGTTTAGGACCTGGCGAGCCGGTAGAGTCGATGGATGTGCCGCTTTCGGTTGAACTGGGACCGGGACTCCTGACGAGTATCTACGATGGAATCCAGCGGCCGCTGGACGATATCATGAAGGAGACGGGCAGCAACAACTTAAAGCGTGGCGTTGAGGTTCCGTCTTTAAAGCGTGATAAGAAATGGCAGTTTGTGCCGACCGTGAAAGCGGGCGACAGCGTGGAAGCAGGCGACATCATCGGTACCGTGCAGGAGACGCTGATCATTGAGCATAAGATTATGGTGCCGTATGGTGTAAAAGGTACCGTCAAAGAGATCAAGAGCGGTGAATTTACGGTGGAGGAAACTGTAGCGGTCATTGAGACGGAAAACGGCGAAAAAGAGCTTACAATGATGCAGAAATGGCCGGTTCGGCGCGGACGTCCGTACCAGACGAAGCTGCCGCCGGTAAAACCGCTGATCACCGGACAGCGTGTCGTTGACGCATTC
>ENA-ORTV01002444-ORTV01002444.1-human-gut-metagenome-genome-assembly--contig:-NODE-2444-length-17490-cov-7.772297_pt1 | contig 17490 bp, 7 predicted proteins | sample MGYA00241915_ERZ509194 | MGnify/ENA primary metagenome ERZ509194 (study PRJEB26280, sample SAMEA2338810) | human gut metagenome | biome: human gut; feature: human-associated habitat; material: faeces... | reverse complement strand
AAGATGAGGGGGAGTCAAGAGGGGGATAAGAAACCATTCGGTGTCTTATCCCCCTTTTGCCCCCGCCGCCGGGCGGCGGCATTCCCGCCGGTGAACACCGGCATCTCCGCCGCCAGACGGCGGCAATTCCCCCCTGCCGTGGGTACGGCAATAAACCAAAGGAGCGGCCCCAGCCGCTCCTTTGCATTTTCTGCGCATTTCTGGTTGTTTTCTGCTGTATTTACTTCCTGCATCTGTAAATCATGGTCACGATCTGCGCTCTCGTGCAGTTATCGTTCGGGGCGAACGCGGTCTCGCTCACGCCCTTCGCAACATCGTTTTCGACCGCCCAGAGCACTGCATTATAGTAGTACGCATCAGCGGGAACGTCAGCGAACGGGTTTTCGCCGCCGGATGCCGGGGACTGCTGCGCGCGCCACAGGAAGGTGACGATCTGCGCACGGGTGCATCCGGCGTCTGGAGCGAATGCGGTCTCGCTCACGCCCTTCGCAACATCGTTTTCGACCGCCCACGCGACTGCCTTCGCGTAATAAGCGTCCGCCGGGACATCGGTGAACGGCAGGTCAGCGGATTTCGGCTCGGGCGAGCCTGCCGCACGCCACAGGAAGGTGACGGCCTGCGCACGGGTGCAGGCGGCGTTCGGAGCGAACAGCGTATCGCTCGTGCCGCCGGTAATGCCCTTCTGCGCCGCCCAGAGGACTGCGTCATAGTAGTAATCCTCCGCGTGCACATCGGTGAAGAAGTTGAGCATGGTGTTGTCGTCCATAAAGACCGCCTTCACCGTGATCTTGCCCGCAGGCATGGTAAAGGTGTACCTGCCGCCGCCCTTGTCGGTCAGCGCGAGCGCCTTGCCGTCCTTGTCCAGCACGGTCAGGCTTTCGAGGGTGTAGCCCTTGTCGGGGGTCACGGTGATGGTCACAGTGTCGCCCTTGGAGGCAGACTCGGGAGAGACGGTCACGGTGCCGTGCTCATAGATGCCGGTCGGGATCTTGGTGTCGGGAATGGAGACGCTTCCGCCGCCGCCTCCTCCACCGCCGCCGCCGGAGGAACCGCCGCCGGAGATAGAGTCTGTGATGCGGATGCTGATCTTCTTTTCAGCGATCACACTGGTATCTGCGTTGACTGCGGCGCAGATCAGAGTCATCGTGCCCTCCTGATCACCGAAGCTGAGGGTATTTCCGCTGATCACGGCGTGGGTATCATTCTTTTCCAGCGTCCAGCGTACCGAAGCCGGGTAGGCCGCCAGCTCTTCCGCAGTAAAGGCCGTGCCGAACTGGTCGAGCGTCGTGACCTTGACCGCAGACAGGTCGAGCGCGGCATTTTTCCGGACGGACGAGGGGACGCCGTCTGCGGTGATCGCGGTCAGCCGTCTCGGCGCCGTGACCGTCAGGGTGATATGGTTGCTTTCGATGTCGCCGGAACGGGCGTAGAGCTCGGTCGAGTCCTCCTTCAGCGCCTTGAGCGTTCCGTTTTCGAGCGAAACCACATCCGGTCTGGAGCTGACCCATTCAAAGCTGCCGCCGGTCATCTCTCGGCCGTACTGGTCGAAGCCGGTGGCGGTGAACTGCTCCGTGAGGACCGCGTTCTCATCCAGCCGCAGGACAAAGCCGTCCTTCCTGTCGGCGCGGATGGTCTTGAGGACGGGCTGCTGCTCGGCCTTGACAACGACATTCTTCGCCGTCTTTCCGGCAGAAGCCGAGGCCGCCTCGAGGATGACGTCCGCATAGGACGCCTCCGGGACGCTGCCGGCCGCAACGAGCAGCGTGCCGTTTTCGATCACGGCGTCGGTCTGGTTGGCGGCCGCGAGCGTCCATTCGATGTCGGACGGGACCGCGCAGGGATTGCCGTGCTGGTCGCGGGCGAGCAGCGGGATGCGGGACAGGTCATAGGACGCGCCCTCGACAGCCGCAGGAGCGCCGCCGTTGTAGTACAGCTCGTTCAGATACGGCTTCGCCGTCACCTGTACGGCCAGCGGCTGCGTCGTTTTGTAAACCAGCTCGCCGTTCTCGTCCTGTCCGATCGGGTAATACAGGGTAACGGTATCCGTGCCGACGACAAGGCCGGTGAGCGTGCTGCCGCTGATTTCGGCATAGCCCTTGTCCGTGGCGAGCCGCCACTCGAACAGGCTTTCGTCGAGCGTCATGTCCTCGCCATACTGATCCTTGGCCTCCACAATGAGCGTGCTCAGGTCGAAGGTGTTCGCCGTATCATCATTATAGATGAGATCGGGGATCGTGCCGTTCACGGTCAGCGTCTCGAGCTGCCGCTCGGGCAGTACCTGAAGCGGCACGCGGTTGGACTCGGTGTCGTTTACGATGGCGTAGATCTGATAATTGCCCGGCTGGGTAAATTCGATGTCGCCCGTGGTTTCGTCGATGGTCAGGCCGTCGTTGTCCTCCACGCTCCATTTGACTCTGCCGGTCACGTCGAAGTCCTCGCCGTTCTCGTCCTTGGCGGCCACGGTCAGATCCGAAACGTCGGCGGTGTTGCTGCCGTCGTTGAAGTAGAACGGCTCAAAGCTGCCGGTTACGGTGACAGAGGACAGCTTGACAGGCAGGATGGTCAGCTCGACCAGCTCGCTTTTGAAGTCAGCCGTGGTCTCGATCGAAGCCTTGGGCTGATAGCGCAGGAACAGCTGCTTTCCGTCATTCGGCTTCCGCGCCTCAAGGACAGGGTAGCCGTTGCGGTTTGTCGTGACCTCGGCATACTCCGAAGCGTCGTGCAAATCTTCGTCCACGACCGTCCATTCGCCGCTCAGGCGCGGATTGAAGCCGTACCAGTCGACGTCAAACTCGTTTTTCGCCTCGACCTTGATGCTGTCCAGACGCAGGCTCTGCTGCTCGTACAGCGAAACCTGTTCGGTATCGGGTACGAGACGGTCGAGCGCATAGATCGGGTACACCTTCTGCGGGGTGATGACGGTGTTCTTAGATGTATAGTGGAACGAACCGAAGTACGGCGCGACCGGCTGACCGGAGCGCAGCTGATCGGCGGCCGTCTTGAATGCGTCCTGATACAGGGTGTTCATATCCAGGCCATCGGGGTCGTAGCCGGAGACATTCCGGTTCTGGATGCGGGCATCCAGATCCTCGATCGCGCTGAGGCCGTTCCGGCCGAAGGTGTACTTCTTGAACTCCCGTCCTTTCCAACTGTCTATTGAGCCCTTGGTTCGATGATAACCGGTAACCGAGAGGAGCATGGTCTTATACTTGATGCGCACTGCACCGGTATAAGGAATGGTCGTTTGCAGGTCGGTCACATCGACATTGATGTCGAGACCCGTATGCGCCGGCAGCGGTACGGAGATGGTATCCGTAATGGACTGCGCGTAGGACTCCTCCTTGCTGCTCTCGTAGGTCTTTTCCATGCCGTAGGAGTAGGAAAAGCTCTGCTCGACCTTGGCGGTGGGCGAAAGCGCAGCCAGAACGGGCACGCTGAATTCGACGCCTACCGTGGTCTCCTCGGTCCAGTTCTGCGAATAGGTATTGGAGACCGTGGTCGAGGTCGTAGTACTCTTTTCATAGGTATAGCTTTTCTCGACCGTGTTTTCGAAGTCGTTGCGGTTTTCCGCCGTCACCTTGTAGCTGTCCGAGCTGCCGCCCAGATTAAACTGGTAGCCCTTCTGCTCGAGCGACGCCGTTGTGTCATCCGCCTCGATGGAGGGCGTCTCAAACCGGTCCGCAATGCCCTGAATTTCGAAGTCGTAGAACGCCTGCACATAGTAGCCGTAGCCGGTACTTACATAAGAGTGATGGTCATCGCGTTCCTTCTCCGCTCTGGTAGAGACATAATAAACCGGGGTTTCTTCTTCCGGCAGGCGGTTTAAAACACCCGAGCCGCTCAAAATCGCACTCTGGTCAACGACGCTGCTGACAGCATCCCGCAGGCCCTTGGCTGTATACTGTACCTTCGCATAATCTGCCGCCGTCAGAGCGGTATACGGCTCATGATAGCCGTGTTCATTGTTGTCGTTATAGTACGTTTTTGGCAGGACATTGTTCGCAATAGCCGCCCACTTCTCCGCAAATTCGGGGTTCCGGATCATCTCCTGCAAAATCTGCTCCTGTGTGCCCGGCAGGTTGTAGGTGTCCGAGGCATCGAAGATCTCCCAGTCGTTCTCCGCCGTCACCGCCGCCCCTGCTGTCGGGGGCAGCAGGCCGAAGCACACCGACAGCGCCAAAACTGCGCTCAGTCCCCGCCGCCGTATCGTTCGCTTTTTACTCATACTGTTTTCCTCCTTTTCTGTGGTGTTCCTGCTCCGCCATGGACAGAAGCTCGTCGTGGCTCAGCTCTACGTCGCAGAAGCGGACAAAAATGCCGTTCGTCACCGCGCTGTTCCAGATCTGCGGGTCGGCAAGAGACCGGAATCGGAACTTGTCCAGATACGGCTCCATGTCCAGCAGGAGCCTGCTCCCGGAGACGAAATCGACCTGAAGCACATGACCGCCAAGCGGACGGACGGCCTCGATGTATTTCCGCTCCATCTGCCCTCCCCTCCTTTCTCAGAATGCAGATAAAAGGGTTCCACCGTATTTGTAGGATACAGCGGAACCTGAAAAATAACCATTAACATTTTGTTAGGAGATCGTCGAAAAGCGCTCTGCCGTCAGCCGGCCGAGAGGTTTTGAGTGGAGCTTTTAATATTTTTTGCACATTCTTCTTCAAAATGTACCCGTTTCTGTAACCTGTACGTGCTATACTCTATTCATCAAAAAGAGATCACAAGCCTCTGACCGTCCCGCGGCGGCCCGGACTTTTTATGAAAGGGAGAAGCAAAATGGCAAGCAGACTGCATAGAACTCTGGCGCTCGTACTGTCGTGCAATATCGCAATGACGGCATTCACCGCATCCGCTTTTGCGGCGGACGATACGGAAACCGCCTCCGAGGGTGCTTCGGTCGTCCATGAACATAATAAGGTAAACTGCCCGACCTGCGGCGGCTCGCACAAGGTAAAGGTTGATCAGACCTGCCCGACCTGTGAGGGCGTTGTTCCGGAGGTTCCGATGGTCACATGCCCGGACTGTGACGGCGAAGGCGAATATCAGACCTGGGACTTTGATCATCCATGTCCGATCTGCAACGAAAAGGGCTGCACGGATAATCCAAACTGCTACGGCGGTTACGAACTTTATACCGTGACCTGCAAGACCTGCGGCGGCGCCGGCGAAATCCCCGACCCGGAGGCCGAGAAGTGCGAGACCTGCGGCGGCAAGGGCACCATTTCTGTCGATGCGGACTGCCCGGACTGCGAGGACGGCAAGGTCGACTGCCCGAAGACTGACGAGGGCTTCGGCGAGGGCACACTGACCGCAGTCGCGGACGACGGCGAAGGCACGCTGCACTTTGTCTGCTCGGACTGCAATGCTGAGTATGACGAGCCGCTCGGCGTGGAAGAAACGACCGCAATCGTCGCAAAAAATCTGTCTGTCTCGTTCGCAGCGGACAAGACCGCGCTCGACGCAAAGAAGGCAGACCCCAATGACCCGGAGGCGAACAGAGCCGCCGGTCTGCCGGTGGGCTACACGCTGACCGTCACCAACAGCAATCAGGTCGCGGCGAAGAACATCACCGTCACCGTTCAGCTGACCGGCGCGGTATCCGGCATCGCGGCGGAGGGCGCTGCGGTCGATGAGGACGCCAAGACCGTTACCCTGACGCTCGACACGCTCGAGGCAGGCGCGTCCCGGACGCTCGCCATCTCCGCGCAGACCGCTGACGACGCGCAGCTCGGCGGCAACATTCAGGCGCAGCTCACCGCTTCGATGAACGACACCGTTCTGACCGAGAGCGAGGCCACCGTACACATCAACAAGTACAAGTCGACCAAGAAGATCGTCCTTGCCGGTGCAAATCAGGGCTATCACCACGGCAGCACCGCGAGCCGGTATATGGAGACCGCAACGGTAAACAAGAAGGGCGAAACGCTCGATACGCTCGAAAACGCAGCGCTCTCCTTCGACGGCGCATTCAGCGGCTATAAGATCGATGCGCGCACCGACGGAAACGGCGTTGTCACCAACGGCTACAGCGGCCGCAGATGGCAGTGCATCGGCTTTGTTCCCTACAAGGGCTACGGCTATTCCGACAACGACACTCAGAATGGCTACATCTTCGTCGAGAAGAACGCCGATGTGGAAGGCGACGCCTACTACCAGACCTTTAATCAGTGCGACGGCGACGCCGCCGAGGCTGCACGGGCGTTCATCGCGGAAAAGGGCGGCGTGCTGTACGGCGCGGCCGCAGACGAAAACGTGCTCCATTCGTGGGAAAGCCAGCTGACCGACGGTTCTCTGACGATCATGGCTGTCTGGGCGCTCGCCAAGCAGAACGCCTTCGAAATCCGCGATTACACGGACGAAAATCTCGCGATCCCGTCCGTTCCGGCTGTGGAATACAAGGACACCGACAACGGCGTTACCGTTGAGGCCGGTCAGATGACCGAGAGCAGCGACGGCCACCATTATTTTGACTGCGACCTGACCGTCACCATCTCCCCCGACGCGCCCAACCCGGTTCACATCAATCTGAACAAGGCGCTCGAAAACATCAGCGAGCAGATCAAGGCGACCGTAAACGCCGTTCAGCCGGGCGACACCATCCGCTACCGTCTGAAGATCGTCAACAACAGCGGCAAAGACTACACCTATACCTCCGGCTCCGCTGTGCTCGGCACCCTGCCGACCACCGGTGACGCGGCCGACGGCGACACCGTTACCGGCTTCGACGGCTATCCGCTCGTCGACGATAATCAGCACGCCGTCATTCCGCGCCGCATATGCAACCGGATGCTGAAAAATCTGGGCGCAGCGCCGTATGCGCTGGACGATGCGTCGATCGGCGCGCTGCTCCGCGCGAAGGGCTACGGCAGCGATGAGATGAGCGACGAGGACATCACGAAAACCTGTCTCGGCCGCTACTATCTGGACTGCATGAACCAGAACCGCGTCAACGACGACCCGATCAGCGGCTTTATGGATCTCACCCCGGCCGAGTTCGCGCAGATGACCGACGCCGACAACGGCCAGGCTGTCTTTGAGACCAGCCCGGACGTCATGCGCGCGTTCTACTACTTCTATTACGGCGTGAACTACACGCTGAACGGCCAGAGCATTTACGACTGCATGTCCTCGAACGGCAGCGGCAATGCAGCGGCCGAGGCGGTCATCGCTGCGGCGCTCTCCGGCGAGGACGCGCAGCTCGTGACCAAGATCGAGGGCGAGACCGCAAACAACGCCTTCCAGAATACCCGTTTCGGCTTCGGCATGCAGTTTGATCTCGGCTATACCACCGGCGGTGGCGGCGGCGGTCATCATCACAGACCCGATCCGAAGCCGGACCCCAAGCCCGACGATCCGGCCACGCCCCCGGTAGACATTCCGGATGAGCCGACCCCGACCTCTCCGATTCCGCCGGTGACTCCCGAGGAGATCATCGATGAGGAGGTTCCGACCGGCATCGACCAGAGCCAGCCGGAGGAGACCGAAACCCCGGAGACCAAAACCCCGGAGACCAAAACCCCGGAGACCGTCACGATCAAGGATGAGGTTCCCACCTCGAGCGTCCCGAAGACCGGCGACATCGGCGGCCTGTGGGCTGCACTCTGCGCCCTGTCCGGCTGCGGCCTGTTCGCACTGAACCGCAAGCGCAGGGACAACAAGTAAAAACTGACAGACTGAAAAAGAGCAGCACCGCTGCTCTTTTTTTATGCCTTCCGCCCCTCCCCTGCGCGCGGAACAGGGAAAACGGATACGGGAGAGCCGCCGTGCAGAAAAATACACTTTCTGCGGTTTTTCTGCATCGTTTCCTTCCAGTTTATTCCTTGAATACGCTCCGCTCCGGTGCTATAATTGGGAAATACACAGTATATTTCATGCTGAGAAAGGAATGATATGGATATGAAAAGACGTATTTTATCCTGTTTTCTGGCATTCTGCATGATCTTCGCCCTGCTTCCGGCACCGGCGCAGGCGGCAGGGAACGCAGAAAACGCGACGCCGACCATCACGGCCACCGTACAGCACGCGGCGACCGGACAGATCACCGCGCAGATCGAGGCTTACATGACCGATTCGGCCAACAAGACCCGGACGGTCAAGCCCTGCGACATCATTTTTCTGATCGAGCAGTCACAATTCATGAATACGCAGAACGGCTCGGCCAGTTCCGGCGACGAGCGCGCGGAAATCCTGAGCGCCATAGACCGCCTGCTGGACGGGATGCCGCAGCCGACCACCGGCGGCGAGCACCGCATTGCGATCGCGGGCTACGGCCGCATCAACAACCCCGGCCGCAGCGACGGCTATAATGCCGCGCTCTACCCCGGCACGCCGTCGGACAATAATGACAGCCTGAACACCGGCTATTATACCAAAGACGGCACCAAAGTCGGCTTTCATTCGCAGAGCGGTTGGACGGAATGGAACAAGATAGATGGTCACAATGACGCGACCCTGCCGCAGCTGCCGTCGGGCTATCTGACAGATAAATATGACGATGTGTTCCTGTCGGTCGACAACGCCAAGCAGGTCATCGACGCCGATAAAATGGTGCCGTGGCACGCCGGTGCGGCGCGCATGGACGCCGGTCTGACCATCACGGAGCAGCTTGCCAAGATCGCCAAGGCCGAGGCAGACGCTAAGGATCGAAATCTGATCGTCTGCATCGCCGCCAGCTCGCTCCCCTACCAGAACAGCGGCACTTATCAGAAGCTGCGCCCGGACGCGGCGATCGAGGCGGCGAACACGCTCAAGAAAACCTATGGCGCGACCATTTTCGGTCTGGGTGATTTCAACAAGCTGAACCTGGGAGACAGTGAGTCTTTGAACGACGCCGACAAGCAGCGGGACAACTTCAACTCCACCATGGCGTCCATCTGCGGCAATGCGTCTACAAGCGCCGCGGACGGCGCGGACTATTTCAAGGGACTCAGTCAGGTGCACGACATCGACGAGGCGCTCAACGAGCTGATGACCAAAATCGACGCAAATGTCGGCGAGGGCGCAGCCGAGGAGCTGAGCATTGATGTGGACCACTTCACCGAGGGCGCGGGCGGATACAGCTGGAGCCAGCTGAAGGACGGCCACCATATCCTGTCCGCCGGCAGCATCCGCGAGGTCGCGTCGGTGGATTATTACCGCTTCACCGGCTATGACGAAAGCGGAACGCCGAAGTTCGAGTCGACGCCCTCCCGCCATACCGAACAGAGCCTTGCGGACATCGGCCGCGGCAACGCCATCCAGACCTCTCTGAACATTCTGCCGATTCCGCCGCAGGCGCAGGCAGGCGAGATCAGGGGCGCAAATTACGGCGAGAAGGTCGTCATCACCATCACCGACCCGGTCTGCATCGACTATGCATGGATCGGGCGCTGGACGCCGGACTTTGTTAATCCGCCCGAACACGAGCACGCCGCGCGCGGAACGACGCACAAGCCTGCCGCGCCGACGCAGAACGCAGTGGCCGTGGACGACCTGAACCTGAAATTCGACGGCTGGTACCGCCTGTGGGACGAGACGATCGACCAGGGAAAGCAAACGTGGGAATACGGCGGAAAGACCTACGTCAAATACACCGGAAGAGTGTTCCCGGCGTTCGGCAGCGACCTCAAGCTGTACGGCCGCTGGCTGCCCGAGATTCAGGTCTCGTTTCACTGGGCCGGCTCGGTCATCCCGGTGGACGGGGACGGCAATAAAATCGCGGCGCCGTCCGCGCTGAGCCTTTCGCTTGACGGAAACGGAAAACGTTACTATCAGGCGACTGCGCCGACGGCGGACGGCTTCGAGTTCGACGGCTGGTACAAGGATTCCGACTGCACGCAGAAATTCAAAGAGGGCGGCGAGGATCTGACCGCAAACACCAACCTTTACGGCCGCTGGACGAGGCTCGGCACGAAGACCGTGACCTTCAAGGTGCAGAACGGCAAATGGTCGGACGACTCGAGCGCGGACAAGACCGTTACCGTCGATCTGCGCAACGGCCTCGGAACGCTGTCTCCGAAAGACGTGCCGACGGGTATGACTCCGGTCAACGACCACAAGGCTCCCGGCGCGTGGGACAGCCACCCGAACACGAACACCGACGGCATCAGCGAGACGGAAAACTATGTCTATACCTATACCTTCCCTCAGCTGAACAGCAGCACGGTCACTTATCACTGGCTGAGCACGGAAAACCCTGCTTCCGCCGTTCTCCCGAAGCAGGCGACAGTGACCGAGAATACGTCTTATCCGGTCGAAACGGTTCCCGACATAAAGGGCTGGACGTTCTCTGGCTGGTATGATAACGAGGCCTGCGAAGGTAAGCGCGTAGACAAGGAAATTAACATCAAAGATCAAAACATCGACCTCTACGGCAAATGGACACATAATCCCTGTACCGTAACGTTTCGCGCGGATTATGAAGGGGCCGAACGCGGATACCTGGATGCGAACAAACAGACCGTTGTTCTTACATATACGGTTCCCTACGGCTCTACCCTGCGGAAGGAACGCATAAGCCTGCCGACCCCGGTTCCCGGTGAGGCGACCTACTATTTCTTCAAGGACTGGGATCTGGATAACCTTTTCTATACCGATCCGGATGTTCTGGATATGCCTGTGCGCTCCAATCTGACCTTCGTCGCCCAGTGGTGGCCGATCGTGACGTTCGACGCCAACGGCGGCGCATGGAGCAGCGGCGAGACCATCGAGACCATGCACTATGTGAAAATTACCGATAAGGTTACGGCGGAAAGTACGCCGGTCAGAAACGGCTATACCTTCCTCGGCTGGTATACGGCGGCCGACGGCGGCGTTCGGGCGAATTTTGAAGACACGGTGTACGGCCCCAAAACCCTGTATGCACACTGGGCAAAAAATGCCGCCGTCACGTTCCGCATCGTCAACGGCACATGGTCGGGCGGCGCAGCAGAGGACAAGACCGTAACGGTCGTGCTCTATCCGCAGGCGGACGGCACCGCGAGCGGCACGCTGGACGCAAGCTATGTACCGCAGATCATGCTCCCGGCGCCGGGATACGAAAATATCGCCGGCGGCTGGGAACAGACACCGAACACCGACCCGAACGGCATTACCGGAGATGTGACCTATGTCTACCGGTTCGGCAGCACCGGCGGCGGCAGCTCTTCCGGCCATTCGACCCGGTACACCCTGCACTATGAGTCGAACGGCGGCACGGCTTACAAGGATGAGCGCTGTTCCTCCGGCACGAAGGTGACGCTCGACAAGACCCCGACCCGCGAGAGTTATACCTTTACCGGCTGGTATGCCGACAAGGCGCTGACGCAGAAGATCACAAGCGTGACGATGAACGGCGACAAGACGGTCTATGCAGGCTGGGAGGCGACCGGCGTACCGGACAAGCTCAACGGCGATGACCATTTCGCCTATGTAGTCGGTTACTCCGATAGCACTGTCCGTCCGAGCGCAAACATCAGCCGCGCTGAAACAGCAACGATCTTCTTCCGCCTGCTCAAATCCGACATTCGCGACGGAAATCTGACCGCCGACAACGATTTTTCCGATGTTTCGGACGGCCAGTGGCACAACAAGGCGATTTCCACGATGGCGAAGCTCGGTATCGTCAAGGGCCGCCGTGCGGACCGCTTTGACCCCGATGCCTCGATCACCCGTGCGGAGTTTGCGGCAATCTGCGCGCGCTTCAACACCAAACCGGTCGAGAACAGCAGCAGCTTTTCCGACATTTCCGGTCACTGGGCGGAAAACGAAATTGAGAGAGCGGCGGCGTTCGGCTGGATTTCGGGCTATCCGGACGGCACGTTCCGCCCCGACGCCCGCATCACACGCGCTGAGGCTATGACGATGATCAACCGCGTGCTCTGCCGTATGCCGCAGAGCGAAAGCGACCTGCTGGACAGCATGGTAACGTGGCCGGACAACAAGCCGTCCGACTGGCACTATCTCGCCGTGCAGGAGGCCACGAACAGCCATGACTTCGACCGTCAGGGCGAGGTCGGTGAAAGCTGGACGAAGCTGACGAGCGTCCCTGACTGGACGAGGTATCAATAAATAGAAAGTTGCAGAGTTATAACGTTGTAAAGTTATAACTCTGCAACTTTTTAACTTTACAGCGTTTTGAGACGCGTGCGGCCGTCGTGCCCGAACCGGCGAAGGAGTCGAGGACTATATCTTCTTGACCTACAGATGCTATCTTAAGGACTCTATAATGTAATCAAAAGAGCTTCCTAATGCACAGTGTGCAAGGTGTGTGCATAACCGAACGATAGCTTTTGTGCGCACATCGGCAGGTCTTCTTTTCTGGGATTTAGGTATTGCAAACTGGAATTTGTCAGCCTAATTGCTTTTTGATTTCAGCTTTCACTTTATCCAAATCACTGCAAGTCAAGATTGGAATCAGCCGGTTGATTTCGTCAATGCTCCTATCCCAGCAATACCTGCTATCCCTGGTACCTTATTCTTTCCACCAGCGTTTCCTTTTTCAGATTACTGCTTAAAACACAGGAAAGCACAATTTGCAGAATACCAACCAGAAGAATCATAACAAGAATCGGGATAAGAGGAACGTGATAAACGTTCATTCCAAAAATCCCATGATGCTTCGCATAGGAAAACAGTGCATAGCCAAGGGGCAGACCGGCAGCAAGTGCGACGCAGATGGTGCCAACCGTAAAAATCAAGCCCTGTATTTGTAAGCTCAGATTCAACTGCTTATTGGTCATGCCTACCGCTTGCAGCACACCGTATTCCTGCTTCTTCGTGGTGATATTGATGATCATGGTGTTTGCCAGATTCATAAACCCAATGAGACCGACAATTGCCATGAACAGATAGCAGCCAAGCTTCATCATACGGCTTGCGTATTCTGCGGTTTGCAATTCTGCGTGATAGGTGTTCAGCTTGATATGAGAAGTATCGGAGAGCAGGTCATTCAGGCTTTGCTCTACAGATGCCACATCTTTTTCAGCACAATCCACCCACAGGTATCCATAAGATGTCCCTTTCGGATTTACAGAGCGGTATACTTCTTCCGGAATGACCAGATAAGTGTCCGCGCTCACAAAGGAGCCTGCGATTTTTCCATGATAGGTATAGCTTCCGCTTCCGTTATCAAAGTTGAATGTAATCGGTGCACCCGCAGAATACCCGTCAGCTTCCATCCACATGGACCAGCCAAAGAAAACATCCCCGTTTTTGACAGCCTGTGCATAGTCCATGGAACCGATATCGCCATCTCCGCGCATCCTTTCAAAATCCTCTTGATTTACGATTGCAACCGGAAATTTTGTTCCGTTCACATCTGCAGAGACGATTTCTCTCGTCAGTACATCCGTTACACCGGGGATGGATTTGATTTTTTTAATCAAAGAATCATTCAGTGGGTCGTTCTTTAGGATTGTGTCCAGATTATTCTCCGAATAGGCTTCATCATAATTCTGGGAATAATCCAGCTGCAACTCAAATTGTCCATGGTTGATTGCAATCCGCGCCTCGTGCTCCGTGTCAATATTCCCAACATAATTAGAGATAATTACAAACAATACACAGGAAAGCCCCATGGTAAGAATCGTAGCAATGGTTCTTTTCGGATTACCTGTCACATTTGCCATTGCCATGGAGAAAACGGTGACATCTTTTCTGCCTTTTCGTCTGCCCTGTTTTTGCGTTTTGGAGCCGTCAAGATACCGTGTCGCTTCGATGGGTGAAATCCGGGAAACAATTTTCATGGGTTTGCGCAGAGCCAAAACGACCGTAAGAAACGATACAAAAATGCAGATGAGCATAATTGTCAGTGAAAACAGAGGCACCTGATGGTTCTCGATTCCGGATGATACCAGATTTCCCTGCTCCACCAGCCAGTTGAAGCTGACTTTTGCAATCAGGAAACCAAACAGCAGCCCCAGCGGTATCGAAGGAACCGCCAGAAAAATGCCCTCACGAAAGATCAGCTGCTTCATCTGCTTTCTGGTTGCACCCAGCGCCTTGATTTTTCCGTACTCCTGAACCTTCTGAGCGATCCCGACCTGGAAGATATTATAAATGACCACAACGGAAAACAGCACGATTCCGAGGATCAGGATTCCACAAACCGCAATCATTTCATAGCTCGGCTGCAATACCCATTGCAGGTAGAGGTCATTGATGCTCACGTTTTTCTGGTCAATGCCGCAGGAATCCGCGATTTCTTTTATAACAGGCGCAACATTATTCATAGATACATTTGCAGAATCGCTCAAGGTAAAATAGATATTATATTGCCTGTCACCCTCCGCAACACGCTCATTATAAAAATCCTGCGAACCGAATACAACATAGGAAGCCTCGATGGTATATTCATCCCGGTCATATAGAATTCCGCTGACAGTAAATTCCACCGGTGCGTATTCCGACTGCATGCCGGAACGGTACTCCAATGTTACGGTGTCTCCGACCTTTACATCATGGTATCCCACTGCATCAAAGAAAGCGCGTCCTGCGGCAATTTCCTGCGCCTTTTCCGGATAGGTACCTTCCTTCAACACATATTCCTGATTATAGGGAAGCATTTTCCTGACCGTTTCATCCGCACTGACAAAGCCGCCATTTTCATTTCCCTTCAGGATGCCCTCCGTACACATGATGCCGATATCAGATATCTCAGCTCTGCGTTCCACTTCTTTTAATTGCGTACCATCTGCGGCGATAAACAGGCCGTAGCTGCTTCCGTATGAGCCTGCAGCCTGGTCCTTCTGTAAGCGGATCAGTCCATTTCCAATGGTACTGATAATGACCAGAAGCATGGTAGTCAGGCAAATCGCCGTCATAATGAGGACACTTCTCGTCCGATTTCTTTTGTCGTTGCTGAATGCGATTTTGCTGATCGTCCTCAATTAAAATCCACCACCTGTCCATCCTCGATGACTAAAATACGGTCAGCAACCTGCGCGATCTCATCATCATGGGTAATCATTACAATCGTCTGTCCATATTTTTTTGCGCTCATTTTCAGCAGCGCGATCACCTCGTCACTTGTCTTGGAATCAAGATTTCCGGTTGGCTCGTCCGCAAGCAAAATCTCCGGTCTGTTTACCAGTGCTCTTGCAATCGCAACGCGCTGCTGCTGTCCTCCGGAGAGGGTATTCGGAAGATTATGAATCCGGTGTTCAAGACCCAGTGTGGTGATAATATCATTGACATAAGCGTTATCCACTTTTTTCCCGTCAAGCCCCAGCGGAAGAACGATATTTTCCCACACATTGATGGAGGATACCAGATTGAATGCCTGAAATACAAATCCGATCTTTCTTCTCCGGAAAACGGCCAGCTGATCCTCCTTCATGGAATACAGGTCCTTGTCAGACAGGATCACGCTGACGCTGGTTGGTGTATCCAGCCCGCCCATCATATGCAGCAGGGTACTTTTTCCGGAGCCGGATTTTCCGACAATGGCGACAAATTCTCCCTGCTCAATCTGGATATTCACATGATTGACGGCTTTGACCTGATTTTCCCCCGTCCCATAAAATTTGCAAAGCTGCTTCGTTTCTAATATCACGCCCACTCCAATGGCCTCCTTTTCTTATTTACCAGCATTGTATCAAAGGAACCTTTCATTTCACTTTCAAAAAGAGAGCAGAAGTCTTACAGATTTGAAAGACTTCTGCTCATCATCTCTATGAAAGTCCATTCTCCGGCAGCTGAATCAAAAAGGTACTTCCTTTTCTGACTTTGCCGGAGGCTACCGTGATTGTCCCACCATGCTGCTCAATAATCTGTCTGGACAGATACAGACCGATGCCGGTTCCGCTCTTTTCGCGGACTTCCGGCGCAGTCCCTCTGTAAAACCGCTGGAATATTTTATGGTATTCACTCTGCGGGATTCCGATTCCCTGATCCTCGATCTCAATTCTCACAAAGCCGGTTCTTTTTTGCAGACGGATCGTGATTTTTGAATGTTCCGGGCTGTATTTGATGGCATTGTCCAAAACGTTAATGATCGCTTCTCCAAGCCAGCGTTTATCCTGCATGAGTGCACAATGCTCCAGTGATTCGTTGCAGTCGAAAATAAGTTCTATCCCTTTCTCCGCTGCCTTTGGATACGTTCGGTTTACTGCGGAGATGATCGTATCCATAATGGGAAGTGTTTTCCGATCAAGCTGAATCAAACCTGTCTCCAGTTTGGATATTTCCAGCAGAGATTGCAGCAATGTTTCCAATCCGTCCAATGCACTCCGGCAGCGGATGCGAAATTCCTGTTGCTCCGTCTCACTCAGATTGTTCCGCAGCAATATGCTGAAGCAGGTATCCAAGGCTGCAACCGGGGTTTTCAGCTGATGGGAAATGTCGGATACCATTTCCTTTGTGCTTTCCTTCTCCGCTCTGGCTTGCTCCTGCAGCAGCTGGATATGATGTCCGATTGCTTCAAGCTGAAATTTCAGTCTTTCCTGCCCGACGTGATCTTCTGTGTCCGGCACTGCCTCAAAGTGATTTTCCCGAAATGCAATCAGGATTTGCTCCAGCTGCTCCAATCGTTTCCGACTTTCTTTCGCCTCAGCTTTCTTCCGGTAAAACAGGAACGTCAGCAAAGACAGACACAGCACTGCACTTGTACAGCCGGTTATCATGATATTCTGCCGGAAGCGCACATAAAACGAAGTCCCTTTGTTTTCCCAGTACCCGTATTGCTCTAATAATTGCTTACCTTGTTCATTGGCTTGATGGTCGTTTCCTTTCAGCCATCCTGCGGCAGCATCCATGCCGGTGGTCTCTGCGCCCGCCGCAACTTCTGTCAGGATATCCATTTTACATTGATAATCCTGATAATATAAATAGGCGGTAAAGCAGTTCAATACCGCAAAAAAGAGTAGGACCGGCAGCACCAGTGACAAGGCATCAACCCACTTTTTACGATGTCGTTTCGTCACTGACTTACCTCCTGATTCCATATATACCCAAGCCCGCGGATGTTTTTAATATAGACCGGAGCCGCCGGATTCTCTTCGATTTTCTCCCGAAGCCTTCTGATGTTCACAGCTACCGTATTTTCATCCATAAAATCACCATCCAGATCAAACACGTTTTCTAACAGCTGTGTTTTTGAAAGAATCTGTTTCGGGTTTTGAAGAAAAAAGGACAGCATTTTCAGTTCATTCTTCGTAAGGCTTATTTCTCTTTCCTTTACGAACGCCCTCATCTCTCCGGGGATAAATACGATATCCTTTGAATGAATTTTTGGAGTTCCGGGTTCCTTCTTTCTGCGGCGGAAATGAGCCTCGATTTTCAGAAGAAGTACGGAAAGGCTGAACGGTTTCGTCATATAATCGTCCGCACCGGCTTCATATCCCATGACCTGATCTGTCTCCTGATCCAACGCGGTAAGACAGATAATATATACATTTTGACAATTCCGCATCCATCTGACAAGCTCTAATCCGTTTCCATCCGGAAGATTCACATCACAAATGGCAACATCCACATGATTATCACTTGCAATTCTTTTCGCTTTTTTCACTGATTCTGCTGAAAAAACCTCA
>ENA-ORTV01002423-ORTV01002423.1-human-gut-metagenome-genome-assembly--contig:-NODE-2423-length-17587-cov-12.103981_pt1 | contig 17587 bp, 23 predicted proteins | sample MGYA00241915_ERZ509194 | MGnify/ENA primary metagenome ERZ509194 (study PRJEB26280, sample SAMEA2338810) | human gut metagenome | biome: human gut; feature: human-associated habitat; material: faeces... | reverse complement strand
GCTGCCGCTTGACCCCCTTGGTGTGAACCCGGAAAGATTGCATTTTCTTGTGTTCAACGGACGGACCAGCCTGCACCCTCCTATGGACATAGGCCACGGTGCGATCCTCCTTTTTTAGGCTGGTGGTCACTTTGCTAATTGCTCTTACCGGCGCTTTACGGGGCCGTGGCCCCGTCATTTTCGGCTTGCGGTCCGTCCGGGATTGTGGTATAATATAAGTATCTCGGACGGTTTACCGTCGCTTATATTGCCACCTGCGCCGTGTTGTCAGCACCAGGCGCAGGTGGTTTTCTTTTATGCCAGGTAGTCCTTGGCAAGTTCCAGCAGTTCCGCCGCGTGTTCTTGGTCGGTGATTTTGACCTTTCCGGGTCGCTTCGGATCCTCCTCCAGTGCCCACGTCGCTTTGTTTGCCAATAAAAGCCATTTTTTCTTAATCTTGCTCACTTCGGCGTCGTAAAGTTTCCGGTCTTTTTTCCATGCCATAAACTCCTGGAAGTCCTCCGGCGCCATGGTCACGGTCACGGTCATTTCAGCCATGTGCGCCACCCCTCTGATTTTCAGGCCGCAGCGGGCACCACTTGGGGCACGTCTTAATCTGCGGGAGTTTGCCGCCGGGCGCGGTGTATCCGATAAACCCCGCCATGCGTGGACTGCGCGGGCATACCTTTTCAAAAATATACCGTGCTTTGGGGTGTCCACACATACAGTCCCCACGCGGCCCTTTCAGGTGCGAATTGTTCCCGGTGATCTTGGCTCTGCCTGTCAGTTGCATAAAGCCGCATGTTCGGCAGGCCGGCGTTTCTTTGTTCATTTCTTTTCCTCCAGTTCTGCGGCCATGGCCTCAATGGTGGCCGCCGCCGCCTCCAGTTCCGTGGCCAGCAGGTGCCGGCCAAACCTGTTTCGCTGGTGCATAGCCTCCAGGCGCAGATCGGCGGCCTGCCGCTTGTATGGGTTGGGGCTGTCGGTTCTGACAGGCCCGGATCCGGTATAGGCCAGTTTTAGCCACCAGGTTGGGTTATTCCGCTCTGCCTGGTGCGGGCACCCCTCTGCGTCACAGTCCTCCACCTGGCAGGTGTCACAGAACGCCCGGTGGAAAGCGTCGTCCCATGGGCCTTGTAGGACGGGGAGGGAGGCCAGGAAAGCCCCCAGGGCCTCCGGGGAGGCCGTGATCCTTTCAAAGTTATTCACGCCCCGGCCTCCTCTTTGTGGAGGTCCACGCCCTCCAGGGCGTTCCATACGGCCCGCTCCCACTCCTTGGCCCAGCTTGACCGGGCTTTTCTCACGGTGTCGATCACGATGGCCTCACCGTCCGCCTCCCACAGCAGGCGGTCCTCGTCTACCACGTCGGCGCCGGTATGCTCCGCCGCGTCCCGCTCGATCATGTCCAGCAGATACAGAGGGACGCCCCAGCAGGACCCGCCGCCGGGCGGCTGGAATATCTGGTAACCCTGCATGATCACAGGCACCAGGGTGACCTCCTCGCCGCGCTCTCCGCCGCGCCAGTGGCTCATATCGTCGGCGGCAACTTCTTTTAATACCAGCTGGGGATCTTCGTCTTTCAGGATAGAGGTGGGCACGTTCTTCTCCGGGATCATGCCCATGTGTTCCACGATGGTGGCCAGCGCCTTGCGGGAGAACAGGGCGCGGTTGGCCTGTATGTACCAGTTTTCCGTGTAGATGGCCACGGCGTCCCCCAGGTTGGCCACCACATAACCGCCGTGTTTGTATGCTCTTTTGATGGCCCGGACCAGCCCGGCCTCATTGATCAACATTTGCCGTTCCTCCTTTTATATAATGTGTGGCATAGGGACAGGCACCGCACCCGGATCCGCCGCCCACACCTTGGCGTCCCGGATCTCCATCCAGCTGCACCCCCACACCTCCGCCGCGTTCATCAATGCGGCCAGGTTGGAACGGTGCGGCACCACGATGGTGCCCCGCGTGGGGTGGACCACCTTGGCCATTCCCGGAGTTTGCCAGCGTTCCAGCCTTGTCCGCTCCGCCGGCGAACGTCGGGCGCGGTATTCCATGCCGGTCCTTACTGGCCGTTCCATGCGTTCACGGTACATTCCCAGCCCTCCATGGCCGCCAGTACGGCGTCGGAGTAGTCGGTGGAGGTGATACCCGCCGCCCACGCCTCCGTGGCTCCGGCGCGGCCCATGTTGTAGGCCATGGCCGCCTTGCCCGCGTCCTGAAACTCTGCCATGTATTGGCCCAGCTTATAGCACCCGCCGGCGATATTCCCGGACGGGATGGTGGGGTCCAGGCCGGTGGCGGCCTGGATTTCCGCGTGGTAGGATCCGCCGGGGCCGGGGTTTAGCTGCATGATCCCCACCTCGCCAGCGGCGCCCACCGCGTCCATGTCAAAGTGGCTTTCCACCTCTGCCACCGCCAGGGCCAGGGGATAGGGGCAGCCGTAGGCCGCGCAGTAGGTCCTCATATAGTCCTGATATTCAAAGGGCATGGGGACCGCCAGGGAGAAATAACCCTGGGCCAGCAGGGCCTCCTCGATTTTCTCCGCCTCCATAGGGTCCTCGCCCTCCTCCGGCACCGTGGTGGCCGCCAGGAAGTCCAGCACGGCCACCGGGTCGCACACGGTCACGGTGGGGGCGGCAGAGGCAGAGGGGGCAGCGGCGGCCTGCTTGTCCCGCTCGGCAGCAGAAACGCGGCAGCCGATCAGCGCCAGGAGGACCACCGCCAGGGCCGCCAGCACGGCCAGCATGGCCAGGGTGCGGGCGTTCTTGCGTCTGGTCGCCTCTGCCTCACGGCGCTGCTGGCGCTGTTCCTGGGTCTTGCGGCGGGCCTCTCGCAGATCCCGCTCCGCCACGGCGGCGCGGTAAACAGCCAGATCGTCCTCCAGGACGGAAATATGTATGCGCTGGCAGGTCTGCTCTGCGGCAATCTGGCCCACCGCCTGCTCCGGTTTGTCCACCCGGCGCTCCATGTTGCGGGCGTACTTCTCTGATCTCTGGCTCATTTTCTTGTTTCCTCCCTCTTTTTGTCGGTCACTTCATAAGCGGATCCGTACCGGCGGCGGCCACACTGGGCGCAGGTGATTTTCTCGCACCGGCCCGCCACCTGCTTGACGTTCTTGCCGTCAGCCACCAGGCCCAGGGAACAGGGCTTGCAAAGGTCCATTTTCATACGCCCGCCGCCTTTCTTTCGTCAATGCGGGCGGCGCACATATCGGCCTCATGGAGGCGCCACACCCACGGGGACACGTCCATGGCAGCGTCCAACGCCCGGCTGCCGCCTTTCACCGCGTCGTCAAAGGCTCCCATGTGCCAGCGGATGGCCAGGGCCTCCTCCTCGGTCAGGGCCATGTACTTGGTGATCAAATACAGGCTTTTCTCGCCATGGCCCAGGGGGAGCGGATCCCGGAATGTGTACGCCTGGTAGTCCTCCCAGGTCCCGGTGTCAGGGTTCCGCCGGCGCTTGGTTTCGGTGTGGTACACGCCTACCTTGCACACGTCATGCAGCAGGGCCAGGATCGCCACGGTTTCGTTGGTTTCCGGCGTCAGATCCAGAATTGCCTTTCCGTCGATGGTGTCCCGCAGCGTGATTTCCCGCAGGCGGTTCCAGACGTTCAGGCTATGGACCGCCAGGCCGCCGGCGTGGGCGCCGTGGTGTTTGGCTCCCGCCGGGGCCGTGAAAAAGTCCGTGCTTTTCAGCCAGGCCAGCAGCTTGTCCGCGCCGGGGCGGCGTATATCTTTGTAAATGGTCAAAAAATCAGCCTTGGGATCTCTTGTTCCGTTCATGCTCATACCTCCACGCCTTGAAAACTTTCTTTGATGATCCCGCCGCGCACCTTAAAGGCGACGGTGTGAAAAAGCCCCCTGGGGTGGATATAGCAGACATACCCACGCATGGGGCGGCGTTGGCCTTTGCCTCCGTCGTCGGTGTCGTAAATGGTTTCCGGCGTCCGTACCACGTCCATGCCGATCTCCAGGTGGTCGGGCCGTTCTTTTCTTCTGCTCACGGTTTCCTCCTATTCCGCCGGGGCCTCGTTGCCCCAGGCGTCCCAGCCGTCCGCCCGCTGGCGGGCAAATAATTCAATTCGGGGAACGTCGCCCAGCAGTTCCACGATCCGCCGCCGGGCTTCGTCCGGTTTCTTGCTATGGCCCTCAAAAGGGGCCTCAATGATCTGGTGTACGCTATGGCTGCGGACCTGCTGCCCGGCCTTGAAGTCTTTGGACACTCCCAGCAGGCACACCTCCGCGTTGGCGCGGGTATAAGCACCCATTCCCCAAAAGTTCCGGCCATTCTTGGGGTTTTTCTTCACCCATACAAAGGCGGCGGTTTTGTACTCAAACCCCCACGCCTCCAGGACCTTGATCCCGTCCCCGATGTTCGGGAACGTGGCCCACAGAAAACAGGCGGACCCCCCCCGCAGATTTCGCGGACCGGCATGGCGCATATTTCGGCGGTGGTCATGGTGGGGTAGTGCTTCACGGCGGTGCCCCGTGCCTTTTGGGTGGCCCCTGCTTGCCGGTAGGCCCACGGGGGATCCGCATAAATCACGGTGTAACGCTTATCAGGAAAGGGGAGAATGTCAGGCATGGCCGCCCACCTCCGTTTCCTCGCGTCCAGGGCAGCCCTCCGCCGCTTCGCATTTCATGGGGCCGTCCTCGATGTGGTAGGGGCAGGCGGTGTTCGTGCAATCCGCCGCGCCCCAAAATTCTGCGTCATAGCAACGTCTGGCCACATGGTCCACCGCCTCAACGGTGGACATGGTTGTGGATCTGGCCAGGATCTCCGCCTCATGGTGCAGTTTTTCCGGGTCCGTCCCCATGCCGGCAGCCTCCGCCAGGGCGGCGTCCAGTTCCTTGGCGGCCTGAACGCAAGGGGTAGCCATGGCATAGACCAACGCCATAATGCCGTCGTCATGCTTTGCCACTGGCCCGCCTCCTCTCTCTGGCGGTGGTGAACTCCTCCACCATGCCACGGTCCCGCAGGCCGTCAACAGAAAGGTTGTGGACCTTATAGGAAAGCTGGCTGCCGTCCACGTCCCGGATCGTGACGGAAAGCAGCGGGCGCCCCATGATGGTGGACAGGAACGCCTTGGCGTACCCGTCGCCCGTGGCCCACTCCAGCCAATAGTCCGGGGTCCTTGGCGCCTTGGTGAAGTCCACCCGACGAATACCAGGCAGGGGCATGAACTCCGCCACCAGATTGTAAAGGCTGGTTTTGTTCGCTTTCAGCCTCAACATTAGGCCACCTCCGTCCTGTACCATTCCAGGATCCGCTTGGCGTACTTCTTGCGGGTCCTCTTTTTCTTGGTGTGGGTGTAGCGGTTATACAGCGGGCGGTTGCAGCACCGCGCCCACCGCAGGGCCGTTTCCATTTCGTGCTGGGCCTCTACCTCCGCCGCAACGGATCGGATCCACTTCCCGAACGCCTCCGCCGCCACTTCAAAACTGGCCATGATACCGGCCCAGGCTTTCCGCAGGGTTTCAGCGGCAGCGGCCAATTTCTCCGGGTCCACGGTAATTTCGGGCAGCGTCGCGGTGTTTTCCCACGCCACCGCCGGGGTTTTGCTATCCTCAAACATTCGGCCAGCCCTCCCCGCGCTCATATCCGATCAGGATATTGTGGGCCAGGCTCCCCAGGTTGGCCCGCAGGGCCTCCAGTTCCAGCAGTTCCATATACGAAATGCCCGCCGCCTCCAGGCGGGTGCGGAACTTCTTGGCCCGCTCGGTATCGGCCCGGATCGCCTCTTGCTCTCTGGCGGCGTCCTCCGCCGCGAACTTTTCCTGCAGGGTTTCCAGGTCGATCTCGCCGGCGGCAATCTGCTGGCAAAATTCTTTCGCGGCGTCCATGTGGAAATACTGGTGGCCCGCCGTACAGATTTCCCGCCCCTCGTTCTTGGTGTCAACCGCTGTCACGGAATAGGCGGGGGCGCAGGTTTTGATCTTGTCCCGGTCCTCATACAGCCGGAAGATCACGCCATTTTGGCGGCCCTCATACACCCGTCCGTCCCGTCTGAACTTACTTTCCTTTCTTTTGCCCCTCGCGTGTTCCTCCTTCAATGTGCCCGGCGGTGATTTTACGGCCTCGGTTTTCAAGGGACTGGGCCACTTTCCATTGGGCCGCCGCCGCGTTGTACCGCAGGCGCCCGTCTTTCAGTCGGGTGCCGTCCCGGCCTCTCCGCAGTTCCGTGTAAATCACTGTTTCGCTGACGCCCATTTCCTCCGCAATTTTTTTCGGTGCGGTGTTGGCTGCCCACAGGGTTTCAATCTTCTGGCGCTGTTCCAGGGTTCTAAAAGCATAATCGGCCACGTTATCACCTCCAAACAGATAAAAAAATTAGGCCGCAGGAGGTCGAATGACCTCTGCAACCTAATGTTAATGCCTGCCCATCCGTATTCCTCCCGAAAATGTCTTGACGAAACGATACCACGGTTATATCATTGCGTAAAGAGACAATGTTTCAACGGTTCCTTGCGGAATCTGCAAGGGCGGAGGCAGCTTATGGACACGGAAAAATGCCGCGCACTGCTGGCCGTGCTCGAAGCCGGGAGCCTCTCGGCGGCGGCGGAAAAACTGGACTATACCCCCTCCGGCCTGAGCCGGATGATGGCGGCGCTCGAGCAGGAGCTGGGCTTCCCGCTGCTGAGCCGCTCGCACAGCGGCGTGCAGCCGACGCGCGCCTGCCGGACGCTGCTGCCGACGCTGCGGGAGCTGACGCACTGGAGCGGTCTGCTCGACGCGCAGGCAGCCGAGATCCGCGGCGTCGAGACCGGCACGATCGCCGTCGGCTGCGTCTACGGGGCGTACTACGGCTGGCTCAGCCGCTGCATCGCCCGCTTTTGTGAAGTTTACCCCGGCATCGAGGTGCAGGTCCTGCAGGGCAACAGCAGCCAACTCACGCGCGCCGTGTGCGAGCACACGGCCGACTTCTGCATCACGAGCTTCCGCGAGGGCGACTTTGACTGGATTCCGCTGTACGCCGCCCCCATGGTCGCGTGGCTGCCGCCGGAGCACCCGCTGGCCGGAGGCAGGACGTTCCCGCTCGCGGCGTTTGCGACCGAGCCGACCATTGCGACCTATATGCACCAGGACACGGACAACGCGCGCGTGTTCGCCCGCGCGGGCATCACGCCGAACGTCCGCTACACGTCCGTGGACAGCCGCGCCACCTTTGCCATGGTGCAGGCCGGTCTCGGCGTGAGCCTGAACAACCAACTCATCACCCGCGGCTGGGACACGACCGGCATCGTGATCCTCCCGGTCGATCCGCCGCAGTATGCCGAGATCGGCATCGCCGCGCCCGCGCCGGAGGAGCTGTCCCCGGCGGCGAAGCGGTTTCTCGCCTTTGCCCGGCAGACCTTGCGCACGGACCCCGAGGCCGCGGAACTTGGAAAGGAGCAAGCATGAAAGTATCCGAACTCCCCTACCGGCGCGTGACGCGCGAGGAAATGACCGAAGGGCTGCAGCGCGTGATCGAGCGCGTAAAGGCCGCGCAGAGCGTCGAGGAGATCCTCGCCGCGCGGGCGGAATATCTCTCGCTCACGACGGAGTACGCCACGGCGCAGTCGCTGTCGTACATGCGCTACACGATCAACACCGTAGACCCGTTTTATCTGGCGGAAAAGGACTACTACGACGAGATCGGCCCGGAGGTCGAAAATCTCGCGCTGCAGTACACCTCCGCCGTGCTCGACAGCCCGTTCCGGAAAGAACTCGAGACGGCGCTCTCGCCGATCCTGCTGCGCAGCATGGAGCTGCAGCGGCGGAGTATGTCGCCGGAGATCATCGACGACATGGTCGAGGAGAACAAGCTCGTGAGCGAATACGCCCAGCTCATGGCGGGCATGCTCTTCCCCTTCCGGGGCGAGCAGCTGCCGCGGCCGATGCTGATGAAATACGCCCGCAGCACCGACCGCGCCACGCGCAGGGCGTGCTACGAAGCGCTCGGCACGACGCTGGAAGCGCACAGCGCGCAGCTCGACGATATCTTTGACCGGCTCGTGCACGTGCGCGACCGGATGGCCAAAAAGATGGGCTATCAAAACTTCATCGAGCTCGGCTACTGCCGCATGGAGCGCATGTGCTACGACGTGCAGGCCGTTCAGACCTTCCGCGAGAACATCGTGCGCGACATCGTGCCGGTCGTGTCCCGGCTGCGGCTGGAAAACGCGAAGCGTCTCGGCATCGACACGTTCCGGCTCTACGACAACGAATTTTTCACCCCCGGCGGCGACCCGACGCCCTGCGGCAAGGACGACCTGTTTGCGGCAGCGCAGAAGATGTACGATGCCATGGGCGACGTGCCGGGCGCATTTTTCCGCATGATGTGCGAAAACGAAGCCTTCGACGTGGAGTCCCGCCCGAACAAATGGGGCGGCGGCTACTGTACGGAGTTTCCGAAGTTCCGGCAGCCGTTCATCCTCGCAAACTTCAACGGCACGTCCGGCGATGTGGACGTCGTGACGCACGAGGCCGGCCATGCGCTCAACGCCTATCTGATCGCGGACAACCGCTTCGCGCTGGAGCTCGGCTGCGGCGGCATGGAGACCGCCGAGACGCACTCGATGAGCATGGAGTTTTTCGCCTGGCCGTATCTCGACGCTTTCTTCCCCAAGGCGGGCGACGCGGAGCGCTACCGCTTCCAGCACGTGCTCGATGCGCTCAGCTTCCTGCCCTACGGCACGATGGTGGACGAATTCCAGCACCGCGTCTATGCCGAGCCCGGCCTTACCCCGGCCGAGCGCAACGCCGTCTGGCTGGAGCTGGAGGCGAAATACCGCCCGTACATCGACCAGAGCGGCATCCCGTATCTCGAGCGCGGCACACGCTGGCAGTACCAGATGCACATCTACGAGACGCCGTTTTACTACATCGACTACTGTCTGGCGCAGACGGCGGCGTTCCAGTTCCTGCTCGCGTCGCAGGACGATTATGACGACGCCTTCGCCCGCTACCTGCACCTGTCGCAGCAGGGCGGCGAAAAGCTCTGGACGGATCTGCTGGCCGAGGCCGGCTTCCGCTCCCCGTTCGAGCCGGGCGCGCTCGCGCAGCTGGCAGCACGGGTAGAGCCGCTCATCCGCAAACACACCGTCTGACAAGGGAGGACACCGCCATGTATGAACTGACCCAGGTGGCCGGAAACAGCTACTACATCCAGAGCCCGGCCAAGATCGGCCTCGTGCGCCTGAACGACACCGACGTCTGCCTCATCGACAGCGGCAACGACAAGGAGGCCGGGCGCAAGGTGCGCCAGATTCTCGACGCCAATGGCTGGCACCTGACCGCCATCTACAACACGCACTCCAACGCCGACCACATCGGCGGCAACCAGTACCTGCAAAACCAGACCGGCTGCAAGGTCTACGCCCCCGGCATCGAGTGCGATTTCACGCGCCACCCGGTGCTCGAGCCGTCGTTTCTCTACGGCGGCTATCCGCCGAAGGAGCTGCAGCACAAGTTCCTCATGGCCAAGCCCAGCGACGCGCAGGAGCTGACCCCGGCGTGCCTGCCGGAGGGGTTTGAGTGGCTTTCGCTGCCGGGGCACTTTTTCGACATGGTGGGCTTTCGCACGCCGGACGACGTGGTGTATCTGGCCGACTGCCTGTCGAGCCGGGAGACGCTGGAAAAGTACCAGATTGGCTTCCTCTACGACGTTGCAGCCTACCTGAACACGCTCGAAATGGTCAAGACGCTCACCGCCCGCGCCTTCGTGCCCGCGCACGCCGCGGCCACGGAGGACATCGCCCCGCTCGCGCAGTACAACATCGACAAGGTGCTCGAGATCGCAGACATCATCACGGAGCTCTGCCAGAAACCGCAGACGTTCGAGGCGGTCTTGCAGCAGTTGTTCCGGCGCTTTGATCTCGTGATGAACTTTGAGCAGTACGTGCTCGTCGGCAGCACAGTGCGCTCCTACCTCGCGTGGCTGAAGGACAGCGGCAGACTCCGCGCCGTCTTTGACGACAATCGTCTGCTCTGGCAGCAGGCATGAAGTGCATGCAAAAAACCTCCGCATCCGATCGGATGCGGAGGTTTTTCATTCCAGAAGTCCGTACTTTTCTTTCACACGCGCGAGTTTACGCAATAGCGGCTGATACAGCAGGAGCAGAAACACGGCCGTCGCACCCGCGTGGATGAGGTTAAATACAAACCCCGATGCGCAGGTCGCAAGCCACAGTTGCCACGAGGGCACGGCATTGTACATGAGCATGCTCGCCGTATCGAGCAGCACGCCGTAGACGATGAGCACCGAGAAAAAGCCGTAGAGCAGCAGCGGCACGAGCCGTACCTTCCGCCCGGCAAACAGCACGCCGCCGAGAAAGCCCACGAGCCCGAAGCCGAGCATCTGCCACGGCGTCCACGGCCCCTGACCGAAGAAAAAGTTCGAGATCAGGCCCGCCGCCGCGCCGGTGACAAAGCCCGCCTCCGGCGTGAAGGCCACGGCCGTGAGGATCACGATCGCGCACACGGGCTTGCACTGCGGCAGCCAGTAAAACGCCGCGCGCCCGGCCACGGCCAGCGCCGTCATCGTTGCAAGCAGCACGAGCTCGCGCGCCTGCGGTCTGCGGCCTTCAAACCGCAGCACGAACGGCACGAACATCAGCCCCACGAGCAGCAGCGACGTGAGGTAGTACTTCCGCTCGTCCCACACGCACACGAACACCGCCATCAGCGCCGGGATCGCCACGAGCAGGATGCCGAGCACGGCCCAGGTGCGCCGCGTCAGTCGGTGAGACATTGTACGACCTCCCCGCACAGCACCGCGCCGGGCGCGGCCTCACGCGCGATGCGCGCGGCCGCCGTGGTGTAAAAATAATGATCGGAGAAAAAGGCGCGCGCGGCGTTTTCCGTCACGACCTCGCCGCGAAAGAGCAGGCCGCAGCGGTCGGCATACTGCGCGCAGAATTCCACATCGTGGCTCACGACGCATACGGCCGCGCCCTGCGCGCAGAGCGCGCGCAAAAGCGCGCCGAATTCTTCTTTGAACGCGCCGTCCATGCCCTTCGTCGGCTCGTCGAGCAGCAGCACGCGCGGCTGCATGAGCAGCACCTTCGCCAGCGCGGCGCGCTGCTGCTCGCCGCCGGAGAGGTCAAAGGGATGCCGGTCGAGCAGCGGCGCGAGCGCCATCTGCCGCACGACCGTGTCCACCAGCGCAGCGTCCCTGCCGAGCGATGCGAGATCGGCGCGCACCGTGTCAGCCGCGAAGAGCGTGCGCGGATCCTGCGGCACGGCGGCGATGCCGTCGCGCAGGGGCTGGAGCGCGCGCTGCTTCTTCCCGTCGAGATACACGCTGCCGCGGTACAGCCGCAGCCGTCCGGAGAGCACGCCGAGCGCCGTCGTCTTGCCGCTGCCGTTGCTGCCGGTGAGCGCGTAGAGCTCGCCCGGGCGCAGCGTGAGCGAGAAATTGCGCAGCACGTCCGCGCTGCCCTGCGCGTAGCGAAACCAGCCGTCGCGCACGGTCAGCACCGTGGGCGTGTCCACGGGCGCGGGCGCCGCGGCCGGCATCGGGTGCGGAGCAAAGCGCCCCAGATACGCTCTGCCCGCGCGCACGGTGAGCGGCAGACGCTCCGTCTCGCCGAGGGCGGCGGCGATGCGTGCCGCCGTGGGCATGGCGGAAAAGATCGCGTGGCCGCGCACTGCGGCCGCCGCCTCCTGCGGCGCGCCGGCGGCCAGCAGCCGCCCCTGCTCGAGCACGATGAGGTGGTCGGCCAGCGGCACAGCCTCCTCCAGCCGCTGCTCGGACAGCAGGATCGTCAGCCCCAGCTCCTCGTTGAGCTTGCGCAGCGTGTGCAGAAAGGTGCTCGCCGCGATGGGGTCGAGTTGGCTCGTCGGCTCGTCCAGAATGAGCACGTCCGGCCGCATGACCACGACGGACGCGAGGTTGAGCATCTGCTTCTGGCCGCCGGAGAGCGCGGCCACGTCGCGGTCGAACCAGTCGGCAATGCCGAAGTAGCTCGCCATCTCGGCGACGCACAGGCGCATGGTTTTTTCCTCGCACCCAAGGCTCTCGAGCCCGAACGCCAGCTCGTGGAACACCTTGTCCGTCACGATCTGGTCGTCCGGGTGCTGGAGCACGAAGCCGATGCGCCGCGCCTGCTCGGCAAACGGGATGCCCTTTAGGAGCGCGTCCCCAAGGCGCACAGCGCCGCTGACAGTGCCGTGCGGCGTGAGGCAGGTCTTGAGCTGGCGCAGGAGGGTGGATTTCCCGCTGCCGCTCTCGCCGCAGAGGACCGTGACCGCCCCCTCCGGGATCGTGAGCGTGAGGTCACTCAGCGCCGGGCGCGTCTGGCCCGGATAGGTAAACGTCAGATGTTCGAGCGCAAACGACGCCATGTCAGCGCCTCCTTTCCATCAAGCAGCAGCGGCAGAAAGCACAGCAGCGCAAAGCACGCCATGCACACTGCGCCGAGCACGCCGCTGCCGCCGATGCGGATCGACGGGTAGTAGCGCACATACAGCGCGCCGCAGCCGACGCCCGCACACACGCCCGCAAGTGCGAGCGCAAGCACGGCGCTGAGCACGCCGTCGCGCCGGGTGAAGCGGTAATTGCCGAAATACGTTCTTCTGCCGGCGCCGTAGCCCCGGCTCTTCATGGAGTCCGCCGCCGTGATGCCGCTCTCAAGCGCCCACGAGACGGTGACGGACAAAATGTGCGCGCCATTGCGCAGCCGCTGCCACGCGCTGCCCTCGCGCGTGCCGCAGCCGAGCGACGCCTGCGCCGCGCGCACAGAGCGGATGTGCGCGGAAAATTTCGGCACGAACCGCAGCGCCATGCTCAGCAGCAGCGACACGCCCGGCAGCGCACTGCCGAACACGTACAGATATTTTTCCGCCGTCATGACGACATTGCAGCACTGAAACCACAAAATCACGGCCGCGAACATCGCCGCCGCGGCCGCGCCGTAGCACAGCGCCTCGCGCGTGACGGGGTTGCCGTTCGGCAGGTAGAACAGCATCGTCACGCCCGCGTGGTTCAGCAGCGCGTTGAGCGCCGCCATCAGTACCAGAAACGGCACGAGCCAGCCGAGCGTCCGCCCCAGGCTGCGCCAGCCGCGCAGCACCGCGCAGTAGCCCAGCGCGCCCAGCAGGCTCAGCGCCAGAAACACCGGGTGCAGCACGAGCATCGTCAGCAGCAGCACGGCCGCAAAATAGCAAAAGGTCAGCGCCGGGTGCAGCGCCGAGAAGGAATCGTTCATGGTTCTCCTTGCAGGGCGCCGACGTCGCGCCCGAGATCGCACGTATAGCTCCAGACGACGGTGTCGCCGTCATGGAGCGTGTAGCCGCTGCAGCCGTAATCCGGCCAGACGCCGTTGACGCTGTACATCCAGCCGGACAGCTCGCCGCAGTCAAATTCATAGAGGTTGCCGATGCCCTCGATATAGGCGCTGTTGTACGCGGGCGTCCAGGTCGACTCCATGTGGATGCCCTGCGCGCGGCAGACCTGCTGCAGCACGTCAAACACCGTGTCCCCCTCCGAAAAGGCGACCGTCGTCTCCGGCAGGAGCACGCCGTCGGCGGGTACGATGTCCGCCTTGCCGGGCTTCAGGTCGTCCATGTGCTCCAGCACCGTGCTGCACGCGATCTTCACCGTGCAGTGCAGCGCACCGGCATCCTCCTGCGCCTGCCCGCCGCAAGCCGTGCACAGCAAAAGCAGCAGGCACAGCAGCAGCGCGAGCGCGCGCCGCTTAGCCACGCTGCACCGTCGCATTCACGACCGTGAGCGCGGCCGTCGTCGTGGCAAGGCTCTCGGTCTCGTCCGCAGCGGCCAGCACGGCGTCCGACACCGTCAGCGCCGCCTCCGCCACACCGTCGGCAAGCTGAAAGCGCAGCCGCACGAGCACGCTGCCCGTCGATGTGGCGAGCGTGCCGCCCGCCTCCGGCAGGCACAGGGCGCGCGCGCTGCCGGTCTCGTTGGCGCGCTCGGAGTCGCTCTCCCACTCCGGCAGGCTGCCCATCACGAGCGGGATGTCCCCGTCCGCCGTGCCGAGAAACGTGATCTGCGTCGGGTCAAAGGCCACGGCGAGGCTCGCCGCCTCGTAGTGCGCACCGTCCGGCAGACCGGAGAGCACGACATCGACCGTGCACGCGCCGTCCGCGTCCGCGCTCTGGCACGTGAGCGTGAGCGTGGGCTCGGTGTCCTCGCCGCTCTTTTGCCGCAGGGCAATGCACAGCACCACCACCGCCGCGACCAGCAGCACGGCGAGCACGATGGCAATGTTCTTTTTCGTCCAGAAAGTCTTCATTGTCCGTCCTCCTGCGCCGTGGGCAGCGCCGTATTCTGTACAAAGCTGTCGGCCAGCGCGCGCACATCCTGCGCGTCGACGCGGCCGTTAAGATCCACGTCCATCGTCAGCAGCAGCTGCGTCTCCGGGACCGTGCTGGCGGCGCAGGCCGTGCGGATGTTCAGCGCGTCCTGCGCGTTGATGACGCCGTCGGCATTCACATCGCCGGCGGTCAACACCGGCCCCTTACCTTCCGTCACGGTGTAGTTTGCCGTGTCGTTGAGCGCATCATCCGTCACGTCCGGCGCAAAGAGCCAGACCCACGTCGGCGTGTCGCTGCGCTCAGAGAGCACGGGGCTGTAGAGCAGCTGCGTCCCATCGGAAAACGTGACCGTGCTGTCCGCCGCCGCATCCGGCAGGCACACGGCGACCGTGCGGTATCCGGCCGGGATGAGACCGCTGCCGTCCGCCGTGCAGAGCACGCGCGCGACCGGCTCGTCGGGCTCGGCGGGCGTTTCGACCGTGGGCGCGTCTGTCTCCTGATAGAGGCCGCTCTGCCCGCGCTGGAAGCGCGAGACGGCCACGAGCGCATACACCGCCTGCTCCGTGGCGAGGCTGTCAACGCCGCCAGAGGCCTTGTGGCGGAACGCGGCCGCGCCCGCATCGTAAAACGTCAGCAGCGCATCGACTGCCGAGCCGCCGTCTTTGACGAAGCGGCTGTCCGTGTCCGGGTCGATGCCCAGCGCCGTGCAGGCAACGATGACCTGCGCGACGCTCTCGGCGTTGGCAGAGCCCCACGAGGTGAAGCCGCCGTCGCCGTTTTGCATGGCAGAGAGCGTATCAACGCCGCGCGACACGGCCGCCGCGACGGCCGCCTCCCCGCGGTACGACGCCAGCGCCTGCAGCACCATGGCCGTCACGTCCGGATCGGCCGCCGCGCCGTTCATCGCCCAGCCGCCGCCGGAGAGCTCCGCCGCGAGGATCGCATCCACGCACTGGCGGCGCACCGCGCTGCCGGACAGGTAATTGCGGCTGTCGAGTGCGAGCAGGGCAAACACCGGGCCGTTGATGCCCTGATTGCGCACCCAGGCAAAGTCGGTATACGGCGCGGTGAGGTCGCAGCCGCCGACCTGCGTCGCGTCGCGCCCGATGGCGGACAGCGCGAGGATGACGCGCGAATTGTCCGTGGATTTATAGGCGTTGAGCGCGCCGGCCTTGCCGGACGCCGCCGTGAGCTCCGGTGCTTTGGATGCGACGTCTGCATAGTAGCGCGCAAAATAGTCGCTGTCCACAGCAAAATACCCGCCGCGGGCCAGGCCCAGCACCGTCCACTCGTCGCCGTAGCCCGGCGAGGGGACGGCCGCCGCCTGATGCGCCAGCGCGGCCGAGAGCACCGGCTGCACATCCGCGCCCTGCGCCGTCGGGGCCGGCAGCACCGCGCACACGAGCAACAGCGCCAGACACAGCGCCAGAAACCGTTTGTTCGTTTTCATGATCTGCCTCCTGAAGGGGTCTTCTACGCACGCGGCCAGAGCGCGTGCGGGTTTTCCGAAATCACGCAACATTATACCAGCCGGATCGCGCAAAAGCAACGCTCTGCGGCATTTCCAGCCCCGGCGATGCATGGACTTTCTGTCAGGTTTTCCGGCAGGCCGCTTTTGCGCAATTTCCCACGCGCGGCGTGCTAGGATACCCCCATGGACGTCATCTATCTCGACAGCCTGTTCGGGCTGAATCTGCTGATCGACTACTGCCTCGTGCTGGTCTCCGCGCGCGTGTGCGGCGTGGTGCTGCACCGCTGGCGGTACGCGCTCGCAGCGCTCATCGGCGCGCTGTATGCCGCCCTCATGGTCCTGCCCGGCTTCGGCTGGCTGGCAAACGGTATGATGAAGCTCGCGCTCGGCGCGGCCATGGCTCTCATCGCCTTCGGCGGGGAGGCGCACCTCGTGCGGTGCACGGTGGTGTTTTTCGCCGTGTCGGCTGCGTTCGGCGGCGCGGTGTACGCTGCGAGCATGCTCGCGGGCGTATCGCCGGGCAGCGGCGCGCTCGTGACGGTGTCGGGCCGGGTGCTGGCGCTGTCGTTCGCTGTGTGCTATGCGGCCGTGTCGCTCGTGTTCCGCCGGCGGGCCAGGGCCGCCGACCGCGAGGTGCGCACCGTGACGGTCACGCTCGCCGGGCGCAGCGTGACGCTCAGGGCCCTGCGCGACAGCGGCAACGACCTGCACGACCCGGTGTCCGGCCTGCCGGCGGCGGTGGTCGAGCGCGCGGCGGTGCTGCCGCTGTTTCCGGCGGTGCGCGCACTGCCGGACAACGCGGTGCAGGCACTGGAGGCGCTCAGCGCGCTGCCGGAGTGCACCGGCCGGGTCGTGCTGCTGCCGTATCGTGCGGTGGGCGTAACCGGCGCGCTGCTGCCGGCGTTCCGGCCGGACAGCGTGAAGATCGACGGCGCGGCAGAGCCGATGCTGCTGGCGCTGAGCGCGCAGGCGCTCACATCCGACGGCGCATTTGCCATGGTGCTGCCGCCAAAAAACTGAGGAGGGGTTTTTCGTGCCAGGATTTCTGGAAAGACTACATACGCTCTGGGCGGCGCTGCGGCTGCGGCTGCGCGGCGGCGCGCCGGGGCTGTTTTACATCGGCGGGAGCGACACCATGCCCGCCCCGCTCGACCGCGCGGCCGAGCAGCAGGCCATTCGGGCACTCGCCGCCGGCAGCGAGGAGGCCGCCTCCCTGCTCATCGAGCACAACCTGCGGCTGGTGGTGTACATCGCGCGCCGGTTTGAAAACACGGGCATCCACATCGAGGACCTGATCTCGATCGGCACGATCGGCCTCATCAAGGCCATCCACACCTTCAAGCCGGACAAGAACATCAAGCTTGCGACCTACGCCTCGCGCTGCATCGAAAACGAGATCCTCATGTACCTGCGCAAGTGCAGCGCGCAGAAAACGGAGGTGAGCATCGACGAGCCGCTCAACACCGACTGGGACGGCAACGAGCTGCTGCTCTCGGACATTCTCGGCACGGACGCCGACGCCGTGAGCCGCCCGCTCGAGGATGACGCGGAGCGCGCCATGCTCCTGCGCGCCATCGAGACACTCGGCGAGCGCGACCGGCAGATCATCCTGCTGCGCTTCGGCATCGGCGGCGCGCGCGAGGCGACGCAAAAAGAGGTCGCGGACCTGCTGGGCATCTCGCAGAGCTACATCAGCCGGCTCGAAAAGCGCATCATCGCGCACCTGCGTCAGGAAATGCTCAAGCAGATGCAGTGCTGAAAATATGCCAAAGCGGCGGCTCCGGTCGGAGCCGCCGCTTTGTCTGTCATTTTTTCACGCGGCACTGAATGCGCTGCACACCGCAAAAGAGCAGGAACACCATAAGATCGACCACCACGACG
>ENA-ORTV01002420-ORTV01002420.1-human-gut-metagenome-genome-assembly--contig:-NODE-2420-length-17602-cov-2.510800_pt1 | contig 17602 bp, 19 predicted proteins | sample MGYA00241915_ERZ509194 | MGnify/ENA primary metagenome ERZ509194 (study PRJEB26280, sample SAMEA2338810) | human gut metagenome | biome: human gut; feature: human-associated habitat; material: faeces... | reverse complement strand
ATCGCATTAAAGAAAGCGGCATTGGTCTGCTGCCAGTCATAAACATAAGCCCCCGACCCGCCGACACTCTGTTCGATTGCCTTTTTAACCGCCCCGACGGCATTCTGGTCATCAAGCGTTACGTCAATATGCGTCACGCCCCCCTTCATTCCGAAATAGAGCTGCGCAGACTCAAGCGGCATAAAAATAAAATTGGAATCATATTCAAACATTCCGACTTCAAAAGTTCCCAGCACCGTATAAGCCTTCATCCGCGGCACGGTTCCGAAAGCCGTTACTTTACCGTTGGGAGAAATCAGCGTAATTTCATCGCCGGGAATCACCCCCAGTTTGCGCGCCAGACGCGATCCCAACACAACATTATTGCCGGCAAAATCTTCCATATCCACTCCGGACAAAGCGTCGCGCATAATCTGTTTGCGCAGCATATCCTCCCGGCTGATACCGCGCACCATCGCGCCTTCGGCCGCTTTTCCCGCCGTAACCAGCAGCTGGTTATCAATCAGCGGAATAACGCTCTCGACATGTTTAAACTCGGCGATTTCCTTTGCCGCGTCCTGATAATTATTAAAGGGGTAACCCGACGGCGACATAATGCCGATATGACCGTTAATCCCTAAAATACGCCCCAGCAGCTCATGACGAAAACCGTTCATAACCGACATGACGATAATCAGCGTCGCCACCCCGAGCGCAATTCCGGTAAAGGCAAAACCGGTAATTACCGAAATAAAGCCTTCTTTACGCTTGGCTCGCAGATAACGGCAGGCCATCAGCCTTTCGAATTTTGCAAAAATCACCTTTTATCTCCTCTGTAACTGTCTTTATTTATAGTATAAACCGGCAATAAAGCAAGGTTATCGTCCGCCTTGTGAGTAAAAATTCTCTTGAGAAAATAATAGACATTCGAAAATTTTGTTCTATGATAAGCCATCATTATTAAGGAAACGACTATGTCTCACCAGTATAAATTTCTATTATCCCTTACGGCAATATTGCTGACGGTCAGCGGCAATGCGTTTGCCAAAGCGCACTTTCTACCTGACTACAGAGAAAAGCCGATGATTTTCTCCGCCGATGATACGGCGCCTGATTTTCCCCGCCACAACGGCGGCGGCAATAACGACAACAATGACACCGACGGCACCGAAACCGACGGCGGCGAAAGATGCCCGCCTTATCTGCTCACCGAAGCCGACTGCCGTGAAGCCGGACAAATTCCCGACACCTCGGCACCGACCTGCGACGATCAGGGCATGCATTACACTTCCTGCCGCTGCGGCAGCGAATACGGAAGCTGCGGCAGCAACGCCTACGGCGACCCAGACACCGCCTGCACCGATTCCGGCGGCACCAAATACAAAAACTGTCTCTGCGATCATGCCCGTTTTCCCAAATCCGAAGCGGACTGCCGTGAAGACATGGGGCCTAACGCCAAGCTTTTTCTGACCTTATGCCATGAAAAGATTAACGGCGTCACGACAATTTACGGTAACTCCTGCGGCTGCAGCCCGTCCTGCCCGCCCTCGCACCCCTACCAAAGCTGCGGCGACAAAACCATTGTCGACAAAGTCAGCGACGGCTGCATAAATTACTGTTATAAATGTCTGTAAACAAGACTTAAAAAAATCCCCGCCGGTTGCGGGGATTTTTTTAGTTACAAACTTTTAGCAAACCAGTTTGCGGCGGGCCATCAGACCTTCGCTGATTTGCAGATTGGTCATAATCATGCTGTCCAGCGTCTTGGGATTAAGTCTTTTCAAATCCTTACCCATTTCAAGCGTCCGGCTCGATACATAATCCGCCAGTTTGATCAGATTATCTTTGGTTTCGGGCGGCAATTTGTTTTTCTTTGATTTGGCCAGCGTTTTCATATAGACCCAAAGCTTCATATTATTATCCAGAGCCGAAACCATATCCGCCGGATTATTGCTCTCGCGAGCCGCCGACAGATCGATGGCGCATTTCAGCAATGAAAAAGCCTCTGGCCAGATTATTTTTAACGACCTCGAACAAACCTTCCGAAATCTGCATATTAATATTAATCAGACTGTCAAAATCGGATTTCTCCATATCAACGCCTTTATAAAGCGTCAGTCTCTCAACAAATTTTGACAGCGACAGTAAATTGGCTTTAATATCTTCAGGAAGCAAGTTCTTTGCATTTTTCAGAGAAGTTTCTATTTCGACCCAAAGCTTCAGATTATTATCCAAAGCGGCCAGCATCTGCATTTTATCACCGCTGGTGGAAGCCTTTGACAAAGCCATGGCATAATTCAACAGAATTTTGGCTTCGGCTTCGGCATCTTTAACTTGTTCAAGGGTATCGGTCATTTTTTTACTCTCTTAAAAAAATTAATGGTTAATTCGTAATATAATCCGTAATCATATTTTTTTAAACTGTTCATTTTTAAATATAAACATCTAAGAAACAAAAGCCCGTTTTAAAATTGGGGAGAAAAAACAGGCTCTTGTCCTAGAATTAAAGAAAAAATGGGGAGATTTTTTCTTTTAACGACATAATAATATTTTAAACTGTCATCAAATTTCCGATTAAAACGGGGCGAGAATATCAATCAGCTGGCGCCCGTAACGCGGCTGCTGAACGTCGGAAATAACGCCCTTGGCGCCGTAAGAAACACGCAACTCGGCAATTTTGCTCGATTCGACGGTATTATCCGAAGTAATATCAGCCCGGCGGATAACCCCGCGCACGGTCAGCTGACGCACTTCATAGCTGACGCGGATTTCCTGAGTACCCTCAATTACCAGATTTCCGTTGGGCAAAACCTGCGTAACAATCGCCGCCATGGTCATATCAATTTTTTCTTTGCGGTCGATTTTGCCGTCACCGGAAATTTCACGATTGGAATTGACGCTGATCAAATCATTATGATCGGCTTTATCAGGAAAATAATCCTTCACATAATCTTCATAGCCGAAGAAAGTGCCGATTCCCATTGAATCTTTATTATCATCGCGATTCTGTTCCATCTCGTTTTCCATCAGGGCATTATCCTTGGCGGAAACCTTAACCGTAATGATGTCTCCAACTTTTGAAGCCCGCTGATCTTTGAAAAAGCCGCTCGAGCCCTTAGCCCATAACGAATTGGCACCCACACTGGTATCCTGCATTGCCGGCATCGGCAGCGAAACCGGCTGATATCCTTTAGCTTCGACCGGATTCTCAATCGGAGTCAGCGGCGGTTCTTTGCCGATATTACGCAACCTGTCCCAGGTTCCGCAGCCCGACAGCGATGTCGCCATCATCAGCGCCAGCGCTCCGAGTTTTAATTTATTATAATCTGTCATTCCATAGTCTCCCCTCTATTGGACATCTATTAAAACCGTATCTTTGTCAACCACGGTTCCAAACAGGTTTTTCCTGCTCTTGATATTCATAATTTCCAGCTTGTCGCCTTTGGCAGCATCACGCTGCGCTTCGGCCTTGGCCGTAATCTGCATATGTTTGGTTCTGTAAACCGAATTAACGATATCGCCTTTTTTAATGATAATTTTTTCCCCGACATCGCGTTCGGTAATCAAACGCCCTTCTTTCAACGACTTCTTAGCCTCTTTACCTGCCAGCTTCTCTAAATCGACAACATGCATCGGCTTAATCCGGTTAGCGCGCACGGCAATAGTTTTCAGCTTATCCGGGGTCAGATATTCGCCTTTGCTGATATTAACTGCCGGCACCCAGACCTCATTTAACACATAATACTTACCTTGCAGCACGGTTTTATCCCGAGAGCGTCCGTCGGCAAAAATTTCCACATCGGCAGTAAACTTATTTTGCAGCTCATCATATTTCAGGCGCGAAACCATAATCTTGGCATTATCCGCATCTTCAAAAACAAACCCGGTCCGTCCGCCGAAAAACTCAATATCTATCGCCTCATCCATACCTTGTTCGACAAATTCGGCCGCCACGGCATCCAGCAGGTCCTGCTCGCCGATTACCGCCGGCGCTCCCTGAACCGCCGAAGCTGTCAGCATCAGCCAGAAAAAAATATATAAAGCGACAGATCTCATCTCGGTTTACTCTCTTATTTCAACTGATTAATCGTGCTTAACATCTGATCGGACGTCGAAATGATCTTGGAGTTCATTTCATAAGCGCGCTGCGCCGAAACCAATTCGGTAATTTCCGCCACCGGATTAACATTGGAAGTTTCCAAATATCCCTGCAGCAGCGAACCGAAGCCCTCGACATCAGGATTGTCAATAATCGGCGCGCCCGACGCCTGAGTTTCCAGAAACATATTCTGTCCCATCGCTTCAAGCCCTGCTTCGTTGGGAAACGTAGCCAGTTCCAGCTGGCCGACATTAACCTCGTCGGTTTCGCCGTCCTGCTTAACCCAAACTTCCCCCGAAGAGTTGACATAAATCTCAACCGCATCTTCGGGAATGGTAATTTCCGGCTGCACCGTATAACCGTCGTGAGTTACGATCACGCCGTCGCCGTTACGCTGAAAAGCGCCGTCGCGGGTATAGGCGGTTCCTTTGCCTTCGGGCAGTTCAATCTGAAAATAACCGCGGCCGCGAATGGCAAGATCCAGTGTATTATTGGTATTGGTCAGGCCGCTGCCTTCGGTAATGCGGTAAACCGCGGCGGTACGAACACCGAGGCCGAGCTGGATACCGGAAGGCACTACTGTCTGTGAAGCGGTCGAAGCCGATCCCGGGCGAATAATGTTCTGATACAGCAAATCGTTAAATTCCGCTCTTCTTTTGGTATAAGCCGTCGTATTCATATTGGCGATATTATTGGAAATAACATCAACATTGGTCTGCTGGGCAAGCATTCCGGTGGCGCCGATATTTAATGATCTCATCTTTTTTCCCCTCTAAAACTAGACTAACTGCGTATAAGTGCTGATTGTATTGGACAATCTCTCATGTTCTTCATCAATCATTTGCTGAACATATTCATAAGAGCGCTGTAAATTAATTAATTTGGTCATCTCGGCAATCGGTTCGACATTGGATTTCTCGACCATCCCCTGTTTTACCACAGCCGGACTGCCCAAAATCATGGCATTTCCCGGCGTATTTTCAAACATCGTTCCGGCAACCTTTAACAATTTTTGATTATTGGCAAAAGAAACCAGCTTCAACCGGCCGATAACTCCGTTTTCAGTAGAAACATCACCGTTTTCGGCAATATTAACGGCGGTTTCGCCGGGAGCAAAGAAAAACGGTTCATTATTTTCCGACAAAACCGGATGCCCGTCTTTGGTCACCAACTGACCGTCGGCATTCAGCGAAAACTGTCCTTTACGGGTATATCTTTCGCCTTCGGGCGTTTCAACGGCAAAAAACGCGTCTCCCTGAATGGCGGCATCAAAAGCGTTGCCGGTATCGACAAAGGCGCCTTCGGCAAAATTCTTAAAAACACCGTAATCCATGGTAAAATAAACCGGAACCTTACCAAAGCCCTGAGCATTTTCGGTCTTAACCATATAATCGGTAAAAACAGCTTCATCTTGCTTGTAGCCGGATGTATTCATATTGGCCATATTATTGGAAACAATATCCATTTGTTTCCATAAAGCCATCTGGCGCGATAAAGCTACATATTTCGTATTATCCATTATATTCTCCCCAATAGTTTTGGATAATTAAATTCAGTTGCTTTACACTATGCAATTACCGTGCCAAAAAAATTTAATCTCTCTGAAAGACTATAAAACTTTAAATTTAAATAAAAAAAATTCCCCGCAGCTTCTGCCGGGGGAATTTCAACCCTTGGTGCCGGGGTTGCAAAATTATTTAATAACGTTGCCGAACGGAACGCAGCCGGCGGTCTGCGGCAGAACATAGGCATCTGCCAAACTGCCGTCAATAACTTTCTTGCGATTGTCTAAACGACGGATCTGATTCTTTTCCAAACGATAATAGTCGGTTTCGCCGGCAGCATTAACCGTGGTAATGATGTTGTTTTTTATATTGTAGTTGCCGTGTTCGTTAAATACGCCGTCGGTTTTGCCGAGGTAATCGGTTCTCTCCAGATAACGGCCGTTGCTGTCAAAAGTCAGCGTGGTAACAATACCGGCAGCATCTGCCGCAGGCAGAACGCCGCGGTAAGAAGAACAGAGTGTCTGCGGTCCGGTTTTACAGGAACAACCGGCCAACAATGCCGCACCGGCCAAAATTAACAAAGCTTTTTTCATCATTTTCCTCCTTATCAATAATGATAAGAATCAAATAAGGCGCAAATTCAAAATTACAAGAGAACCTAAAAGAAAAAATTATACATTTAGATAATTTTCACAAAAAATACCTGAGAAGTACATGAATTTTTCGAGACCACGCAAAATCGCTCTAATAGACCGGTATACGAACTTTTTAAGGATTGAAGGGAAGATTCCAAGTCAAATACCTTGCCGCATCTTCCTGCCAATTTTCGCGGACTTTAACAAATAAAAACAGATGAATGCGTTCTTCAAGCAAATCTTCAAGCTCGCGGCGCGCGGCCTGACCGATACGTTTTATCATCGCACCGCCTTTGCCGAGAACAATAATTTTCTGACTGTCACGCTGAACATAGATTGTCATTTCGGCACGAACAGAGCCGTCATCACGGCGTTCCCACAACTCGGGCTCAACCGTCAGGGCATAGGGAAGTTCATCATGAAGAAACATAAAAAGTTTCTCGCGTACCACTTCCGCGGTCAACAGCTTCAACGGCATGTCGGAAATCTGATCTTCGGGATAATACCATGGGCTGAGCGGCAGATTATCCGCCAGATACTGATAAAAATCCGCCGTGTACTGTCCGTTAAGCGCCGAAATAAAAAAAGTTTCCTTAAAGTTTCCGGCCTGATTTATTTTGGCGCTCAAAGCCAGAAGGCTGTCTTTACTGACCAAATCAACCTTATTAATCAGCAGTATCGCTTCTTTTTTATTTTTGTTCAATTTTGCCACGATACTCTGGGTTTCATCATCAAAACCGCGTTTGGCATCAACCACCAAAACAATGATATCGGCATCTTCGACACCGCTCCAGGCCGAAGAAACCATCGCCCGGTCCAAACGCCGTTTCGGTTTGAAAATCCCCGGCGTATCGAGAAAAATAATCTGCGTATTATCATAGATGCCGATCCCTTTAACCAGTGTCCGGGTCGTCTGAACCTTCGGCGAAACGATCGAAACCTTAGAACCGACAAAATTATTGGTAATCGTCGATTTGCCGGCATTCGGCGCTCCGATTAAAGCGACAAAACCGCAGCGTGTTTCAGAGACAGGAACTTTTGACATATTTTTCTCCCAAAGTATCCAGCACTTTTCCCGCGGCATTTTGTTCCGCCAGCTTTTTGCTGCGGCCGCTGCCGACTTCTTCCCGGCCGCCGACCTGAACGGAAATATAAAATACCGGTTCATGTTCGCTGCCTTCACGGCGCACTACTTTATAGACCGGCACACCCCACCCTCTGATATGCGCCACCTCCTGCAGAGAGGTTTTGGCATCTTTGGGCGGCGTTGTATTCTTGTCGATTAAGTCGCTCCAATTGCGGCTGACAAAAGCAAATGCGGCATCAAAACCGCCATCCTTGAAAATTGAAGCAATCAAGGCCTCTCCGACATCGCACAGTACATTTTCATTACTGCGGATTTCTTCATTGCCGACAAACAGATATTTATCCAAATGCAAACGGCGGGCAACTTCCGCCACCGTATCTTTACAAACCAACGCGGTATGCCGCTGAGCCAGACTTCCTTCAGGCTCACGCGGAAAAATCTTACACAGCATGGCTGCAACCGCCAAACCGAGCACCCGGTCACCGAGAAACTCAAGACGTTCGTAATTTTCATTAATTTTGACGCTGCAGCTGCTGTGCGTCAGCGCGTGCTTTAACAGGTTAAGATCTTTATAATGATAACCCAGCGATTTTTCCAATTCTTCCAACATTAACTTTCTCCCCCGCCGGTGAGGACAGATTGGCTTAATTTATTTTGTTAAATAAGCGCGACCAGCGGATTTTTCTAGGCCAATACCAAGGTTGATACCAGGCGTCGTCATTATTGTGCGAGAAAAACAGAAAGCGCGCCTTACCGACCAGATTTTCCGCCGGGACAAAACCGACGCGGACTCTGCTGTCGTCAGAACGGTCACGATTATCTCCCATGACAAAATAGCTGTTCTGAGGAACCACGACCTCCGGTGTGTTATCTTCTTTTTCATAATCGGACAATTCTAAAATATTATGCTGTTTTCCGCCCGGCAGAGTTTCAATATACTGGTGAAATCTTTCGCCGTTGCCGTAATCATCGCGCAAAACAAAGTTTTCAACTTCTTCGCGTTTGACTTCCTCACCGTTGATAAAAAGGCGGCCGTTTTCCATTTTGACTTTATCTCCGGGCAGACCGATAATTCTCTTAATAAAATCAGTTTTATTGTCCTGCGGAAATTTAAAAACCACGACATCGCCGCGCTGCGGGGCATCAGCCCAGATACGACCTTCAAACAACGGCAGACTGAACGGCAGCGAGTGTTTGGAATAGCCGTAAGTATATTTGGAAACAAACAGATAATCGCCGACATAAAGGGTCGGATACATGGAGCCGGAAGGAATTTTAAAGGGTTCAAATAAGAATGTGCGGATGAAAACGGCAATCACCACCGCATAAATAATGGTTTTGACCGTTTCCTTAAAACCTTCCTGTTTATCCATAATATCACTGACCTCTTGATTAGAAATTCAAGCCTATAATAATCATTATTTTTTTTATAGCAACAATAAATTTCAGCTTTCAATAATAACCACCGCATTTGCCCACGGAAAATCATCAGAAAGCGTCAGCCAGATTTTCCGGCCGCCGATTTTTCGCATAAATTCCGCGCCTTTGCCGCTCAAACTGATCAGAGGACGGCCGTGTTCGTCATGAAGAACGGTTATATCTTTCCATTCCAAACCATAGCGGAAACCGGTTCCCAAAGCTTTGGCACAAGCTTCCTTGGCCGCAAAAATTTTCGCCGCCGATGCCGACATTTTCGCCGCTGAATTCATACTTTCCAAAGCGGCGACTTCTTCGGCGGTAAAGACCCGCTGCATAAAATGCAGGCCAAACTTATTCAGAGTTCCGGAAATTCTCTCAATACTGACGATATCATTTCCCAATCCGACAATCATTCCTGTTCCTTTCGCGGCAAACGGGCTGCTTTTTGTTCTATTCTTTTCAACCTTGCCTGTCCCAGTTTATCCAAAGTCTTTTTAACCAGATAATAGGAAAGAAACCAGACCGCAAAATAATAAGGGATACAACCGACCATCATCGGCCAGATAATCGGCCAGACATCGGAAAAGAAAACCCGAAAATCAAATGTCATCAGCGCATGCATGGATTTTTCAAAAACTTTGAGAAATTCAACTTTGGCACCGGAAGTCGTTTCCCCTAAAAACCAGCGTCCGGTATACAAAACCGAAACCCAGATGAAAGGAAAGGTCCAGGGGTTGCCGGCCGCGGTTCCGATGGCGCTGGCCAAAATATTGCCGCGAACAAACCAGGCCGTAATTGCCGCCAAAACAAAGTGAAAACCGACAAAAGGCGTAAAGGAAATCGCCACCCCGCAGGCCACCCCGGCCGCAATCTCCCGCGGCGTTCCTTTAAGACGCTGCAAACGCAGCAAAATATAACGGCCGTAACGCTTCCAGCCGCCTTCCGGCCAGAGCCATGACTTCAAACGTTTAAGAAAAGATGGTTTGCGGCGACGTTTAAACATGAAATCCCCCCTGTTGCATAATGATAAGATAATATATAAAATATAGAATATAAGTCAAATAAAGAAATTTATCGAAGATTATACGAACTTTATGTAAGAAAATCTGGTTGGCGTGCGTGAATAATAAGAATTTAGGAAATCGGCGAATTTTATGTAAGAAAGTTCGGAGAACGAGTCTGGTAGAGTGATTTTAGCGGCGAGAAAAATTTTAGTGTATACAGAAATACATGAATTTTTCGAGACCGCGCAAAATTGCTCTAATAGACCGTTATACGAGCTTTATTGGCTGGCGCGAGCCACATAAGACACCACCTTTGACGCTTTGAGGGCTGCGATGATATCCGTCAAATGCTTGAGATCTTTAACTTCAACATCCAATTGCAGCTCAAAATAGCTGACCGTGCGGTTGGTAATGTTCAGATTGGCAATGTTGCCGTTGTTGCGGGCAATCAGGTTTGACAACTCTCCGAGCGAACCGGGTTCATTTGTCAGCATCAGTTTCAGACGACCGATATGCATCCCCTCAAGAGCTTCGTCTCCCCAGGCAATATCCAGCCAGCGCTCGGGTTCATCGGCAAATTTTTCAAGCACCTTACAGTCAATGGTATGAACCGCCACGCCTTTTCCGGTTGTAACAATCCCAACGATCCGATCACCGGGCAGCGGATGACAGCAACCGGCAAAATGTACCGCCATTCCGGGAATAAGTCCTTTGATTTTCAGCGGCTCGCCTTTTTTGGCTTTTTTATCACTGCTTTTTCTGAAAACCGGTTTCAATGATTTAACCACCCGGCCGAGCTTTGACTGCTTATAACCGGGATAAACTGCTTTGAGGACATCCCAGCTGGTTACCAAACCTTCCCCGACTTTGGCATAAATATCATCTATGGATTCGGCCTCAAAATTCTGCAGCACATTCACCAAAGCCTTTTCGGAAAACTCCAGATTTTCCCCTTTAAATGTCCGCTCCAAAACCTGCTGGCCGAGCGTAATAAACTGCTCGCGCTTATAAGCCCGCACATATTTGCGGATAGCGGCTTTGGCCTTCCCCGTAACGACAAAACGGTCCCACTCGGTTGAAGGGTGCTGCGCTTTGGAAGTCAAAATTTCGACCTGATCGCCGTTCTGCAAAACGGTGCGCAGCGGCCGGATTTCTCCGTTAATTTTGGCGCCGACGCAGGTATCGCCGACCGAAGAATGAACCGCATAGGCAAAATCAACCGGCGTTGAATTAAGCGGCAGCCCGATCAAATCGCCTTTCGGCGTAAAACAAAATACCTGGTCATTATACATTTCCAGTTTGGTATTTTCCAAAAATTCTTCGGGATTGGAAGCCTGTTCCAAGATCTCCAGCAGTTCTCTGATCCAGCGGAAATTGCGTCCGACGGCCTTTTCCCCCTGTTTATAAGCCCAGTGCGCCGCCACGCCTTTTTCGGCCACCTCATGCATCTCATGCGTACGGATCTGGATTTCAATCCGGGTATTTTCCGGCCCGATAATTCCGGTATGCAGCGATTTATAACCGTTGGGTTTCGGGGTGGAAATATAATCCTTAAAACGACGCGGCACCATATGGTATTTTGAATGGACAACACCCAGCGCCTGATAACAGGTGGCAACATCATCGACACAGATGCGAAAAGCCATAATATCGGACAACTGTTCAAACGAAGCGTTTTTCTGCTGCATTTTGCGCCAGATTGAATAAGGGGTTTTCTCGCGGCCGGTAATCGTTGCCTTGATACCGTTATCGGCCATATCCTTTTCCAGCTGGGCAATAATTTTCGGTACCAGATTATTCCCCTGCTCGCGCAAGAAATTCAAACGGGCAACAATTGAATCATGCGCTTCTTTATGAAGCTCGGCAAAAGCAATCTCTTCCAGCTCGCTTTTAACTTCCTGCATCCCGATACGTTCGGCTAACGGCGCATAAATATCCAGCGTTTCTTTGGCAACGCGGGCGCGTTTTTCGGGCTTGCAGAAATGCAGCGTGCGCATATTGTGCAGACGGTCAGCCAGCTTAATCAGTAGCACGCGGATATCTTCCGACATCGCCAACAGCAGCTTACGGAAATTTTCCGCCTGCTTGTTATTGGCTGATTTCTGCTCAATCATCGCCAATTTGGTCAGTCCATCGACAATCTGCGCGACCTGATCTCCGAACAGGCTGCGCACCTCTTCCACGGTCGTATCGGTATCTTCGACCGTATCATGCAGCAGACCGGCTATAATCGAAGCTGAATCAAGCTTAAATCTGGTCAGAATGCCTGCGACTTCAATCGGATGGGAATAATAAGGATCCCCCGAAGCTCTGAGCTGAGCTCCGTGTTTTTTCATTGCAAAGACATAAGCGCGGTTTAATGCGTCTTCATCGGCATCAGGGTCATAGGATTTAACCAAATCAACTAATTCATACTGTCTTAACATCTGACCTCTGCAGTTTCTAACTTAATCTTATCAATGCTTTGCCATCTTTCTCAGGAATCGCAAAGCCTCCTGAATATATTCTGGAGGCTTAACGTTAAAAAATCAATAATATTCTGAAAGATTATTCTTCAATCTCGTCAAAATCGCCTATTTCGGCACCCAAATCCAAACCTTCGTCAAGAACTTCGACTTCATCATCCAAAGCGACGTCGCTGTCGACATCGACATCAACCTCTGCTTCGCCGTCTTCTCCGACAACCTGCATATTATCGGCAATATCGGTATCAAGCAGCAGACCGGAGAACTGTTCGTCCAAATCGGCCAGCTCTTTCTCGGCGGCCATAATTTCAAGTTCTTCCTCTTCGGGTTCTTCAACCTCGACATACTTCTGCAATCCCATAACCAGAGATTTCTGCAATTCTTCAATACTGACGGTCTCATCGGCAATTTCGCGCAGGGCGATAACCGGATTTTTATCATTATCCTTAGCAACGGTAATCGGCGAACCGGCGGCAATATCTTTGGCGCGCTGAGCCGCAACCATCAGAAGCTCATAGCGGTTAGGAATTTTATCAATGCAATCTTCAACTGTAACACGTGCCATTTTATTAATTTCCCATATTTTTAAAATTATGTTTACCTACGTATACCCATTATCAAAATGAAATGCAATAACAAAATGCAGAAAATTAATTTTTAGCTTTGGCATTAATTAAAATTAGAAACCGGAACCACCAGCAGATAATTATCGGTTTCAAGAAGTTTATCATGCAGTTCGCCGCGGTGCTTGCGCACTTCCAGCACATCCGCCAGCGGCGCCTGATACATTTCCAAAACCGCGGCCGAAGTCGCAAAATGCAGCTTGGCATTATACGGCGTCTGCTTATTAACTTCCCGCTCATAGTAACGGGACTGGTAAAGCTTAATATTTTTAAGCGCAGCGGAACTCATGCGGCTGACTCGGTAAGCTTTCAAGGCTTTGTCGCAGGTGTAAGCCCAGCTCTCCAAATTGAAGCCTTCCGAACCGATAAGCATCTGAAATTCATTTTCCCACCCCAGAAATCTGATGCGCTGTGCCAGACGCTGACAGGGATTAACCAAATCTTTCACCCGGTTAATCGGCAGTTTTGATCCCTGTTCGCTTTCCCACAAATCAATTAGAGTTCCGGCCGCAAACAAAGATAAACGGCGTCCCGGCTGATTGCCGAACGCATTGACTTTATCCAGCGTATTAATAAAAGCTTTAACGTCGGCCGCCGTTAACAAACTCGTTTTACTCGGATTCGGCGTACGCAAGTCACTTCGCCCCAGCTTTTTCTCCGCCGGCGCATCGGGGCCGAAATCTTTCATCGGCACGATCTTTTCCACCGTTTCAAAAAACCGAGGATTATGCTTTGCTTTGGCTTTTACCGGTTCCGGCAGCGGATATTCTTTCAGGTCAATATTATAAGGCCAAGCCTCGGGCATTAACAAAAAATAAAAAGCCGGCGACAAAAACTCCAGATTTTTAATATCTTTAACCTGCGGTGCCAAACGGGTCGGAAATTTATTTTTGGTTTCTTTAATCCCCGGCAGGTTCAAAACTTTTTCCGACATTCCCGGAACCTGATGCAGATAAGGGCCGATATATTGATAATACTGCTCCGGCAACGCTGCCAGCATATTTAAAATTGCTTCTTCATTTTTCGGAGCTATCCGCGCTTCCCTTTTACCATAGCCCGTAATGGTATTTTTAAATACCTCGTTAAAAACCGTTCCGATATTCCAGCCGTAATCATAGCCTTTGTCATAATCTTCGGCTTCGGCGGCATATTTCTTTTGCAGTTCGGAAAACGGCGGCAGCTTTTGCTGCAAATCCACGTCAAAAGCCCCGACATAATCGGCCGGCCCGGAAAAAACCGTTCCGGGCCAGAAGCTCAACAGGCCGACTATGACAAAGTGCTTAAGTTTCATGAGGGATTACGGCTGACTCTGACCTTAAATTTCAAAACCGTTTTCCCGTCAGCGGGCAGCTGCAAAGTCCAAACCGCCGTATCGGCATTTTTCTTGGCGCTCTGCAGGCTTTCGCTCAGAATCTCCCAGCTGTTGCTGAAATTCTGCTCAAACTTTACTTCCACAGCCTCGGCCTTAACATTGTTGAAAGTAATTTCCAGATCGGCTTCGCTGACATCTTTGGAAATTTTTCTGACATCAGTCACCTTACCGGCGGCATAAACATCAAAAGCCTTTCCGATCTGAAGTTCGGCTTCTTCGCCTTTGGCCAGCTGCTCAAGGCGGCTTTCGCCGATAAACTGGACATCGCCGCGGCTGTCGTTTTCATAAAAGCGAACCGTTCCTTCCGGCAGCGCAATCCCCAGATTATCTTCCTGGCGGTTATTCAGTTTGATAATCACTTCCGGATTAGCCTTTTTAAATTCGTTCTGCCGGGCATTCACGCCGATATATAAAGGGGAAACCAAACGATATTCTTTACCGAAGCTGACATTTTCCCGGCTCAGCAGGCTGACCTGTTTGGTTTGTTTATCTTTCAGCGTGGTTTTAACCGGCAGCGTATAAAGATAATAATCTGCAAATGCCTCGCTGGCCGGCATAGAAGCAGATTCGTTAACGGCAAAGCTGTCCATAACGGCACCGGCAGCCTTCATCATCCGGGCCATAACCGGGCGCGGCGCCGCCACCTGGTTGATGCTGCCCGCAATCAGCTGAACTTCGGCATTTTTATAATCGGTTCCCGATTCGTTATTCAGAGTAATCCAGCCGTTCAAAGCCAGTTTATTGTCAGCCTTCAAATCAGCGACATAATCGGCCTTCCAGCTCAAACCGTTGGTCAGATAAGCCAGTTCCAAAGGCTTGTTCCCCGCGGCAACACTGTCAAGATTAATTACCAATGTCGGTTTGACGCGCAGATTAGCCGGCAGTTTTTCATAAATAATCCGTCCCGGAAAATTCGTTTCGACACCGTAACTGAACTGCAAAACCGGCGAACCGTAATTGCTGTTGAGAACTTTGGCTTTATCAAAAGTCGTCTGCCCGGTCTGCTCATTGTACAAAGCAGTTTTCACCGTCTCGCCGATTGAGCTTTCCAAAAGATTATTGGCATTCAGCAGATCATAGTCATAATTCTGTTCAACAACCCGAATACCGTCGCCGAGCAGCAGAGCCGTCTCAGGACGCATCTGCGATGCAACTCCCTCAAAGGCGATCGAATTTGCCCCCTGCCCCAGCGTAACGTTTCGCGTATCTTTAACAAAAGCAAGATTATTGTTATAAATACTGACCTGCATAACGCTGTTCTGCTCGCTGCCGACCAGGATCTCGTCTTCTGCCGCAGCAACGCCGCCGGCCGCCAGAGCCAAGCCGATACCCAGCATCGAAAACAGTTTTTTATTGACCATAAAACCTCTCCTTCTGATAATTAACTGCGCCTAATATAATCCATAAATTTGAAAAAAAGAAGTGATAAATTAACAATATTACTAGACTCGGAGCGATTATTTTTTTATTATTGAACCATAATAACTTAACTTTACCCCCGTAAACCGGACGCAAAGATTGTTCAGCGGGGCTTCTTTACTCTGAGGAGACTAATCATGGGTTGGACAGTTGAAATGGTCGAAGACCTTAAAAAGATGTGGGCAGAAGGATTGACTACCGGAGAAATCGGCAAAAAACTCGGTGTTTCCAAAAACTCCATCGTCGGTAAGGTACACCGCCTCGGCCTTTCCGGACGCCCCTCGCCGATTAAGAAAAAAGACGAAGAAGAAACCGCCGCTCCGGCTCCGAAAGCCAAAAGTGAAAAACCGGCTGCCAAACCTGCCCCCAAAGCAAAACCCGCCGCCGCTCCGGCCGAACCCGTAAAAACCGAAAAACCGGCTGCGGTTCATCATCAGGAAGTGAAAAGGCCTCAGGTTTGCGGCACGCCGCAGACATCGCACCATAAAGAAGGCAAAGCCGCTTTGACCGATCTGGACAATCACACCTGCCGCTGGCCGATCGGCGATCCCAAAGATGAAAATTTTCATTTCTGCGGACGCAAAATCAAAATCGGTCAAACCTACTGCGATGAGCACGCAAATATTGCTTACGTCAAAACTGCCAAAAAATAGCCGCCCTGCCGGACAATAACCTGACTGCCGCGATAATTTTACAAATCAGATTAGGTATATTTGTAAAATATTAACTTCTGCGGCAGTATACTGACAGTAAGTAGAAGAAGATTTTAAAAGGATCATAGAAAATGTCATTAGGCAGTATTTTAGCTTTTCTGGCCGGCATCGGCGTCGTTATCGGTTCAATTGTTTCGGCAACCGACCGCCCTTTGGCTTTTATAGATATTCCCAGTATGATTATCGTTGTCGGCGGTACCGTCGTAACCCTGTTTATTTCTTACGAAGCCAAAAACGCGGTTCATGCTCTGAAGTTAATGCTCAGCGCTTTTAAACGTCACGGCGATTCCGAAAACTCGTTAAAAGACGAAATCGGCCGGATTGTCCGCTGGGCCTACATCATTCAGAAAAACGGCTTACAGGGGCTGGAAAACGAAATTACCGACAGCCTGCGCGAAGACAACCCGTTTCTGGCCTACGGCGCGGATCTGGTGGTTACCGGTTATACCGGAGCCGAAATTAAACAGATTCTTGAACATACTTTGGAATCTCAGGCCGAAAGAGACCGCCGTCCGACCGATGCCCTGAAAAAAATGGGCGGTGACGCGCCGGCATTCGGCATGCTCGGTACCCTGATCGGTTTGGTTATCATGCTGAGCAACATGGGCGGCGATCCATCGGCAATCGGCCCCAGCATGGCGGTTGCCTTAATCACCACTTTTTACGGTATTATCCTTGCCCGTATTATTTTCATCCCGCTGGCGACCAAAATCGCCGCCCGCAACGATGTAACCATATTTAAAAACATCATGCAGATGGAAGGGCTGGTTCTGTTAGCAGAAAGAAAAAGCCCGCGTTATATTCAGGATAAAATTAATTCTTTCGTTGACAGCGAAGAACAATTCCTGATTGACCGCGACCTGAACAACACCTCCAGCAGCAGTTCGGAAAACTAAAATGAAAAAAAAGCCTGAAGATAAAATTGATGAAGACTGGATGTCCACCTACGGCGATATGGTCACGCTTCTGCTGTGCTTTTTCGTTATGATGCTCTCAGTTTCCAAACCCGACGTTGCCAAATTTGAACAAATCCAGGCCGGTTTGAACGAAGGACTCGGCAAAAAACAGGTACAGCGCCCGATTGAAACCATGCTTTTAGAACTGACCGACGACATTCAGTCAATGAATTTGGAAAAAGAAGTAGCCTTGGGCAGCGATACCCAGGGGGTCGTTTTGGAATTCGGCGGCGATATGCTGTTTGACTACGGTTCCGCCGAAATCAAACCCGAGGCGCTTCCGGCCTTGAAACGGCTGGCGGCGACACTGCAGTCCGACAGATACA
>ENA-ORTV01002401-ORTV01002401.1-human-gut-metagenome-genome-assembly--contig:-NODE-2401-length-17667-cov-2.535544_pt1 | contig 17667 bp, 14 predicted proteins | sample MGYA00241915_ERZ509194 | MGnify/ENA primary metagenome ERZ509194 (study PRJEB26280, sample SAMEA2338810) | human gut metagenome | biome: human gut; feature: human-associated habitat; material: faeces... | reverse complement strand
GCGGAGCCGCCGCTGCATACGGAGGATGCGGCGCATGATCTCGCTCATGCCGAAGTAGGCGGCGGAGAACAGCACGCTGCAAAAGAGCAGCAGGAACGCCCCGTAGATAAACAGCTTGTTGGTTTCCGCATCCGGGCTGTCCGTCTGCCAGAGAAGGACGAGAAAACCGATGGTCCCCACCAGCCAGAGCAGGTGGCCGCAGGCTTTCAGGAACGTCTCCATCGGCATCCGGGTATAGGGGTTGACCTCCACGAGGCCGATCCACTCTTCACTGCCGCATTCAGGGCAGCGGGCCAGATAGTCGGGGAAGATGGCCTTGCAGCGGGAGCACTGCAATTCGCGCTCGACTTTGACCTCGACGGAAGTGGAGGACGAAGAGCCGCGCGAGATCAAGCGCTTGCGGCGGAAAGGCGTTTTGGTCCTCATGCTGCGGCCTCCGTGGTCTGCGTGGTGCGGGCGTGCTGCATGTAGGCGAGCAGGCCCATGATGCCGATGCCGATGAGGTAACCCCAGTACCGCTGATCATGCGGCAGGAAGAAGCCCGTCAGCAGGGCCGGGTAGAGCATGATGATCGTGGAGCACGCGAGGAGCAGGGCATCCGGCAGGGTGTTTTTGGCGATGAACCAGCCCTGCGTGAGCGAGGCGAAGGACATGCAGCCGAGCACCGTCATGAAGAACAGGAAGATTCCCTCGGGCACGCTGTCGATGCCCCACAGGATGATGTCATGGTTGAAGATGAACATCAGGGGCAGGATGGCCGTACGGATATCGTACAGGAAGCCCTGAATGCCCGTGGCGATGGGCGACGTGTCCGCAATGGCCGCAGCGGCGTAGGCGGCGAGGCCCACGGGCGGCGTGTCGTCCGCGAGGATGCCGAAGTAGAAGCAGTAGAGGTGCGCCGCTATCAGCGGGACGGCCAGCGCCACGCCGTGGACCACGATGCCGGAGGCGAGCTGCACCAGAATGGGCGCGGTCAGAGACGCCATGATGATGTAGTTCGCCGTGGTGGGCAGGCCCATGCCGAGGAGCAGGCTCGCCAGAGCGGTGATGAGCAGCAGCAGGAAGATGTTGCCGCCGGACAGGATCTCCACGAAGGACGTGATCTGCTGCCCGAGGCCGAGCGAGACGCAGCCGACGATGATGCCCGCCGAAGCCGTGGCCATGGCGACGCCCGCCATGTTGCTGCCGCCGGCGGACAGGGACAGGAGAAGCGTCTTGATGCCTTCCTTGAGGGCCTTGCGCTTGGACTTCTTGTGAACGAAGGCTTTCACGACGGGCTGGCCGAGCATGATGAGCGCGAGCACCACGATGGCGCGGAACACGGACATTTCGGCGGAATGCTGCATGATGATGAGCTCATACAGCAACATGCAGATGGGGATGAGGAAGTGCAGCCCCTCTTTGAGCGTGGTCCAGAAAGACGGCAGTTCGGATTTGGACAGGCCGCGCAGCCCGAGCTTGCAAGCTTCCACGTGGGTGATCCAGAGCAGGCCCGCATAGGCGGCGAAGGCCGGGATGGCGGCCGCCTTGGCGACTTCGATGTAGGGGACGTTGACGTATTCGGCAATGATGAACGCCGCCGCGCCCATGACAGGCGGGGCAAGCTGGCCGTTGATGGACGAGGCCACTTCCACGGCCGCGGCCTTTTCGGGCGGATAGCCCACCTTCTTCATAAGCGGGATGGTAAAGGTCCCGGTCGTGACCACGTTGGCGATGCTCGAACCGGAAACCACGCCGGTGAGGGCGCTGCCGAGGACGGCGGCCTTGGCTGCACCGCCCCGGAAACGTCCGAGCCCGCTGATGGCGAGCTGGATGAAGAAATTGCCGCCTCCGGCCCGTTCGAGCATGGTCCCGAACAGCACGAAGAGGAAGACGACGGTGGCCGAAACGTGCAGCGGCACGCCGTAGATGCCTTCCGTATCCATCGTCATCTGGGAGATGAAGCGGGACAGGGATGCGCCCTTGAAGGCAAGGAAATCGGGCAGATGCGGCCCGGTAAACACGTACAGGATAAATATGCTGGCGATGATCGGCAGGGCGGGGCCGATGACCCGGCGGGTGGCCTCCAGCAGGAGGACGACCAGCATGAGGCCGAAGATGATGGGCACGCCCGCGCGCGAGGCGATGCCTTCGTAGTCAAGCACGATGTACAGCGCGGAGACGGCGGCTATGATCCCGAGCAGGTAGTCGAGGATCGTGACCCGGTTCATGGCGAGCAGGATGCGCAGATCCCAGCGCCATGAGGTTCCCGAGATTTTGATCATGGGGATATTGAAGTAGACGAGGCTGATGGCAAAGGCCAGATGGATGGCCCGGATATAGACGGTATCAAGGAGCAGGATGCTCGCCGAGGCGAGCTGAAACAGGGACCAGCAGAGAGCGAGGATCATCGTGATGATGCGGGTGATGCCTACCGTATCGCCGCGCAGGCCGTGCTCGGCGGCTACCAGCTTTTCCCTGTAGTCATCCCCGTTTGGGGACTGCTCGATGTGCTCTATCATTTTGTGGGGCATGTGACTCCCGGCGTGATCTGAGGTGACGGCGACGCGGGGCGCCGCCCGGATAAACTCGGGCTGATTGCAAGGATGCCGGGATTGGGCGATATGTCCAATCCCGGCCGAAAGGCTTCACGGTGAAGCGGAGGGAGGAACGGGGTGTTCCTCAGCCTACTTCATCAGGCCGGCTTCCTTGTAATACTTCAGGGCGCCGGGATGGATGGGGGCCGTCAGGCCTTCGAGCATGGTCTCGCGGGTCAGGCCTTCGAGGGCGGGATGGAGCTTCTTGAACTCGTCGAGGTTCTCAAAGACTTCCTTCGTAATGGCGTACACGACGTCGTCCGGCACCTTGGCTGAGGTCACGAAGGTGGCGAGCATACCCACGGTGGTGACCTTTTCATTGGCGTTGGTGGCTTCGGGATACTGGGCCATGTCGATGTTGGTCAGGGAATAGTAGGGGAACTTTTTGACCAGCGGCTCAATGTCGGTGATGGACACGATGCGGGTCTTGCGCTTCCCGGCGGTGGCTTCCTTGATATTCCCGTTGGGATGGCCCACGGTGTAGAAGAAGCCGTCGATACGGCCGTCCTGCAACATGCGGGGTGCGTCGGCGGCCTTGATGCTTTCGGCCTTGAGGTCTTTTTCGATATTGATGCCGGCGGCTTCGAAAACGTCAATGGCGTTCTGGCGGTTGCCGGAGCCGGGGTTGCCGATGTTGACGACCTTGCCCTTGGCGTCCTTCAGGCTCTTGATGCCGGAATCTTCGGCGGCGACGAAAGTGACGGCTTCGGGAGCCAGAGCGAACACGGCGCGGAGATCCTTCTGGGGCTTGCCTTCCCATTCGGAAAGCCCGTTGTAGGCCTGATACTGGCGGTCGGCCTGCGCGATGCCGAATTCAAGATCGCCCGCCATGATGGCGTTGATGTTGAATACGGACGCGCCGGTGGATTCGACGGTGGCCCGGATGTCGTACTTGTCCTTCTTGGCGTTGACGATCTTGGCGATGGCGCCGCCGGTGGGGTAGTAGACGCCGGTGATGCCGCCGGTGCCGATGGTAACGAACGTCGTCTTGGCGTGGGCTTCAAGGGCGGAAGCGCCCGTCATGGCCACAGCAAGGCTGAGAACAGCCGCGAGCAAATGTTTGTGCATGTCGTTGTCTCCCTTTTGTCGACATTTTCTTGTCAATTATATGAAGAAGGGCTTCAAAGCAAGGGAGGTTTTCATGGTTTCAGGTATATTGGAAGTGTACATTTTTGTGAAGCGTGCCGTTTCCTTCCGGGATGGGAACCGTTTCGGGGATATGGGACAATGGTTCCGGGAAAATTGACAGGCTGTTTCCTTTGTCGTAACACTTTGATATTCTATTACCATTTTTTGTTATAACCGTTAGGGGGCCGAGAAGTCCCGGTGAGGTAACGTCTATGTCGGTTTCCTCTTTGCCTTTTTTGCATGGCGCGCTTGCCGCTGTGCTCCCAAAGCTGGCGGCGTGGCGGCGCGATTTCCATGCCCATCCGGAAGCCGGCTGGACTGAATTCCGCACGGCGGCCTTGATCATCAGGCGATTGCGTGAGCTTGGGTACGCGATCCGCATGGGCGAAGCCGCTTGCGCCTCCGACCGGAGGATGGGCGTCCCTTCTTCCGCTGTCCTTGCGGCGGCGCGGGAGCGTGCGCTTGAGCATGGAGCCGATGCCGAGCTGGTTGCGGGCATGGGGGACGGCTATACGGGGTTCTGGGCGGATCTGGATTGCGGCCCCGGCCCCGTGACGGCGTTCCGGTTCGATATGGACTGCAACGAAGTCGCCGAGTGCGCGGAAGAGAGCCATAGGCCCGTGCGCGAGGGGTTCGCATCACGCTGGCCCGGTCTGATGCACGCGTGCGGACACGATGGGCACGCCGCCGTGGGGCTCGGCTTGGCTGAAGTGCTTGTTTCGATCCGGCGGCACCTGCGGGGGCGGATACGCCTGATCTTCCAGCCCGCCGAAGAGGGGGCGCGCGGGGCCCTCCCGATGTCGGAGGCCGGAGCCGTGGACGGCGTGGATGTGCTGTTCGGTTTCCATATCGGTTTCAAAGCCGAGGGGCCGGGCTCATTGATATGCGGCACGCAAGGATTCCTGGCCACCACCAAGCGCGATGTCCTTTTCTCCGGAGTGCCCGCCCATGCCGGGGCCGCGCCGGAGGAAGGGAAGGATGCCCTGCTGGCGGCCTGTTCGGCGGTGGTGAACCTGCACGCCATTTCCCGGAACGGCAAAGGCGGCACCCGTATCGCCGTGGGCAGGCTGGAAGGGGGAGAGGCCCGCAACGTCATCCCCGCTTCCGCGAGGCTGTTCATGGAAACGCGGGGAGAAACCACGGAACTGGACGCCTACATGACCGCCGAGTCCGAGCGTATCCTGCGCGCTTCAGCCGATCTGTGGGGCTGCGCTTGCGAGTGGCGGACTGTGGGGAACAGTGCCGGGGGAGGGAGCAGCCCGGAGCTTGCCCGCCTTATTGCTACGGTCGCGGAAGCGATGGGTGGCTGGAAGACGGTTATCCCGATGAGCGGTTTCGGGGCGACGGAAGATTTCGCTTGCCTGATGAGCAGGGTTCAGGCCTCGGGAGGGCTGGCTTCCTACCTGCAGGTCGGGACGGACAGGGCTGCGGGGCACCACAGCGACCGTTTTGATTTTGATGAAACGTGCCTCGGGCGGGCGCTGGAACTGCTGGCCCGGCTGGCCGTGCGCATGGCGGGCGGCGGACAGGAAGACACTGAAACGGAGACGGAGAGCGACATGGAATTTTTGGATGAGGTCGTAAGGCGCAAGGGCATCCACGTGCAGCTATGGCTGGAGGGCGAAGATGGGGAAGGCTTCGGCAGGGGGCGTGTGGAGCTTCTCCAGCTTGTCGACGAACTCGGATCGCTGAGCAAGGCCGCAAAACAGCTCGGCATGTCCTACCGCGGGGCGTGGGGCAAGATAAAGAAGGCCGAACGCATCGCGGGCGAGACGCTTGTCGACGCTTCGGGGACCAAGCGCGACGGTTACTCGCTGACTCCGGCGGGGCGGGAGCTGGTTCAGCGTTTTCAGCAATGGTATGCGGATGTCGAAAGTTTTGCCAAGAAACGTGCGGAAGCCTTGTTTAGTGATTTCGATAAGGAATGATGATTCATTGTTTGCCCAATCTATGTTCATTGAGTAAACAATCTGTATATCGCTGATAGAGAAGAGTATTTTTATATGCAAAAAGGCTTGCACTGCTATCTTTTTTTGACTAACAATAAGCAAAGAGGGCTTTGCATGGATAAAAAGCCCGCAGGGGGAGTGGAAGAGAGTCACATATTGACGGTATTGGGACCCTCAATAGATGACAAGCATAGTATGTTTTATGGAAAGATGCTTTTGGGGAAGCTTTTTCCTTTAGTGAAACATATATCAAATGCTGTTTAAAGATGGACAGTAGTGCTTTCTTATGCTTATTAAAGCCTTTTCCATTTCTCCTGTTTCGCGATTGCTTTCGCCGTTTTCAGCGCAAACCATCATAGTGTCCTGCGCTGATGAGCAGCAATGCGAGTGACGTGCGGAAGCGTGCTTTCTAACGCTTTATCCTTATCAGGGGGAGAAATGGAAGCTTTCATGGCATGGCTGAAGTCAGTCAACGACGTGGTTTGGGGACCGGGGATGCTGGTATTGCTGGTCGGTACTGGCCTGTATCTGACTGTCGGCCTGAAATTTTTCACATTCCGCAATTTTTTTAGAGGGCTCAAAAACCTGTGGGCCGGGCGTTCCAATCAGTCCGAGCAGGGCGAAATCTCTCCGTTCAACGCGCTGATGACCGCGCTGGCCGCCGACATCGGGACCGGCAACATCGTGGGCGTGTCGACAGCCATTTACATCGGCGGCCCCGGCGCGCTGTTCTGGATGTGGGTGACCGCCCTTGTGGGTATGGCCACCAAGTTCAGCGAAGTGCTCCTTTCCGTGCATTTCCGTGAAAAGACCCCCGCCGGAAACTGGGTGGGCGGCGCCATGTACTTCATCAAAAACGGGCTCGGACCCAAGTGGATGTGGCTCGGCTCGTGCTTTGCGCTGTTCGGCATCGTCGCCTGTATCGGTACGGGCGCTATGGTACAGGGCAACTCCATCGGTGAAGCCATACAGGCCAACCTCTCCATCCCGACGTGGTTTACCGCCATCGCCGTCTTCCTGCTGGCCGGAGCTGTCCTCATCGGCGGCGTGAAGCGCATCGGTGCCGTGGCCGGTAAGGTCGTGCCCGCCATGGCGGTGATATACGTCCTCATCTCCCTTATCGTCATCATCCTGCACATTGACCAGCTTCCCCGCGTTCTTGCTTGGGTTGTCGCCGAAGCGTTCACGCCTACGGCCGCCGAAGGCGGTTTTGCCGGTGCGACCGTGATGATGGCCATCCGAATGGGTATGGCCCGCGGCGTGTTCTCCAACGAAGCCGGACTCGGTACCGCGCCTATGGCTCACGCCGCCGCGACCAGCGCTTCACCGCTGGTGCAGGCTTCCATCGGTATGCTTGATACCTTCATTGATACGATCATCGTGTGCACCATGACCGGTTTCGCCATCCTTGTGACCGGCCAGTGGACCTCCGGCCTCACCGGGGCCGCCATGACCTCCGCCGCCTTCGAAACCTCGCTTCCCGGCATCGGCGGCATCGCGGTGACGATCTGCCTGACCTTCTTCGCCTTCACCACAGCCCTCGGCTGGTGCGTGTACGGCGAGCGCTGCGCCATCTATTTCTTCGGCGACAAGGCGCAGATCCCCTTCCGGATCTTCTACTGCATCGCCATCCCGGTGGGCGTGCTCACGCAGCTTGATGTGGTGTGGCTGCTTGCGGACACTTGCAACGCGCTCATGGCCATCCCGAACTTGATCGCCATCCTGCTGCTCAGCCCGGTGCTGTTCAAGCTGGTGAAGGAAGACGAATCCAAGGATTCCATCTTCAAGCACTAGTCTGCCGTTTTCGGCATAAGCGGGGAGGGGCCGAAAGGCCTCTCCTTTTTTCTGTGCGGCGATAGGGATGCGGCTTATCATAAGGGTAAAAAGGGTACGTCGCCTTTTTCAGATTGTTTCTCAAAGCCTTGAAGGTGGAAAAGGGGAGGAGAACACGCCGGAAACCGGAAAATATGGCCAAATCTATTCTCATCCCCTTGCCAAAAAAAGGAAGTTACGCTAGGAAAACGTCTGCGCCGCTTTCATGGCGCACGCCTGCCTTTTTCAATCACACATCTCCCCTATCTTAATCAGCGTTTGATGCGGCTGTGCCGTGTAATACCGTCTTGCCGTTCGGCAGGACTCATAACGTCCGGCGACACGCCGGGCGAACTTCCATTCACTCCCAAAACAAGTATCGGAACGTATGCGGAAGAAGAAAGTTGCCACGGAGGAGGTTCAGGAAGGCGCAACGATGAGCCTTACTGAACTGAAGAACATGAGCATGTCCGTGCTCATGGAGCTTGCGGAAAAGTACGAGATCGAAAACGCCAGTTCCATGCGGAAGCAGGAACTCATCTTTGCGATGTTGCAGGCTTGTGCGTCCCGGAGCGGTGCCATTTACGGCGACGGGGTGCTGGAAATCCTGCCTGACGGCTACGGTTTTTTGCGTTCCCCACTGTCGAGCTATATGCCCGGCCCGGACGATATTTATGTTTCCCCCTCTCAGATTCGGCGCTTTTATCTGCGCAAGGGTGATGTGGTTTCCGGGCAGATACGGCCTCCCAAGGAAGGGGAGCGTTATTTCGCCTTGCTCAAGGTGAAGGAAATCGGTTTTGAACCCCCGGAAAACGCCCGCCACGTCGTTCTTTTTGATAACCTCACGCCTATTTATCCCGATCGCAAGCTGATTATGGAAAACGGCGAGAAAAATCTGTCCTGCCGGGTCATCGATCTCATGTCGCCCATCGGGCGCGGCCAGCGCGGGGTCATCGTCGCGCCTCCCCGGACCGGTAAAACCATTCTGCTCCAGAGCATCGCGAATTCCATCAACGCGAACCATCCCGAAGTCTATCTCATCGTGCTGCTCATCGATGAACGTCCCGAAGAAGTGACGGATATGGAGCGCACGGTCAAGAATGCCGAAGTCATCAGCTCCACGTTCGACGAACCTCCGCAGCGCCATGTGCAGGTCTGTGAAATGGTGCTCGAAAAAGCCAAGCGCCTTGTCGAACGCAAGCGTGACGTGGTCATCCTGCTCGACTCCATCACCCGCCTTGGCCGCGCGTACAACGCCGTGACGCCTTCGTCCGGCCGCGTGCTTTCCGGTGGTCTGGACGCCAACGCCCTTCAGCGGCCCAAGCGCTTCTTCGGCGCGGCCCGCAACATCGAGGGCGGAGGCAGCCTGACCATCATCGCCACGGCGCTCATCGATACCGGCTCCCGCATGGATGAAGTGATCTTTGAAGAATTCAAAGGCACCGGCAACATGGAAATCTATCTTGATCGCCATCTCGCCGAAAAGCGCGTGTTCCCGGCCATCGACATCAACCGTACCGGAACCCGCAAGGAAGATCTCCTCCTCTCCGACGACGTGCTCAAGCGCGTCTGGATCCTCCGCAAGATCCTTGCACCCATGTCTTCCATCGACAGCATGGAATTCCTGCTCGACAAGATGCGCGGCACCAAGTCGAACGACGAATTCATCAATGCCATGAGCAAATAAGCAAGGGATGGGGAAAAGCTTTTCCAAAAGGGAAGTTTTCCAGATACCTTAGCTGATTCTTCAAAAGAAAAACGCCGTTCCTCCACATGGAGGGACGGCGTTTTTCTATGGGACTCTGTAAGCGTTGTCTGGATGGGTCCGCTATTCCGCGGCTTCCTTCTGGAGGCGGGAAACGAGCTTGTCCATGTTGGCGATGCTGGTGACCTTCCAGCTCTCTCCGGAGGGGCTCATGCCCAGATCAACCTTGTAGTCACGCCCGTTGCCGAAATCATGGATGGTTGCGGGAAGGATGACGTTGCCGTTGACTTTGCGGGATGCGCCGTGTGGGCGCAGCTCTTTACGCCCTGTGGAGACGTTGCCGAAAAGCGGTGCGAGCAGGCCTTTGGGTTTTGCGTTGGCTTTGGGTTTTCCGGCGAAAAAGCCGGATTCGATGCCTGAACGGGTGAATGTTCCGGTTTCTTGAACCAGCAACCCTTTGATCTGCTTCGCCATCGACGGGTCCTGCACAGAGGCGACCATCAGGGCGAGCATGGGAGGAAGGCCGGATGTATCGACTTGTCCGGCTTTTTGCAGCGCTGTAATCAGGGCTGAGGAACTTTGGTCGAGCAGGGCGTCCACATCGACGCGCCGCTCAAAGGCCGCCAGATCGCTGGCGTCGATGGCTGTCTGGATTTCCTTCAAGACAGCCTCCGGGGTCTGGCGGGCCAGGGCGGGGACCGTTACGAGCAAGAGCAACGGAAGGAAGAGAAAAAAGCGGAAGCAGCGGGAAATCATTGAGAGGCTCCTGGGTTGGCGGCCGCGGCGTCGAAGTGCCCCGCCAGATCGCGGAATAGGTTTGCGGCCTGTCCGGCAGCCGTGAGTTTTTCCGGGTTGTTGTGCGTGCGCCGATCGATCCATGAGGCGATGAAGAGCAGTGCGTCATCATCCAGATACCGGGCCTCCGGGGTCCGCTTGAGGGCCTGCACGAAAGTGCTCTTGGCCTGTTCGCGGGCGATGACGGCCTGTTGGTACTGCTGGCCCTTGGCGGCCATTTGCTGGCGCAATGTCGAGTATCTGGTCAGCTCGCCGTTGGAGCGGGCTTCATCGGCGGCGAATGTCAATTCGGAGTATTGGGCGTTGGTGTCCACGACACGCTGGGCCGCGGCGCTGAGGTTTTCCATTTGGCGGTTGAAGTCGGGCATGGAGGCAAGCGCCTGCAACGCCCCGGCAACACCACGGAACTGCCGGGCGTACAGCTTGAAGAACTCGCTCCGCTGGGCGGGCGAGAGGGCCTCGCCGCTCGGCAGGGGGGTAGCCGCGCTGCGGTTTACGGCTTCCATGAAGCGGTCGACGTACAGCCGATAAATGGCGTCCAGCATACCCGGCGTGAAGAGATGGTTCAGCGCTGCGGTACGTCCTGCGGGCAGATCATCGCCGATCCATGCGAGGCCGGTCATCCCCATCCCATAACGGAGATTTGCTCCCTGCAGGCTTGCGGAAAGCCTTCCGCTCCGGCCCGGGGTCGCTGCGGGGACATAGTGGGAAACGAGCCATGAAGCCAAATCGTCGATAAAGGCGATGCGCACGACTTGATCGTCCTTGCGCCCCGCATCGGGAGGAACCTGTTCTCCGGGGGCCACAGGGCCGCGTACTTCGGCTCCGCCCGGCTGCACCGGCCTCTGTTCCGCAAGCGCCTCGTCCAGTTCCGCGGGCGTTTCGATGGGAGAACGGTATTTGGGCGGCGCTCCGGGCAGGCTGTTTCCCGCGACGGCTCCGACATCTGGAGGAGAAGGCGGTGTCGTTGTCCTGCTCATCAGGTCGGCGGCGAGGTTGATGGCCGATTCTCTCAGGCTTGCCATACGGTTGGAGAATTCTTCCCGTGCCTCCGGATCTCGGGCCAGCCAAAACCAGACCACCACGCCCGCGAGCAGGATAAGAATCAGCAGGGCCAGCCCGTGGTGCCCCTTGCGTGACGGTTCCGTTTCGCGGTCATCGTCTTTGTCTGTCCGATAGCGGTTCGGCTTGCTCATGCCACCCTCCAGAGTCTCTTCCCGGATGAAAACGGGCTGTGTACAGGTATCATATTCACTGCAGAATACCCCATTTCATCCGCTCTGTGAAGCTGTAGAGCCGGGGGGGATCCAGCGATTGTGCACGCTTTCTAACTGGTTGGGTCGCGGAGGAGGCTCTGCTGTGAGAGATTCGCAGCGTATGGGAAAGAATCATGCTCTGGGAACTTGACTTCTTAAGAACCAATCCTAAATACTTAACGCTAAGGCTAATGACGCTCGACGCGCGCGGCGCGAACACTTTTTACTCCAAGGGAGCAAGACAATGGGATGCTGCTGCAATAATACGAAAGACGATAAGAACCAGAGCCCTGACTGCATGGCCAGCAAGAGCACGGTTGTCACCACGCCCGAAGGCGAAGATGTCGAAGTCAACTTCAACATGGGAACCGGTGAAGTGACCTATGGGAAGAAGACCGGATGCTGCTCGGACAAGTCCGACGGTACATCTTCCGGCGGTTGCGGTTGTTCAAAGTAAGGGATGAGAGCGGATTGTTTTTGAAACGGTTCAAAGCCGAAAAGCTCCAAGCCCAAAAAGAACGGAGGAAGAGTGGTAAGGTGGGTATCCCTTGCACGCTCTTCCTCCGTTTTTTTAGAAACGGCTGATTGATAGTCTGCGTAAGGGGAATTTCCCTTGCGCTTTTTTATTCCACACGGAGCTTTCCAGAAAGAAATATGTCCCCAATGCCTCTGTTGCCCTGATTCCTCATTGTTCCAATAAATACCAATAGGCCCAATGCCATAACACAGGTTCCCATGAGTGGGAAACCCCAGTGGGGGATTCGATAAACGCGAAAGTCGTGGGAGAGGAAGGGGGGAGGTTTGGAGGGGGAAGGAGAACCTTACTGGAGAAAGGTTCTCCTTCCCCCTCCAATCTTCTCTACAGAATCTGCTTGAGGAACTGCTGTAGGCGAGGATGCTCGGGATCGGAGAAGAACTTGGCCGGAGGCGCCACTTCAAGGATTTGCCCCTGATCCATAAAGACGATGCGGTCGGCCACTTCGCGGGCAAAACCCATTTCGTGGGTGACGCATACCATCGTCATGCCTTCCTGCGCGAGCTTGACCATAACGTCGAGCACTTCGCCGATCATTTCAGGATCGAGCGCGGACGTAGGTTCGTCGAACAGCATGATGTTGGGCTGCATGGCGAGGGCGCGGGCAATGGCGACGCGCTGTTGCTGGCCGCCGGAAAGCATACTCGGGTAGACGTTGACCTTTTCGGACAGCCCCACTTTCTTGAGCAGCTGGAGAGCGCGCTCCTCGGCTTCGTGTTTGGAAATATGGCGGAGGTTCATGGGCGCCATCGTCAGGTTCTGGAGCACGGTCTTGTGCGGGAACAGGTTGAAGCTCTGGAACACCATGCCCAGATCCTGCCGGATCTTGTTGATGTCGTTCTCGGGGGCGTTGATGTCGCTCCCCTCGACAAGGATGGTGCCCTTGTCGATGACTTCCAGGCGGTTGATGGAGCGCAGCAGCGTTGACTTGCCGGACCCGGAAGGTCCGATGATCACGACGCGTTCGCCGGGCTGCACGTCGAAGCTGACATCGTGCAATGCGGTGAGCTGCCCGAAGAACTTCCACACGTTCTGGATGCTGATGATGGGGGCTTCGTTACTTTCTGTCGCGGTCATAGTAGGTGAGTCTCCCTTCCATCATGCTCACGCCTTTGGAGAGTAGCAGGGTGATGATGAGGTATACGAGGGCGATGACCGTATAGGTCTCGAAATAGTCGAAGGTCTGCGAAGCGAATTCGCGGCCACGGCGCAGCAGGTCGGCCACGGCGATGATGGAGACCAGAGAGGTATCCTTGAGCATGGCGATGCATTCGTTGCCGATGGGCGGCAGGATGGTACGCATGGCCTGAGGGAGGATAACGAGCGTCATGGTCTGGAAGTTGTTGAAGCCGAGCGAACGGGCGGCTTCGGTCTGTCCCTTGGGGACGGAGAGGATGCCCGCGCGGAAGACTTCGCCCATGTAGGCGCCGTAGCAGAAGCTGATGGCGATGACCGCCGACACCATGGGCGGGACCTGAATGATGCGGCCGAGGGCGTAATAGATGTAAAAAAGCTGAACGAGCAGCGGCACGCCGCGGATGATTTCCACGTAGGTCGATGCGATCAGGTTGAGGACGGGATTGCGGGACAGGCGTCCGAGACCCGTGAGCAACCCGATGGGCAGCGTGCAGAGCAGGGAGAGAACGGTCACCTCAAACGTGATGATCAAGCCGTCGGGAAGGAATTTGACGATTTCCAGATAGGGTTCCGGCTGCGTGGCGCAGAGGGTGACGAGCGCCACCACGGCAACGCAGAACGCCAATGTCCAAGCATTGAGGAGCCTGCGATCCCTTGGATCAGGGATTTGTGCGCCCTCCGTAACCTCAATGCGAATGTTGGGAGCGTTGTTCATAAGTATTCCTAAAATGTGTCAGGCTCCGGCAAACGCCGCATGAGATGCGTGCGCCGCGATGTGGGCCTTGCAAGTTGCGGCGCGCCCGGGCGACGCGCGAAAACAGGGGCCTTACCAAACGGGCGGCAGGGGAGAAGGCTCCCCTGCCGGTATAGAATCGCAACAGGACGATTAAGGATGAGAGTTACGGCCGCTTATTTGCCGATCCACTTCTCGACGACCTGCTTGTCGATACCCTTTTCTTTCACGGCTTTGATGCCTTCGTTGAGCTTCTTCACGAGATCCGTATCCGACTTGCGGACGGCGAACCCGTAGAATTCCACATCGTCGGTGATGAAGGCAACCTTAAGCTTGCCCGCGTATTCCTGCTTCTTGTTGGCGTAGAACTTGGCGACCGGATCGTCGCAGATCACTGCGTCGATGTTGCCCTTGGCGAGGTCTTCGAGGGCGAGGCCCACTTCGTCGTACGTCTTGACGATGGCTTTGGACTTGGCCTTGGGCAGGGTCTCCACGAGGCCGGTGGTACCGATCTGGCCGCCGACCTTCTTGCCGTCCAGTTCTTTCAGGTTTTTGAGGTCCGAATTGGTGGAAACCACAACGGCCTGGCGGATTTCGCAGTAAGGATCGGAGAAGCCCATAGCCTTCTTGCGCTTGTCGGTGATGGTCACGGAAGAGGCGATGATATCGGCCTGACGGGATTCCAGGGCGGCGAAAATGCCGTCCCACGCGGTGTTGCGGAATTCAACGTTCAGGCCCGCTTCTTTGGCGACGGCTTTCAGGTAGTCAATGGAATACCCGACCACGTTCTTGTTTTCGTCAAGCATTTCAATGGGAGGCCACGTCGCGTCGGAAGCCACGATGAGGGGTTTTTCGGCGGCATTGGCCAGAGAAGCACACAAGAGCAGGGACAACAGGGTCGCACTGAAAAGACGGATCATACCGACAGCTCCTCCAGATGTTGCAAATGTTCCACGGCGACAAACCGCATGAGGAAAAACGCGCCATCTTTTTCTTGCGCGCCGTTCCCATCCTCCATATTCTAAGCGTCCTCTTTTGCAGGAAGATGTACAGCGTGTCAAGAACCGAATCGCGGAACCACGGGTTCTGAAGGCTTGATTTCCGCAACATTCCCGCGTTGTTTTACGTCATTGTTCCGTCATTTTTTCCGGAGGATTTTTCATGTCGGTTTCCTGTGCGGTGCTTCTTGATCGGGACGGCACGCTCATTGAGGATAAGCATTACCTTTCGGAACCGTCCGGCGTCGCCCTGTTGCCCGGCGTCGGCCCGGCGTTGTCGCGTCTGGTTCAGGCGGGGCATCGCCTTTTCTTGGTGTCCAACCAATCCGGCGTGGGCCGGGGGTATTTCACTGAACAGGCTGTCGTGGCGTGCCAAAAACGGCTTGAGGAACTTTTGGAGCCGTATGGCGTAGCTTTTACGGATGCCGTCTGGTGCCCGCACGCGCCTGAAGAGTCTTGCTTTTGCCGCAAGCCCCTGCCGGGCATGTTCGATGAGCTCCGGGATCGGCACGGGCTCTTGCCCGAAACGACGTTCATGATCGGGGACAAGCTGGACGATCTGGGGGTCGCCGCCAATGCCGGGCTGTCCGCCGGGCTGCTCGTATTGAGCGGGAAAGGCGCGGAACATGCCCGGAAGGCCGGATATCCCGAGCCCGTTTCCGGTATCGTCGAGGTTCCGGGCGCGCCCCGGCGTGTCGTCGCTGCGGATTTTGAGTCCGCTGTGGCGTGGATAGTGAGGGATATTGAGAACCGGGGAGGGGAAGAGGGGGCTTTCTGAAGAAGCCCCCTCTTCCCCTCCCCGAACCCTACCCCATCTCCCGCAAAGACTTTGGACTGGCGGGGAGGCTGCGCGGCGGGAGAACCTGCCGGATGTGTGGAGCTGGCGGGATAGAGAGTCCTGACGTTCAATCAGGGCATAAAAAAGAGCCTTGCAGCAACACAAGGCTCTTTTTTATATGTTCTGCGGCCGGATCAGGCTTTTCTCTTGATCAGTCGGAGGCGGATGAGCATTTCCCGGAAATCCTGCCATGAGCACCCGAACAGCCACGGGCAGGTGACCACGAGCCCGAAGGACATGAAGGAGTAGAGGATGCCGGAGAGGAAGAAGCGTATGATTTGATGGGCGTCATCCGCAAAATAGATCCCCGTCGCCTGTTTGCAGACCCATGCGATTCCGAGGAGCGAGCCGAGGATGAGCCCTTGCAGCATCAGGTTGCGGAAGAAATTGAGAGGGATGAGCCGTGAGGCCATCCAGAACAGCAGGTTGACCATGATGAACTGCGTGGTCACGGTTTTGAGGGCAAGGCCCGTTGCGCCGAGCCCCATGCCGAGCATGTCCTGCGGCGCGACCAGCAGCCATACGAGGAGGAAGCCTCCGAAGTGCTCGATAAAGGCAAGGTTCCGCAGTACCTTGGTCTTGCCGGTGGCATGGAAAACGGAGCTTGCCAGTTGCCCGTAAGCCTGATGGGCCGGATACAGGGCCATGATCTGCACGGGGACAAGCGCCGCGGCGAACTCCGCGCCGCCGAAAATATGCACGAGCACGGAAGCTTCCACAGCGGTGAAGCAGGAAAACCATGCCGCGATCCCAAAGAGGAGCGGCGCGAACCGGGTCAGAAGGTGCCCCATATGTTCGCGGTCGTCCTTGCCCCAGGCAATGGCGAGTTCACGCATGATAAGCGGGGTCATGGCGGATACGAACAGAAAACACGCGGCGCTGACGCGTTGGGACAGCGCGAAATAGCCCTGCTGTGTGCTGCCGTCGAACCACTGGAGCACCCAGCGTTCGGCGGAAAGGGCCAGCGCCGAGAGCAGCGCCTGCACGAACAGCGGCATACTGTAGTCGGAAAATTCGCGTGTGTAGGAGAGGCGCTGGTCGCGTGTGAGGCTGAGATCGATATGCGCCCATGAGCGCCGCATGATGGCGAGGCACCCGATCACGATGCTTCCCATCATCAGATATTGCAGCCCGAACAGGCTCCCCGCGTTCAGGAAACCGAACCAGAACAGCGCCAGAATGATGATGGCCCCGAGCAGGTTGACCCCGCTCCGCAGAAGCTCGCCGGGCACGGTCAGGCCGAGGGCGTCGTTCATGGAGCGCACCACGCGCGTCCCCCACAGCAGAAAGCCGTAGAAAGCCGCCAGCGGAGCGTACCAGAGCGGCACGTCGGGCAAAAGCATATCCCCAAGCCCTGGGACAAGCAGGAAGACGCCCGCGAGCATGGTAACGAGGAATACCAGCGCCGAAACCCGGCCATAAAAGGCGACGAGCGGCATTTCGTACTGGCGCCGGGACAGGGCGTTGTAAAAACAGGTGGACGTGCCCATGTCCAGAAAGCCGGTAAGCTGCGTGAACACGCTGGTGGAGAAGTTGAAGTTCCCGTAGACCTGCGGCCCGAGCGCGCGCGGGAGCACCGCCTCCATGATCAGATAGACGGGGACGGTGGCGATGTTCGCCAGCAGCTTGCCCATATAGCGGCGTGCCAGCGGGGGCCGCTGGTGCGTCGCCTGATCCGTGTCGGGCGCCTGATTGGGGGCTGATTCGCGTTCTTCGGTCATGGGGCGTTTCGAGGGCAAAAGGATTTCGCGTCTCCGTACGCTGTCTTCGGCCTCAGCGCAATGCCCCTTTGGGGTCCTCCAGAGCGCAATAGCAGCTATCATGTTATTTTCATACATGATTGTAAAAGGTTTGCTCCGGATGTCGAGGCGTTATTTTTTGAGGGGGTGGGGAAGAAGACCGGGGAAGGGAGGGAGAACCTTTTTTCCAGAAAGGTCCTCCCTCCCCCGGACCCCATCCCTCCCACTCCCAAGACTTTCGGCTGGTGGGGAGGCTGCTCGGCAGGAGTTCCTGTCGGATGGGAACGGGATAGCGCGGAAAAGGACGGCTGTACTTACAGCCAACAAATTGCGGTTGGCCCCGTTTCAGCGTTTTTTCTCATCATGTCATGGCGTTTGATATATTGAACCAAACAGATCTGCATAGCGAGGGAAAACGTCGAACAGGGATTCGATAAAGCCGAAAGTCTTTGGAGGGAAAGGGGTG
>ENA-ORTV01002386-ORTV01002386.1-human-gut-metagenome-genome-assembly--contig:-NODE-2386-length-17723-cov-7.801336_pt1 | contig 17723 bp, 15 predicted proteins | sample MGYA00241915_ERZ509194 | MGnify/ENA primary metagenome ERZ509194 (study PRJEB26280, sample SAMEA2338810) | human gut metagenome | biome: human gut; feature: human-associated habitat; material: faeces... | reverse complement strand
GCATAAAGGTTATTCAACCCCGAGACTGCCAATCTAAACCTTTCTCTTGGGGGATCTAAAGGGGGCCATTCTCTTTTGTGAAAGAGAATGGCCCCCTTTGCCGTTCCCCTGCGACGCGCAGGGGAACTATATCATTCGATGGAAAGCTAATCCTTAATAGGCAACGCCCCAATAAATATCAGTAGTGCACTCTTTGCCGCAGCAGACGCACTTGCCGGTGGTGCCGCTCTGCTTGAGGGGCATGCAGCGGGAGGAAACGCCCGCCTGTTCCTTCATCTTGAGCTCACACTCGAGGCTGCCGCACCACTTGGTGCGAGCGAAGCCGCCGCGGCCGGAGGCCATTTCCTTGACCTCGTCGATGGTTTTAAGATCAAACGTGTTGTCTTCCAGATTCTTTTCCGCCACGGTGTACATGTTGTCATGGATGGCGTCAAGCAGCGCATTGATCTCGTCAACGATCCCCTCGATCTTGGCCGTGACCTTTTCGCCGTTGTCGCGGCGGACGAGGCAACAGTTGCCCTCGGCCAGGTCGCGGGGACCGAGCTCGAGGCGGATGGGCACGCCGCGCATCTCGTACTCAGCGCACTTCCAGCCCATGGACTGATCCGAGTCGTCCAGCTTGACGCGGACGTCGGCGGCGATGAGGTCCGCCATCACGCTCTTGGCGGTCTCGAGCACCTCGGGATTCTTATGCGCGGCGATGGGCACGATGACGACTTGCGTGGGCGCGATGCGCGGGGGCAGGACAAGGCCGTTGTTGTCGCCGTGGGTCATGATGACCGCGCCGATCATGCGCGTGGTGGAGCCCCAGGACGTCTGGAACGGGTACTGGAGCTTGTTGTCGCGGCCGGTGAAGGTCACGTCATAGGCGCGGGAGAACTTATCGCCAAAATAGTGGCTCGTCGCACCCTGAAGCGCCTTGCGGTCCTTCATCATGCACTCGACGGTGTAGGTCGCCTCGGCGCCCGCGAACTTCTCCTTGTCGGTCTTGCGGCCGGGGACGACGGGGATGGCGAGCACGTGGCGGAAGAAGTCGGCGTAGCAGTTGAGCTGCTGCATCGTCTCGGCCTGCGCCTCCTCGGCGGTCTCGTGGATGGTGTGGCCCTCCTGCCACCAGAACTCGCGCGAACGCAGGAACGGGCGGGTGGTCTTCTCCCAGCGGATGACGGAGCACCACTGGTTGTAGAGCATCGGCAGCTGGCGGTAGGTCTGCAATACACGGGACCAGTGGTCGCAGAACATCGTCTCGGACGTGGGGCGGAAGGCAAGGCGCTCTTCGAGCTTCTCGCTACCGCCCATCGTGACCCACGCGACCTCGGGCGCGAAGCCGTTGACGAGCTCGCCCTCTTTCTTGAGCAGGCTCTCAGGGATCAGAACGGGCATCGCCACATTCTCGTGTCCGGTCTTTTTGAACTCCGCGTCCATCAAACGCTGCATGTTCTCCCAGATGGCGAAGCCATAGGGGCGCAGGATGGTAAAGCCCTTGACGCTGGCATACTCAACAAGCTCCGCCTTGCGGCAGATGTCGGTATACCATTGGGCGAAATCGTCTTCCAGATTCGTGATCTGTTCTACCTTTTTATCTTTTGCCATGTTTATGTTCTCCCTCAGTTTCAGGATAGAGTTCTGAACTGTTATTGTATTGTTTTTGCGCCGAATTGTCAAGCACAGGCGCGGAAAAGGTGCGGAACGGCAACGCCTTTCCGCACCTTTCTGTATTTTTCTCACACCACCGTCGGGAAACGGAGGATGGCCTTGAAGAGGTCGCCATCGATGGCGAGCGACATCTTCCCCCCCTGCAGCTCCGTCAAGCTCTGCGCGATGGAGAGGCCGAGGCCGTTTCCCTCGGTCGAGCGCGAGCTGTCGCCGCGCACAAAGCGCTCCATCAATTCCTCGGCGGGAATGTTCAGCGCCGCGCGCGAGGTGTTCTTGAAGGTCACGACCGCGTCGCCGCCGGTCTTTTCAAGCGTCAGATAAACGCGCGTACCATTCTGCGCGTATTTGCAGATGTTCGAGAGCAGATTGTCGATCACGCGCCACATCAGCGCGCCGTCTACATTGCAGAAGAGCTCCTTGTCCGGCATCACGCTCACGAGCGTCAGCTCCGCCGCGCTCAGCTTGTCGCCGTACTCGCCCTCGACCTGCGATAGAAGCTCGTTCATGCTGCACCGCACGGCGTTCACGGGCAGGTTACCCGTCGTGGCCTTGCTGGCCTCGACCAAGTCCTCCGTGAGCTTTTTGAGCTTGAACGCCTGCCGCTTGAGGACGGCGAGGTATTCTTCCTCCTGCTCGGGAGTGTGCTCATGCTGCAAAAGATCAACGTAGTTGATGATACTCGTGAGCGGCGTCTTGATGTCGTGCGAAACGTTTGTGATAAGTTCCGTTTTGAGCCGCTCGCTCTTGAGCTGCTTGTCGATGGCCGCAGCCATGCCGTCGCCGATGGAATTCAAGTTCTCGGCGTGGCGCTTAACGTCCCAATACATCCACTTTGTGTCCACCTGCGCGTCAAGATTGCCGGCGGCGAGGGCTTCGCCCTCCTTCTGGAGCTTTCGAAGCTGGAGCGAGAAGAGGCACGCGGCGACGGACAGCACAAGCATCGTCAGCAGCATCGCCCCTCCCGCGCGATTTGCCGCAAATATACCGAGCATCATGCTGACCACAAAGCAGCCCACCGCCGTGCGCCAGACGAGCGGGATGGCGTGCAGCAAACCCACAACGCCGCGACAGAAGGCGCAGAGCGTCCGCCAGCACCACTTGACGATCTTCCAGCACAGGCACAGGAGCTTGTAGATAATCGTGCCCTTCCACAGTCCGCCCACCTTGACGCGCGCGCAGAACGTCACCCACGCGGCAAAGACGAGCACCGCCAGCGCAAAGCTTATCCCCAGCAGCAGCACATCGTAGGGCGGGGTATAGAAGCTCACATAGGAGTAGACCTCCTCCACCGCCACGCACAGCAGCGCAATGATCGTGCCGTCAACGAGAAGATAGAGGTCGAAGGGGATCTTTTCCTGCCAGCCGCCCTGCAGCTCACCGTCCTCGCGCCGCGCCGCCGTGCGGGCGAGGAAGATGAGCAGAAACAGTTCCAGCGCACCGAAGAGGATGAGCAGCTCCAGGGCGTTCTGCCCCCAGTTTTCTGCCTTGTCGTAAAATACCTTTGCCCAGTAAATGTCGTCCTGCGCGGGAAGGCCCTTCACAAGGTAGACATCAAAGGTCTTGTCGACGTAAACGGTGCTGTAGCAGAAGGTATCGCCGTCGCTGACGTTGCTGAACTCCACCTTGTCCTGCTCGTCCGTCACACGGAAGCGAATGTTGCTGTAGCTGTCTCCCTTGGAGTAGATCTTGTCGAGCTCATAGTTTCCGCCTTCCATGGCGATATAGTCGTCGCAGATCTCCCACGTCTTTTTGCCGACCGCATTCAGGCAGAGGTTGCTCGTGTAAAAGTCCCGACCCATACCGCCGTAGGAGTAGACAAGCCCTACAACATAGGTGAGGATGACCGGCACGAGCGCCGCCGCCAGCAAAAAAGCGACCGTCTTTGTCCAGAAATTGCGTATCCACGCAGCCTTCATTTCTTGTCCTCCATTTTATACCCCAGCCCCCACACGACCTTCAGGTAGCGCGGCTCGGAGGGGTTGATCTCCAATTTTTGCCGCAGGTGGCGGATGTGCACGCTCACCGACGTCTCCGCCCCCAGCGAATCCTCCTTCCACACAAGCTCGTAGATCTGGGCGGAGGAATAGATGCGTCCCGGGTTCTTCATCAGCAGCCGCAGGATGTTGAACTCGATGGGCGTGAGCGCGACCTCGTCGCCGTCGACCGTCACGCTTTTTTTCTCCTCGTCGAGCACGATGGGGCCGACGGTGTAGACGTTCGGCTTCTCCTCTTCCTTCTTCGCACCCAGCTGCGTATAGCGGCGAAGCTGAGACCTGACGCGCGCCAGCACCTCCACGGGGTCAAAGGGCTTTGTGATGTAGTCATCCGCGCCGATGTTCAGGCCCAGAACCTTGTCGCTGCTCTCGCTCTTGGCCGTGAGCAGGATGATGGGCACGTTGCTCTTTTCGCGCAGCTTCGCCGTCGCGGCGATGCCGTCGAGCTGGGGCATCATGATGTCCATCAGGATCAGATGGATGTCGTTCTTCTCCACGACCTCCAGCGCCTCGCGCCCGTTGCTCGCCTCAAACAGGCAGTAGTCCCCGCCGGAGAGATAGATCTTGAGCGCGTTGACAATGTCCTGTTCGTCGTCACAAATCAGAATGTTGTACATTTTCTCACCTCATGTTGGTCATTGTATCAGCCGTTTTCAAACAAAAACAGCGATTGTTTCTTAATTCTTACTTAATATCCTCTCAAAAAGGCCGAAAGGGGCTTCCTTTCGGCCTTTTTCGGTTGTTTTCTTATCTTTTTCGGTCAATTTTGCGATAAAGGCGGAGCGCTCTCTCCGCCGCGACGCCCGCAGCGTGCGCAAGGCTGCGCGCGTCATAATGAAGCTCTGCAAAGCAGAACGCGGACTTCCCCGCCGCCGCAAGGCGCAGGGACTTTTCTTCCTTTTTCCGCCGGCTGTACCAGATCGACATAGTTCTCCTCCTCACAAATCGCGCCCATCGAGCGCAGCAAGGCCGAAGCGCGCGGCGAGGCTGATCTTCGCACGCTCGTCGTCCGAGGATGCAACATCGAATTTCGTGCGCAGCTCACGCAGGAACAGGCCGCGCAGTGAATCCTCCTGCGCTCGCGCCCAGACGTCCTCGCCAATGCGCGTCTCATCGCGCAGTTCCAAGTGGAAGAAGTCGGGCGCAAACTGCTCTTCGATCGACTTGAGATCAAGCCCGCGCTCATCTGTCTCTCCGGTGAAAATAATGCGGTAAATATCGCGCACAGTCGCATCTGGCAGGCTTGCTCGCAGCGCGTCCTCCGCCGATCTTCCCGTCACATCGACGTTCAGGATCTCATACCGTCTGCGCGCGAACGGCACAAACGAAAGTTCGGCCTTCCCGCGCTCCACCGTGCCCGTAAGGATGCCCTTTTCGCCCAGCTCGTCGAAACCGCGGCCCTCCGGGCAGCCGGAGTAGGCGTAGGTCGTCTGCCCTTCGCGCAGGAAACCGCCGAACTGGTGTGTGTGGCCGAGCGCAAGATAGTCGATCCGGCTCTCCTTGATCTGCTCTTTCGTGAGGGGATCGTAGCGCGATTCCGTGGCGGAGATATCACCGTGCAGCACCATCAGATGGATGAAATCGTCCTCCGGTGCGCGGAAGCCCGCAAGCAGGCTCTCATCCTGCACCGGCGCGGTAAACGCCGCTCCGTACACGGCGCACCCGAGTTCCGGCAGCTCCACGCGCTCGACCGTCTTCGACGTGAAGATGTGCACATTCTCCGGCCACGCAAGCGTCGCGTAGGGCGACTTCGCGCTGTACGGGTCGTGGTTGCCGGGGGCGATGAACACTCGCGCCTGCATTGCGCCCAGCGCGTCGGAGAGCGCTTCCAGCGTCTCGCGATAGGTCGTATCGCTGTCAAACAGGTCACCCGCAAGCAGCACGAGATCGACGCCGTTTTGATTCACGTAATTCGATAGTCTCGTCAGCAGCTCGCGGCTCTCGCGGCGGCGCTGGCGCGCCTGCTCGGCGCTCAGCGCGCCGAACGCGCTGTCCAAATGGAAGTCCGCCGCGTGGACGATCTTCACGCTCATGTGTTCTCTCCTCTCATGCCTGCGGGGCGGGCGCTTTCTCCTTGCACACGTCGACCCAGGCGACAAAGTTTGAGGAATACTTCTCAAGCTCGTCGCAGGTCATCTCGATGGCGCTGTTCGCGCTGCCCGCCGCGGGGAAAACCGTGTCAAAGCGTTTGAGCGACACATCGAGATAGGTCTTCACATTCTCCGGCAGAGCAAACGAGCACACGCCGCCCGGCGCGTGGCCGGTGAATGCGCAGGCCTCATCAAAGGTCAGCATCTTTGCTTTCACGTGGAAATACGCCTTGTACTTGGCGTTGTCGATCTTCCTGTCCCCCGCCGTCACGATGATGATGGGCTCGTCGTCCGCGAGCTTGAAGCTCATGGACTTGGCGATGCGCGCGCCCTCCACACCGACGGCGATGGCGGCGAGTTCGACCGTCGCGCTCGACACGTCGAACTCGCGGATGCGGTCGGCGATGCCGAAATGTTCAAAATACGCTCTCACTTTTTCGATGGACATTTGCGTTGTTCCTTTCTATTTTGCGCTTTTTCAGCGCACATCGACGCGCTCGACGCCCACGCAGAGCCCCGTCGCGTCATCCAATGTAAAAATCGCTCCCTGCATCTTGCCGGCGCTCTTCTCCGGCTCGCGGTAGCGGCCCGGGAGGCCGCCGAGGAACGTCTCGACCGACTGCTCGGGCTTGATACCGAGCACGCTGCGCACCGCCCCCGTCATGCCGAGGTCCGTGAGGTAGCCCGTCCCCTTGGGGAAGACCTCTTCGTCCGCCGTCGGCACGTGGGTGTGCGTGCCCCAGATGGCGCTGACGCGGCCATCGAGGTAATAGGCCATGGCGAGCTTTTCGCTCGTCGCCTCGGCGTGGAAGTCAAGCAGCGTGAACGTCGGCTTTTCGCCGCTTTTGAGCAGCTCGTCCGCCGTTTTGAACGGATTGTCCGCATGGAACGCGAGGTCGCAGCGGCCGATGAGGTTCATCACCGCGATGCGGGCGCGCCCGCAGTCGAAAACGCCGTAGCCCCTTCCCGGCACGCGCGCGCCGAGATTGTGCGGCCGCAGAATATACGGGCAGTCGTCGAGGTAGTCGGTGATCTGCATCTTGCCGAATGTGTGGTTGCCAAGCGTGATGACGTCCGCTCCCGCGGAGAAGATGCGCTCGGCGTCGTTCGGCGTCAGGCCGACCATCGCGGCATTCTCGCCGTTGACTACGGTGAAGTGGATGTTCTTGAGTTTTTTCACGGCGCGCAGATGGCGCTCGAGGCAGCTGACGCCGCAGTCGCCCACCACATCGCCGATGGCCAGAATATTGTAGAGCATGGCGTTCCTCCGCTTTGCGTTTTCCCCAGTATAGCAAGGCGCGGGACAAAACGCAAGAAAGGCATGAAAAAAGGCCCCGCAAAAGCGGAGCCTTTTTCTTATTTCGCGTATTCGACAGCGGTCGTCTCGCGCAGGACGTGCACCTTGATCTGGCCGGGATATTCCATCTCTTCCTCGATTTTTTTGGCAAGCTCGCGCGCCAGAATGACCATCTGGTCCTCGCTGACCTGGTCGGGCTTGACCATCACGCGCACCTCGCGGCCGGCCTGAATGGCATAGGCCTTGTCGACGCCGGGATAGCTGCCGGTGATCTCCTCAAGCTGCTCGAGGCGCTTGATGTAGTTCTCGAGATTTTCGCGGCGGGCGCCAGGGCGGGCGGCAGAGATCGCATCCGCCGCCTGCACGAGGCAGGCAACGATGGTCTGCGGCTCCACGTCGTTGTGGTGCGCCTGCACGGCATGGATGATGTCGTCCTTTTCGTGGTACTTGCGCAAAAATTCGACGCCGAGGGCGACGTGCGTACCCTCCATCTCGTGGTCGACGGCCTTGCCGATATCGTGCAGCAGGCCTGCGCGCTTGGCGGCGTAAACGTCCGCGCCCAGCTCGGCGGCCATCATGCCCGCAAGGTGCGAGACCTCGATGGAGTGCTGCAGGACGTTCTGGCCGTAGCTCGTGCGGTAGTGCAGGCGGCCGAGCATCTTCACAAGCTCGGGGTGCAGACCACGGATGCCGGTCTCCAGCACGGCGCGCTCACCCTCGGACTTGATGATGGCGTCCACCTCGCGGCGGGCCTTGTTGACCATCTCTTCAATGTGCGTGGGATGGATGCGGCCGTCGGCGATGAGCTTTTCGAGCGCCAGGCGCGCGACCTCGCGGCGCACGGGCTCGAAGCACGAGACGGTGATCGCCTCGGGCGTGTCGTCGATGATGAGGTCGACGCCCGTGAGCGTTTCGATCGTGCGGATGTTGCGGCCTTCGCGGCCGATGATGCGGCCTTTCATCTCGTCATTGGGCAGGGGCACCACACTGACGGTGATCTCGGCAACATGGTCGGCAGCGCAGCGCTGGATGGCAGAGGCGACGATCTCGCGGGCGCGGGAATCGGCCTCGTCCTTGGCGCGCTGCTCCAGCTCCTTGATCTTGAGCGCGGTCTCGTGCGTCACTTCGCTCTCGACCTGCTCGATCAGGTACTTCTTGGCGTCTTCTGCAGTGAAACCGGAAATGCGCTCAAGCATTTCGGTCTGGCTGCGCTTGATGATCTTGATTTCTTCGTTTTCCTTGTCCAGAGCGGCATGCTTCTGGTTGAGAGCCTCCTCGCGCTTTTCCAGCGCGTCGGTCTTGCGGTCGAGGTTCTCCTCTTTCTGCTGGAGCCGGCGCTCCTGCTTCTGCTGCTCGGCGCGGCGTTCCTTGACTTCCTTCTCGTATTCGTTTCTGGAGCGCAGGATATCTTCCTTTGCCTCCAACATGACTTCGCGTTTCTTGTTTTCAGCGCTCTTGATCGCTTCGTTGACAATACGAAGAGCCTCTTCATCGGCGTTGGAGATCTTCTCCTCGGCGCGCTTAGCGGCTCTCTTGCGAATCCAAATACCAAGAAGAATGCCAATGACGAGCGTCCCCACCGCGATAAGCGCAGCGTAGAGATAGCTGATCATGCGATTCCTCCTGTGTGCTTTTTTGATCGATGCGATTGATCTATCGTTGGGTTTTTGAATCATAAACGGGAGATTCCCCTTCTCTCCCCTCCATAAATCCAAAAAACATTGTAAACTTTTTATGACCAGCTGTCAAGGAAAAGTCGCGTTCGGAAAATATCGGAAACGGGCGAATGTCACACCGCGATGTAGGCCTGCGCCGCGTAGCCGAGCTGGTCGTCGTAGCCCACGGAGTACCAGCCCTGATAGCTGCCGTAGACCTGCACGCTTTCGCCGTTCGGGATGCTGCCGACTATTTCCCCGTCGATGCCCGGGTAGCTTCGCAGGCGCAGCGCCGATCCCTCCGTCGTGACGACGCCGGTGCGCACGAGCTGCGGGTAAATGAACGGCAGGCCGAAATACTCCGTCAGTCCCCGCGCGATGGCCTGCGCCGCGGCGTCGAGGTTATTTTCGATCCAGCGCGCATCGTCGTAATTGTCGTGATAGCCGAGCTCGATGAGATTCGCAGGGTATCTGGGCCGCCGCACCTCGCCGAGCGTTGTGGTCGCCTGCGTCGTCACCTTTGCAGGCAGCGGGTAGACCATGCGCAGCTGCGCGGCGAAGAGCTCGGCAGCACGCTTTCCGTCGCTGCTCGTGGGATAGTAAAAGACGATGATGCCGCGGTTCTTCCCCGCCTGCTCCTCCCCCGAGGCGTTGGAGTGCAGGGCAAGGTAAAAGTCAAAGCCGCCGAGGCTGTTCGCCTGCGCGATGGACGAGGCCGCGGTCATCTCCGGCGTGTTGCGCACAAAGGAGATGGTGTTTGCGTAAAGGTACGGCTCGAGCGTGTCGGCCAGCAGATTCATCCAGTATTCCTCGCTGCCGCTGCCGTCGACATACGGGTTCCAATCCTGCGTGGAGGGACTCAAATAAATTCTGGGCATGTGCAAAACCTCCCGTCGTTTCCAGCTTATGCTTGAAAAGCGGCGCACATGCAAAAAAAGAGACCGCCGAAGCGGTCTCTTTTTTGATTGATAGGATGCTTTGCGTTACACGGACGCAGCCGCCTTGTCCTTCTTGTTCTCGATACGCTGGAGAACGAGGACGACGACCAGCACCGCAAGACCCGCAAGGTCGGTGACCGTGCCGGGGATGACCATCAGCAGGCCGCCGGCGACCAGCGCGATGCGGCTGATCCACTTCATATCGCGGATCAGGTAGCCCATCAGGCCGGAGGCGATAGACGCCATACCGAGGGTCGCGGAGATGACGACGGAGGCAACGCTCAGGAAGTTGACGTCGGTGCCAACGAAGATCAGGTCGTTATTGTAAGCAAAGATGTAGGGAATGATGAACGCCGCGATGGCAAGACGGGTCGCGTTCCAGGCGGTCTTCATCGGAGGAGCCTTGGCGATGGCGGAACCGGCGTAGGCAGCCAGCGCAACGGGTGGGGTGATGTCTGCGACGATACCGAAGTAGAAGCAGAACATGTGGGCAGCCATCAGTTCGAGACCCATGCCGGAGGCAAGGATCGGCGCGCAGGTGGTGGCCATGATGATGTAGTTCGCGGTGGTGGGAACGCCCATGCCGAGCACGATGCAGCAGAGCATCGTCAGCACGAGAGCGATGATCAGGTGACCGTTGGACAGACCGACGATCGCGCCGATGAGCACCTGGCCGAGACCGGTCATGGTGACGACGCCGGCGATGATACCAGCCATACCGCAGGCGATACCGACGCTCAGGCAGTTCTTGCCGCCGTTTTCAAACGCGTCGATGATGGTGGGCAGGCTCTTGACGTTGGGCTTGCTGATGGCGTAGTTGATAACCAGCAGCGCGAAGGCGATGGCAAGGCAGAGCGTGCTGCCGTTCTCGCCCATGAAGGTGCCCGGCTCGAAGCTGCGGCTCATGAGGGTCATGAACAGAAGCGGGATCAGGGGGATGGCCATGACGAGCTTCTTCTTGCCCTCTTCACGGCTGATCATGGCGACGACCACGCAGTAAAGGGTCGCGTACACGGCGGCGGTGGCCATCGTGAAGCCGATCATGATCATGTAGACCAGAACGACCAGCGGGAGGATGAGGTAGATCTGCGGGAGCAGGATCTTCCACTTGGGGAGCTCTTCGCGGGGCAGGCCCTTGAGGCCGAGCTTCTTAGCCTTGAAGTGCACGCCGAGGAAGATGCCGAGGAAGTACAGGAATGCGGGCAGGATCGCGCGCACGATGATATCAGCATAGGGAACGCCGACCATTTCCGCCATCAGGAACGCCGCAGCGCCCATGATCGGGGGCATGATCTGGCCGCCGGTGGAGGACGCAGCCTCGACCGCGCCGGCAAACTCCGGGGGATAACCAGTCTTCTTCATCATCGGGATGGTGACGGAACCGGTGGTAACGGTGTTACCGACGGAGGAACCGGAGACCATGCCGCAGAGGGCAGAGGAAACGACCGCGACCTTTGCAGGACCGCCGGAAGCCCAGCCGACCAGCGCGTTCGCGCAGTCGATGAAGAAGTTTGCAACACCCGTGGCCTCCAGGAAGGCGCCGAAGATGACGAACAGCGCGATGTAGGTCGAGCAGACGCCGATCGGGGTGCCGAGAATACCGGTGGTGGTGTAGAAGAGGTTATACATAACGGTCTTTAAGTCCTTGCCCGCGCCTAAGAAGGCGTAGAGCACGAACACCGTCGCCACGCAGATGATCGGCATACCGACCACGCGGCGGCAGCACTCGACGAGGATCAAAGTGCCGATGATTGCAAATACGATCAGAAGGGGGATGGAAACGCTGCCGATCTGCACGACAAAGGCCTTCTGGATTCGCGTACCGGCAGACACGATTTTTTCAAGATTTAAGGGGTAGAAGAAGAAACAGAACGCGCCGACTGCCGCCATGACGATATCGTACCAGGGCATGTAGTTGACCTTCTGAGAACCCTTCTTGATGGGGTAGTAGATAAACACGAGAATGATGACCAGGCCGAGGAAGAGCGGACGGCGCGCACGCTCGTCCATCTTGATCCACATGTTCATCACGATCAGGAAAATGCCGAACAGTGCCGTAAGGACACGCAGGATCTTTCTGGGAGTGCCTTCCCAGACGCGCGTGTTCGACTCACGGTCGTACTTTTTCATGATCGCATCGACGTCTTCCATGGTGCCGACGTCGTTGTCGACTGCAACATTGTTGAGCTTTTCGTTTTCAGCCATGATGCAATTTCCTCCTAATTCTATTTGAGAGCGTCCGTGCGCTCAGACGAGCCAGAATTCGTAATTAAAACGCACAGGCGCGTTTTTTCCACACAAATCACGCAGACTGACATCCTCGCCGTTTACATTGAGTACATGGTCAGAGACCGTACCGACAATGTAGCCGACGTTTGTCCTGTCCTGATGGATGTTTCGGATGACCATTGCCCAGCCCTTGTAATCGGGGCGGTCCACATAGACCTTGTCAAGCGTTTCGCCGGGGTTGAGCTCCGTCTGCACGCCTGCGCCAAAGGCGCAATAGGTCGTCTCCTCCACATAGATCGTTTTGTTTTCGATCTCGTAGGTATCGGTCAGGGGATATTTGTTCACGGAATGGATAAAGGTCACGGAAAAGCGGTCTCCCTCGCCCATTTTGTACCGGGCGTAGACCTCGCCGGTGTCGCGGTTGCGCAGGGTCAGATAGTAGCCGGAGCGAGGAAGAAGCACGGCGGCCGCTGCAATAATCGTTATTATTGCAGCGGCCGCAATTATGTATTTCCGCAGATGAGAATTCACGTCAATACACGGTAGCGATCCTGCTTACAGGACGCCAACTTCCTTGTAGTACTTCTCAGCACCGGGATGCATGGTGACGGTAGCGCCAGCGGAAGCAGCCTCGGGATCGAGGAAGCCGAACTTGGCGTGGCCTTCGGTCAGAGCGTCCTTGTTGTCGAACATGGCCTTGACGAACTCATAAACGACATCCTCGCTCAGCTCTTCGGAGGCAACGAGAGTAGCCTGGATAGCGACGCAGGTGACGTCGGCATCCTGACCGGTGTAGGTGCCGGCAGCCAAGTCGTCACGGATCAGGAACGGATAGGCCTCCTGGATGGCGGCGAGCTCATCGTCGCTCAGGGAGACGAGGTTGAGGGTGTTGGTGGTGGCATAGTCGACGATAGCAGTCGTGGGAGCACCGGCGACAGTGAAGGCGGCGTCGATCTTGCCGTCCTTGAGCTGGTCAACGCCATCCTGGAAGGAGCCGTTCACCGCATTGACGTCGTCCTTGGTCAGACCCGCAGCGCCGAGCACCTGCCAGGCGTTGATCTCGGTACCGGAACCAACGTCACCGACGCAGATGGTCTTGCCCTTGAGGTCGGACACGGTGTTGATGCCGGGCTTGGCAAGGATCTGAACGGTCTCGTTGTAGATACCGGCGACCCAAAGAGCGTTGGTCTCGGGAGCGCCGTCGAAGGAGTTGGTGCCCTCGTGCGCGTAGTTGATAACGTCGGACTGCAGAATGGCCATCTGAGCATCTCCGTCGGTGATCATGTTGACGTTCGCGACGGAAGCGCCGGTGGACTCAACAGAGAGCTTGGAAAGGGTCAGCTTGGAGTCGAGGACGGTCTTGAGAACGCCGCCGACAGCATAGTAGGTACCGGAGGTACCGCCGGTCGCCAGAGTGATCGCGACGGGGGAATCGGAGCTGGTGTCGCCGTCGTTGTTCTGGTTGTCGTCCGTCTTCTCACCGCCGCAGGCGACCAGCGCGAAGACCATCGCGAGAGAGAGGATCAGAGCTAAAAACTTTTTCATACGCAATCTCCTTTTTGATTCTTCCGGCATTCACCGCTTCACCGGCACATGCTCCGCCGCGTGGGGGCGCTTCGGAGCACCTACGTTGGAGAAGCGTTGAATTCCGAAATTTACTTGCCTCTTTCAGGCAGTCTCATTATAGCTGAATGACAGGTCTATTGCAAGACGTTTTTACTTTTTTGGATATTTCGCCAAATTATCGTTGAATTCCGTCATCATTCGACCGATTATTTCGTTAAACATTTGTCAGGTTTTCAATTTTTTCTTTAGGTATAAAAAATCAGGGCGGCAAAGCGCCGCCCTGATTTTATGAAAGGCTCAAATGCTAATTATGCAAAATCGGTATGCTATTATTTCTTTTCTTTGTTGTCCACGACCTGCTTGAGCAGCGCGGAGAACTCGTCCATGCTCATCGCGCCGAGGTCGCCGTCCGCGCGGTGGCGCGGGGAAACGGTTCCGTTCTCCATGTCGCGGTCGCCGACGACCACCATGTAGGGGACCTTCTCCATCTGCGCGTCGCGGATCTTGCGGCCGATCTTCTCGTTGCGGTAGTCGACCTCGACGCGGAAGCCCATGTCTTCGAGCTTCTTGGCCTGCTCGGCGCAGTAGTCGGCGGCGCGGTCGGTGACGGGCAGGAAGCGCACCTGCTCGGGCGCCATCCACGTCGGCAGCGCACCGGCATACTCCTCGATGAGGTAGGCGAGCGTGCGCTCATAGCAGCCAAGAGACGTGCGGTGGATGATGTACGGCAGCTTCTTCTCGCCGTTTTCGTCGATGTAGTACATGCCGAAGCGCTCGGCGAGCAGCATGTCGATCTGGATGGTGACGAGGGTGTCTTCCTTGCCGTAGACGTTCTTATACTGGATGTCGAGCTTTGGGCCGTAGAATGCGGCCTCGTCGATGCCGACGGTGTAGTCGACGTCGAGATCCTTGAGGATGCGCTCCATCACGCTCTGGGCGTGATCCCACTGCTCCTTCGTGCCCTCGTACTTGTTGTTCGGGTTCGCGGGATCCCACTGGGAGAAGCGGAACGTGCACTTGTCGAGAAGACCGACGGTGCCGAGGCAGTACTTGGCGAGGTCGAGGCAGCCCTTAAACTCCTCTTCAAGCTGGTCGGGACGCAGGACGAGGTGGCCTTCGGAGATCGTGAACTGACGCACGCGGATGAGGCCGTGCATCTCGCCGGAATCCTCGTTGCGGAACAGCGTCGAGGTCTCGCCCAGGCGCATCGGCAGGTCGCGGTAGGAGCGCTGGCGGTTCAGGTAGACCTGATACTGGAACGGGCAGGTCATCGGGCGCAGGGCGAAGCACTCCTTCGTCTCGTCATACGGGTCGCCGAGGATGAACATGCCGTCGAGATAGTGATCCCAGTGACCGGAGATCTTGTAAAGGTCGCGCTTGGCCATGAGCGGGGTCTTGGTGAGAAGATAGCCGCGCTTCTGCTCCACATCCTCGACCCAGCGCTGGAGCACCTGCACGACGCGCGCGCCCTTGGGCAGCAGCACCGGAAGGCCCTGACCGATGCAGTCGACGGTGGTGAAATATTCGCGCTCGCGGCCGAGCTTGTTGTGGTCGCGCTTCTTGGCCTCTTCGACCTGGGCGAGGTAGGCGTCCAGCTCTTCCTTCTTCGGGAAAGCGACGCCGTAGATGCGCTGGAGCACCTCGCGGTTCGAGTCGCCGCGCCAGTAGGCGGCGTTGCAGGCGGTCAGCTTGATGCCGTTGCCCTTGATGCGGCCGGTGGAGTCGAGGTGCGGACCGGCGCAGAGGTCGGTGAACTCGCCCTGCTTGTAGAAGCTGATGACGGCATCCTCAGGCAGGTCGTTGATGAGCTCGACCTTGAACGGCTCTTCCTTTTCTTCCATAAACTTGATGGCCTCGGCGCGCGGGAGCTCAAAGCGCTCGAGCTTGAGCTTTTCCTTGCAGATCTTGCGCATTTCGGCCTCAATCTCAGCCAAATTCTCCGGCGTGAAGGAGAACGGGGCGAGCATATCGTAGTAGAAACCGTTGTCGATGCTCGGGCCGATGGCGAGCTTCACCTCGGGCCAGAGGCGCTTGACGGCCTGCGCCAGCACATGGGAGCAGGTGTGCCAATAGGTCTTGCGGTACTCGGGATTTTCAAACGTAAACTGGTTTTCTTCGTTGATCTTGACTTCTTCAGACATATTATTTACCTCCATTTTCACTTGAGGGTGCAAAAAAGCTCCACCCCCGATGTTCTCAGGGGTGAAGCATTCAAATACTCCACGGTTCCACCCTGCTTGCGCATTTTGCGCCGCTTGTGTCCGCTGTAACGGGCGATCCCGTCCCGCTTGTTTCGCGGGCGGCTCAAGGGTGGTACTGCCGGTCTCTTCCGCAGGATGCTCGCAGCAAATGCATCCCTCTCTGCGCGGGGAAATATCGGTTTCTTCCCTATCCGTGCCATTTTGATGATGGGAGTGTACACCCGCCGCGCCCGTTTGTCAAGCAAAAAGTGCGCACAGCGTGCGCACTTTTACAATAAATTCATCAAAACTCCGGCGGGCGGTTCTTTGTCGGCTTATCGTCGTCGCCGTCCTTGCCGAGAAGATTTGAAAAGAACTTTTTGCGCTTTGCGCGCCTTTCCGCCTCTTCCCTCTCCTGCTCCGCTCTATAGCGCGCGTCGGCCTCAAGCTCTTCGATGTGCTCGCGCGCGGCGTCCTGCAAGAGCTCGGGATTGCTGTCGTAAAGGAGCGCGCGCAGCTCCTCTATCGTTTTTCCTTCGCAGGCATCTGAAAAGCGGCGCTTGCGGATCGCCTCCGGCTCAAAAAATGCCATGCGGCCGCACCAGGGGCAGATGTACACGTCGACCTCGACATGGTCAGTCCATAGGTTTGAGCCAAGACTCGAGCCGTTCATCTCGAGCGTCTGCGCGCCGCGATCCTCCATCGCGTGGCCGCAGACGCAAAGCTTGTCAATCATGCGTTTTCTCCTTTCGGTGCAGCTCGTGCTTCGGGATATCGTTGTAGAAAGCGAATGTCTCTTCAAAAAGCGCGGCACCGTAGGTGCGCAGCTTTTCGCAGTAGGCGTCGTAGGCGGCGATCATCTGCCGCGCCTCGTCCGTCAGCTCTGCGCCGCCGCCGTGCTTGCCGCCGGCCGTGGAGGTCAAAAGATGGAAGCCCAGCCCGTCCTCGGCATTGCGGACGACCGTCCACGCCTTGGAATAAGCCATGGACATCGACAGCGCCGCCGCGCGCAGCGAATGCAGCTCGTCTACGCGCTTCAAAAGCTGGGACACGCCGGGGCCAAAGCATTTCTGGTCGGAAAACACACGGGCGGAGAGAACAACGCGGAGCTCACGATCCATAGGGCGGCACTTCCTTTCTGTTGTATTTCATTATATCCAGGTGAATGCGGTTCGTCAATACGGCAAAAGCTAAGCGGGAGCATGCCGCTCCCGCTTTCTTCACTTTAAGGTGTTGTAGTGCGTATTTTCGCCGTCGAACAAAAAGCCGTCCGTGTCGTGCACGCGGCCGTTGGAAAGCATCTGCCGGTAGCGGAGGTCATAGGAATAGAGCTCCTCGTTCGTGATGCCGGTCAGGCTGCGTCCGTTGCTGCGCAGCTGCGCGTTTGCGCTCTTTTCCGTCTCGGGGTTCAGATAGGTCTTGCCGTAGAGGTTGCCGTTTTCGTGCGTGATGGCCTTGTCGCTGCCAAAATAGCGGCTGCGGTCGCTGGCGCTCGCGGCGGCATTGCGGCGGTCGACGCTGCGTGTCGCATTCCCTCCGTCGCCGTCCATGTCGTCGCCCATCATGCCGTCGCCGGTCACGCTGTCGTCTTTTTTGTTTTCGCCGCTCATGTCGTCGCCGGACGCGTTGTCGTCCTTCTTATTGCTGTCCGCCGCGCCGTTGTCGGTCGTACCGGTCGACGGGCCGTTGGCGGTGTTGCTGTCCTTCTTCTCCCCGCAGCCCGCGAGCGAGAAGAGCAGCAGCGCCGTCACAAAAAGCATGGCAAGGGTCTGCTTCATTGCTGCATTTCTCCTTACGTTCATCTCCCGCGATACCCAAGCAATAGTATGCGCACGAAACAACAAGAAACCAGACGTAAATTTTGTCAAAACGCATGTCACCGACATTAACTCGGCAAAAAGCTTCGCAGAGTTTCGCGCCTATAGGCGCGAAATAATTTTAATTATTTTTCTGACGACATGTGCGTCAGAAAAATACTTCTCGCCCGCAAGTGTGGAAATTGCTTGCCTGCGGCAAGCAATTTCTGCGCGCAGCGGGTGTAAAAAGCAAAAAAAGAGGACACCTTCCGCTACTCCTGATAGGGGTACCTTGAAGCGTGTCCTCGGATTAGGCAGGCAG
>ENA-ORTV01002378-ORTV01002378.1-human-gut-metagenome-genome-assembly--contig:-NODE-2378-length-17789-cov-2.769313_pt1 | contig 17789 bp, 23 predicted proteins | sample MGYA00241915_ERZ509194 | MGnify/ENA primary metagenome ERZ509194 (study PRJEB26280, sample SAMEA2338810) | human gut metagenome | biome: human gut; feature: human-associated habitat; material: faeces... | reverse complement strand
AAAGCGTCTTTCCGCATTGCGGAAAGACGCTTTTTCTCTGCTTTTTTTCGGCAGAGAAGTGATTTGCGGAATGATTTGACATGGATTTTACATGGTTTGTCTTTTGTCCTTTACATACAGCCGGTACACTGATAAGTGTGAAAAGGGGAAAACCCAAATATCAAATAAAAAAGGAAGACAAACATGAAAACCGAAATTACTCGTGAAACTGTTCTCGCCATCGCTACCGAACTGGCTATCGGAGAGTCGAATCGAGTTCTAGCGCAACGCGATAATGCTATCTCTGCAGAAAGGTATTGGGATAATCACGCTTATGGCCTTAAAAATGCTTGCAGTATCTTTCTTGGAACATGGCCAGCCGTTTATCTGGTCGAAAAGGTTGAACGTCCTTATATAGTCGTGTCGTTCGAATGCCTGGACGCCGAAAGCGAATTTTATTTCGACGCTTACACGTTCGAGCTAATTAATTAATTTCAAGCCTGCCACATGGCAGGCTACAACCTGGACACGTGCGAGCGCGTCCAAGTTGTCGGATGATTTCGGAACAGAGTACCGTTTGTTAGTTCAATATCCCGACCGTTTATATACTCACACGTTTGAGGATAAGAAGGCAGCTGTTCAGGCATATTTTTCCGAGTGTGAAAGCATGCTCGAGTTTGTGTAGAACGTGCCGGGGCTGCAGGTTTAATCTTCAACCCCATTGCTGGAGGAAGAATCATGCAACTATCTAAAATTCTATTCCTTATCCTTGGCGCGGTGTCCGTGGCCTGGTTTTTCAAGACGGACAATACTAACGTTCTTCCGCTTTCCGCGTTCTTTTTCACTCTGGCCGTCGTTTAGAAAGGGAAACCAATGGAAACTATTTACAGCTTTTTTCTCTGCGCGTTTATGCTAGCCGCTACGATCGCCCTAGTCGCTGCAGCTGTGGCACTGCTCATGCTCATTAAAGACATGCTCGAATAGAAGGGTGATATCATGGTCCATCAAATCATTCTACCCGTCGAACGTTCGGCCATTGTAAACAAATACCTGGCAGAGTTTTCCACGGCAACGAACCCCGTAGAACGCTCGATTCTATGGAAGAAAGTTATCCATGAGTTTCGAACTTGCACATTCATCCAGACGGACGACGAGAATATAGTAGGGGGCAGAATATACTGGCTCGTTCAACAGCACTCGTATCGAATGACATGGTACGAGATAGCCCAAGGCACTGTAACAGGCTTAACCAGAGACAAGTACGCGGTTAGAAGCAACGGCCATGATCGGGTGATACATCCGAACCAGGTGGTAGCGATAGAAAGGAAACGCTGATATGAAAATGACCGTAGAACGCGAGTTGCGTGTAGAAGACGTTTTTTCAGGCGAAATTATTTCGGTCAAGACTGGAGAGGTAACGGAAGAAAATTCCGAAATAGATTCCTGGCTTGCACGCACATACGCTCGTAAGTACGGGTACGTTTTAACTAAGGGCGAAGAGGGCATTTTGATTTCATTGGATTTTGGGTTTGAGGATATCGGCGACGCCATAAACGCGTGCAAGGCCGCTGCCCTCGATAATCTTTATCGTGTATATGTAGAATGGCAACATTTTGAGTTTGGAGTAGAAAGCATGAAGACATTTGATGAACTCGAAGCCTATTACTCAGCTGAAATTACGCACGCATTGTACGAACTTCGCACGTCTGGAGCAACCGCTGATGAGATTTGGGAACGCCTGGATAAAATTCGCGATGAATATGCCGCAGAATACGAGAAACTCTGTTTTACGACAATGAAGCGAGAGTTTTTAAAACTTTAGAAATAAAAGCCCGTCGCTAGACGGGCTTTATTATTTCAATCCGCACATCACAAGCATATCCAACCACATTTCGCGCGTGGCGTCGCTGTCGAAGTAGCATTCTCCTTGGGAGTAGCTTCTCATGGCGAACTTAATAAGCGGAGCCGTGCGATCGATAAGACGGGTATCTGGCGTCATATCGTGCCGCGTTAGAACGGCGATGGCCTTATTCTGTGGCGGCTTTCGGTCAATGAAAACGTTGCCCGTGTGGAAGTCCTGCCAGACTGCAAAGGGAATTCCCTTGAACTTCATGGCCACGATGCAGTCGCACCCTTTTGGACGCTTCTTCACGAATAGCCCCGTGGCGTTGGTGAACTCGCTTTGCTGGGCGTACTCGGCATAGTCAGATCCTGCCGTGAACATGCCGATATTGGACTGGGCCGAATACTTCTCGAATTCTTCGCAGAAAGCGTTCTCGTAATAGACGTGGCTATTCCCAACTTTGAAATACCGTGTAGAGCCCTTAGGAATAGGCGTTATCCCCCAAGCTTGAAACAACGGATTAACCAGGTCTGCGTTGTTCGCAAGGCAAACCAAGATAACGCGGTTCTCTCGGCGGTCGAACGTCTCCCACATATTCATGAGCATATCGACGCAGCCCGAGGGATAGGGTACGTTCTTCTTTTCCTTAATGAACTCGTCGAGAACCATCAGCGTGCAATTTGCAGCCGTGGTGCCTTTGTATGAATCGAACGAGGTCAGCGCGTACATTTGCCCAAGGTTTTCCCACTTCGGCTTCCACTTCTCGGTAGCGTTCGTGGGCTTTTTCGAAACCTGCATCATGCGCCCGTTCATGCGGAAGGTGTAACCAGGGAACTCGTTGTTTCTCTCGATATCCGATAAGAAGCCCTCGGGGCTTCGCAAGATTCGTTCAATCATCGCGTCGTTGTATCTGATGTAAGCCCACGTCTCGCCCTTTTCGAGGTATCGTTTGATGCCCTGCTTCTTCATGGCATACGTTTTGCCAAGGCTTCGAGGCCCCGTGCAAAGGCGCACGGGGCATTTCGCGCCCATCAAATTGCTCGGGTCCCATCGGGCCCATTTAGGGATGCCGCCCATCAGTCCTCCAAAAATCTGTAAATCATCAAACCCCAACCCTGGTTATTATAATCCTCCACCGGGTCAGCTTCCACCTTGGGGCATGGAGCGGAGCCTGCGCCCCACGCGATGCCATCGCCCCAGTACCACCCCACGTGTTCGCCGTACTGGTTGTACATGAGAATCAAGTCTCCAGGCTTCATGAGGTCTCTTTGGATGCCGTCGCATATCTTGGTAGCGGTCGTGCGCATCGTGTACGTTGACGTGCCGAGCCAATTGTATTTGCCGTTGGTGACTTTGTTCGCCGCCCACCAAATGCAAGCCGAACAGTCTGTGAAGCCGCTCACGTCGGGCTCCAAGCGTCCTGCGCTTTGGGCGTATTGGAACTTGCCTTTGTTGGCTTCCCATAAGGCTTTCATCTTCTTGAATTCCTCGGTGCCCCCTCCTGTTGAGCTGCCGCCGCCCGTGCCAGGATATTCCGGAGCCGATGCATTGCGAAGCGGGAGCCATACTCCATTGCCCGTGTTGTGGCAAATGAGCTTGTCTCCGTTGCCCATCTTGCCATATACGATTAAGTCGTTTCCAGCCAGCTCGATGCGGCTCACGCTGCTCGAAACCTGGCCGTTGGTGCCAGGATTGTTGCCAGGAGTGTAGTCGCTTTGACCGAAGTCGGGCGGGGCAGACGTGCCGTCCCACGAATTGAGCAGACCGTATGCCTTGTTGTATCGGTTCGAGTATCCCGACACGGGCCACGTGTTGAGCGTGGCCGATAGGTACTCGTCAAGGCTTCTGTTGCCGCCTATGTTTGCCAAAATCTGGTTCGCGCTCGCTGGCCGCTGGTGGTACACGGTCAGCATGAAGATGGTTTCCTTAACCTTGCTCGTGTCCATGCCCCACCCTTCGAGCGTCGAGAAAGCGCCGCCCGTGCCGAATACCCAATTCATGAAAAACTCATCTTGCACCTTATGGTTCGCCGCATCCTGCGCAGAAGCCACCCACGAGTTCGCATCGTCGTTGTAAAGGTAAAAGCCGCTCCACCAATTCCACTCGCTCGAAGGATGGGTGTCCACTGCATTACGCAGTCGGCTGCTGAGCTTGGCATAGCTTTCAGGCGCATCGGCTTTGAGCTTTTCCATCAGCGAGCACGCGTTCGCGCCGTAAAACTGGCCGATGCCGAGCGTGATAGGGTCGCTCATGTTCACGCTCGCGTAGTCGCACCCTGATTCGACCGTGCATATTACGTACTCGGTATATTGCTGCTGCTCTTTAGTCCAAGCCATTTCGCCTCCAAATACAAGTGAACCCGCAGCGCTTACCAGATTCCTGCGGGTTCATGGATAATATTCGTCGGTATCCGACTGCTCTATTTTACGTCAATTTTGAAAAGCTGCGCAAGCTTCGAGCCTGCGAGCTCGGGACTGAGCTCGCAGATATTCTCGAAGATGCTCACGATTTCGGTAAGTATGATGAACACGCACACTGGCACGAACAGCGGTAGCGTGAACCCCAAGTCGATGTACTGCATAGCCCATTCAATCAGCGCTGCCAAAAGCATGGTCAACACGAACCCGCACTTGTGCCAAAGCCCGTCTCGCATTTTCGTCGAGTTGACTGTTTTGTTAGCTACGGCCTGCGCGAAGCCCGTCAGCAAATCCATGGCGATGAACACCAGAGCGAAAGCTGTGATATGCCAGTCCATCTCATTTCCTCTCAATCGTGATTTTGTATTCGTCGTTCTCTAGCGTGGATACAGAAGAATCTGCGCCAGCGTCAGTGCCCCCACTATCAGTTTCACTATTATCTCCCAGCGCATAAGCCCTCCACTGATTCTCTGTTCCATAGAATAGCGATAAGTCCAGGTTTCCATTGTACCCGCTCACGCGCCCATCCGAGCAGAATTGCCAGGCCACTACATTGCCCTCGGCTTCTGGGCATTCCCAGCTTTCGGCCTGCTCGAAGCTCGGGGAGGTAACTGCCGGGTACTCTGCCACCCATCTGGCGCAGTTCGGTTCAACTCCGCCTTTGTTGAATCGCCAGGGGTTTGCGTATATCCACGGCCAAACGCCTGTCTTATCATGCACTTCCTGCATGAAAGCGTTCACCCATCCAACGTTCTGGTTTCCCTCCCAGTCGAGGATAGGTATTCCCTTGCGGAAATACCCTTGGCAGTTGCGGACAAAGAATTTCGCTTCCTCGATCGCGCTGTTGCTGCCAGCGAAATGGTAGAAGCCCCAAGGCTTGCCAGCGTTGATGCATTGCTGAACCCAGCCATCGCAGTACGGGTCTACGAAAGTAGCGCCCTCGGTGGCCTTGCACACAACGCCGTCCACATTGGGGAGAAGGGCAGGGAGGTCGATACCTCCCTGCCAGTTCGATATGTCGATGAAGCGCATCATGGCTACTCGATTGCCCAAATCGCGTATGAGCGCGTAGTATCAATGTCCTTGATGTTCGTAACGCTGGTATTATTTCGAACATGAAGCGTTCCACCATAGATTTCGGCTACCTTTTTACCCCCGCTTGTGATGCCACTCGGGAATTCGGTGTAAAGCGTGCAAGTAATGTTAGACATTCCCGAGAAAAGCGACCCGTAACGGGCGTTTTTCAGATTTCTGTACAGCGCATCAGCCTCGTAGATGGTGTAGCCAGCGAGCGCGTAGATGCCTGCCCAGGTTTTATTTCCCGCCTTAATTTGCGAGTGTTCCTGAATCAAAAGAACGTCGTTCGAAGATGCCTGAATGATTACATTGTAGGGGAGCTTGCCGAGCTGTGCTTGCACTGCTGAAACGTCCTGCATGTAGCCGACGGTAACGTTCGTGATGGGGTTTCCGTCAGACACGGTGGGCAACTGCGTCGAGCCGTCGAACGTGATTCCGCACATTGAGTTGTAATCTCCGTTGGCCCAACCCTTTGGCATTTCGGTGTCAACGTCAACGTTCCACACGCAACCTACGTGATTGTCGGTAAACGCGGTTGTTTTGATGGGATTGTTATGCAACCACAGCTTGCCATCGTAGATGGTGGCCTGCTCGATTTCCTCGCGCCACACAAAGCCCAGCGTTTCATCAATCGGGATAGTCTTGATGTATTTAAGCTTGTCCGTGAACACGTTGATGCAGTTCGAACGGCAGCTCAGGAATACCGAGTATTCTTTGGAATAACTGCAAGCCTGCTGTGTGGAGTATTCCTGGCCTGCGCTGCTCGGCAAGTACACAGTTCCGATTTTACTCGAAACGGTGCATGCCTTGTTGACGTAATAGAAATTCGTCAAGTAGTCGGTTGCCCAGTAATACTCGTTGTCGGTGTCCTTGTAATGGCCGAAGCCCCAGCACGCGCCCAAACCGAATTGGGCTGGGCTGATGGTTTTCGTGAGTGTGAGGGAGCTGTTCGTGACTTGGAAGAAATAAATCTGGTTGCCCTTAGTGGTCGTAGAGCTGCCTGCCAAAATGAGCTCGCCGTTGTAATAGCTCATGCCGTTTCCATGGAACTCGGTATCGCCTACATTGTAGGTGGCTACTACAGTGCCCGTGCTCACCTTGTAAAGGGTCACTTGTGACACGCCCGTGCCGTATCCGTAGATGGCGTACAAATCGTCTCCGCAAGGGCACCCGCCTTGGCGGTCGTAGTTGCCAGTAGTGCGGAACAGCGCGGCAGCGTTCGTGACGTGGTTCGTGATTCCGTCGTATTTGGTGGCGTTCTCCAGGCTGTCCAAGCCTTCATGCAGTTCTGCGATTGATGCCGTGTGGTCTGCCACCGTTTCTTCGAGCCCGCTCACGGTCGTGGTCAGATTGCCCGTATCGGTTTCGAGCTTCTCGATTTGCGTGGTATGCCCCTCAACGGTATGGTTGAGCGCGGCGAAGTCCCTGCCAGCCTGATCAGCCTTGGTTGCTACGTCGTGCACAGCGGTGTCAATCGAAAGCATCGCGCCGTTGAAATCGCCGAGCCACGTGGGCTGGTCGTTATTGACAAAAATCGGCAGTTTGTAATTAGTCGTCGATTTCGAATGGCTCATTAGAATCACTCCCCTTTGATATGTCGTGAAATAATTTCGATTAGCTTTTGCACGAATGCATAGGATACGCACTTATTCATCGAAGACCTCCCAAAGTCACAATCACGCCGTTGCCGCCTTCATCTTCCACGAGTTTTACCTTACCGTATGCCACCTTGCTATCAGCGCTTGTTTTGGCGGCGTTGGCGGTTGTGGGAGCAGTGTTGGCTGTGGATTGAGCTGAATTTGCTGCAGATTTAGCAGCCGCAGCGTCGCTGACAGCCGTCGTCGCCTTCTTTTGTGCGGAATCGGCTGCAGATGCGTTGGCCTTCATCGTGGTGTCAATTGTCGTAAATGCCGGGTTAAGCTGTCCAATGACGTGAAACTCATCGTCGTTTTTCCACTGCGGCAGGCTGTAATTGGAAGTAGTCATTCTCGAACTCCTTACACTAAAATCAATGTGTCCTCATTGCGTGCAAACGCAACTCCATTGCGCACCAATTGCGCATAGAAATCATAGCTCAACAATGCAAAGCATGTGTCGAAATCTCGGGCCAAATATTCGTTGCTGTCATAGAAATACGCTGTCATGCCGCATGTATCATAGTCAATCGCTGTTACCGAAAACGGCCTATCGAAATCGTATATGCTCTCGCATACGGTTTTAATGGGCCGAATATCGCCGTACGTCGGGTCGAACACAGTGCCAGGGAATTCTGTGAGCTGGTTAATAAGCCTAAGCAGGTGGTTGTACCTTATACCAATGTCCACCTTGATTGCATCGTCCTGCGCGTCTACATACTCCCTGATGCCATTGTCCTGCGCATCCACATACGCTTTGAGGGCTTCCGCAGAAGCGTCAATCATGGCTTGCGCCGTATCGACGTCGAGCGTGTTCATGTCGAGCGTGGACGAATACAGATACAGCCAATGAATCTGGTCTTCGGGCGTGCGCATCTGGTCGAAAGTCACCGAATCAAGCCCCGTATACCCAGGCATGCTAGGCTGCATGTTCTTCGCCTGCGTGCTGGCAGCGTTCTGGCCCGTGAGAGCCGTGAACCCATAAGGCGCGTACATGTCACTTCACCACCTCTCGCTGCTCTAGGATGTCGATGGCTTCCGCCACTTCCGCCAGGCAGGCCATAAGGCTCAAATGGAGCTGGTGGAGAGCCTTATACATAGGCACATCGTCCATATTCATGGCCCGCTGGGCTTCGCTCGAAATGTATTCCGCCTGGCTTTCGAGCTTGATTCTCTGATACACCAAATCGTGCCTGTGCACTGTTCCTCCTTACATCGGCAAATCGTCCCAAGTCTGCATGAACAGCGGTTCCAGCGCCGCGAATACGAGGTTGTCCGTTGCCACGAAACTCGAAGCCATCATATCATATACGGCATTTCCCACGCTGCCCGAGATATTCTCGTAATGCGCCTTGGACGTTCCCTTTTGGCTTCCGTCGTTCGTCTGCTTGTTGAGTCCCGTCAAGTATTGCTCGCCGTCCGGGTTGTTCAAGAAAACCTGGGGAGTGCTCGAAGCGGTCGCGACGCCGACGCCAGTCGAGCTGCCCTCGCTCTCGCTGTCGTTCCAACCTTGCGCCGTGGCGAACGGATTGAATTGCTCCTTGCGCACAAGCTCATACACCTTGTTGTAATTGGGCATCTGTTCATTCATGCGCCTATTGAGGTAGAAAATGAACATAGCGGGCGTGTCGCTCGCGATTCGGCGGTAGGCGAAGTGATTCCAAATCGCTCGGTTGAGCTTTTCGCGATACGCTTCATCGAAAATGGGATAGTCCTGCATCCCCCAGTCATAGCCCAGGGCGTCCGTTATATCGCGCAAGGTGTACTGGTGCTCCTCAAGTGTCGTGAAGTCGTTGTTGTTAAACGTTAGCATTCATGGCCTCCTTAGAAGGTTGAATAACCCCTCCGCTGTCCAAGAATTGAGAGCCTTGCGCTATGGGCCATGAATCGTCGGTTTGCGGCATATGCGGAACGCTCCATTTCACATCGCAATTCCATCCGTACATCTCGTTTATCTTCTTGCAGAACTCCTTGCGCGGCTTCAAGAACGAATTGCGCTGAATCATGAATTGCTCGTTGTTAGCCAGCGTCTCGGCGGTCTGCACGCGCTCCTTCTTCTCGGCGGCGGCGTTGTTGTCGATGCCGAGCATCGTATAAACCGCCGACACGATTTTAAGCTCGTCGTTTAAGATATCCGAACCTGCGTAAGCCGCCTTGTTCATGGTCTGCAATACTTGGATGTTCACCGCCTGCATTCCGCTCGCGTTCATGAATATGGCTGGCTGCCCTGAATCGATTCTGTTGTACATATCCTGGGCTTGCTTCTTCGAATACTCGTCCACGCTTATAACGTATGGAACGCGCATCGCCCTCACGTGCTGGTCTACTGTCGTATCCATGTCGGCCAAGCGCTGCGCCTGCCTATCCAAAAGCTGCAGCACAGGGAAACGGGCCAGGTTGTCCCAACAGATAACGGCGTCTGGGTGCATGAGCTCGCATTTCTTTCCGTATTGGTTTGAGCCCGAGCGGTCGAACCAATAGTTGCAATGGCGGCGCTGTCGGTTGCCGTTGGGGCTGTAGATATCAATCGTATTCGGGTTTCTGTACAAATCGAGGTTGCCTACGGGAGTCATGCGCCCTGCCCAATACGTCATGATGCCAGAAGTCGAGCGCTTGGTGGCGGCGAAGCTTCCCCAACCGCAAAGAAGCGTTTCGAGGTATCTCGCGTCCATGCCCTCGGGAAGTCCGCTCCATTCGAAGCGGGAAATGGCGGCAGTCCAAAAAAGCTGCCGCCAATAGTCGTAGGTGCGGTATTGCTTCACCGAAGCTTGCCACCGCTTCACATAGCGCTTTCCGAAGCACGCGACGTCAGGCGGCACGAATTCTGCTGGGTCGAAAATTGCTGGTGTCATTCGCTCTCCTTTCATCAATACGAGATATTATACAGCGGCGCATTGTACTCGGATTGGTCAGCCGGACGTAGCTCGGTATGGTTGATATCGTCTGGGTTGCCCCAAACGGTTACTCCGCGTTCGAGGATGCCGCGAATGACATCTTTCTCCGCTTCATTGGCCTTGGCGCAGTCGATATACGTTTCCGACGCTTTCCAATACGAGAACTTCTTCATTACTTTTAGCTTTGCCATGCCGCCATTGATATTGATATAGCGGTGAATCTGGTTTCCATACCGGAGCATATAGTCACACGCGCCCTGGAATGCAGCGCCGTATGCCTGCTTATACACGATGCCGAAGCCCGAAAGTCCATTCTTCCAGAGGAAACCATTGCCGCCGAGCTGTCCCGCCGTGGATGGCGGTGTGAGCTGGGCGTCTTGGTAGGCGGCATTGATTCCACGTACTGCGTTTTCATAATCGCCCTGATTAACCTGGTTGGCAAGGTTCAAGTTGTTTCCCGCTACCTGCCGCGCGAGGTTGACGTTATTGGCGTTCTGCGTCGCGCCAGTCATATTGCCTACGATATCCTGCGCGGAACCCCACGAATTCGCGCCGATTTGGCCCATGGCGCTTCCAAGGGCTCCGTTTACAATGCCGCCGATGGAAGGTGACGCCCAGCCTCCAATTCCGTCCTGCGAAATCACCGGGGCTGTAACAGCCTGCTGCCCGATGGCATTGGCGAGCCCATTCGGCGATGCATTGAAATTCGCCTGGGTATTCTCTGCCCCGAGCATGGCATTGTTATAGGCGTTCTGCGCTCCCATGTTCGACTTATTGAGCGACCAGGCTGCGTTTGCATACTGATACTGGCGCGTGTTCGTGGTCGAAGCCATATAGGTTATATAATTGTTGTTGACGATGGAGAACTGCGGGAAGTCCGCCATCCAGAGCGCGGTATCGAGGAAGTCGCCGCTGTCAATGACGCAGGTAGAAGGTTTTCCGTCGCCTAGCCTGATATATTGATAGGTATCCGTCTCAAAAGATTCGTCCGAGCCGTTGCAATTGTAGGCCGTCGGAACCATAGCCACGCGGGCGAATGGGGCGATGGCGCAGCACACGGCCAAAAGCGAAATCTTGTTCCCCCACAAAAGCTCGGGACGCAAAAAGATTGAGTTGCCTGAATAGGTCGTGAGCTCCACTACGGAATACGGATAGCAAAGCAGTTTTTTATAGGGCTGCATCGCGTAATCCTGGCCGAATCCCCATTCCGACAGCTTCTTATAGATATCGGTAATCTCGATATATCTTTTGCCCGTGAGCGCGTCGGTATCGCCGATGAAATGCATCATGACGCCAGAATTTCCGAAAAGCTCAACCTCTGGGCCTGCACTCAAAAGGCGCGATGGGAAGGTAGTCACCGATACGATGCATTGGGCTACCCACGACTTCTGCTGCAACGCTTCCATGAATTGCTTGAACACGGTTTGCCGCATGGAATACACATTGCAGCCCGAGGGCAAGCCGTCAGCCGATTGTCCGTCGGCAACATTGAGGTTAGGCGAATCAATCGTGCCTGGGTCAGCGGCCAAATTGGCCGTGGACGTGACGATAACCCACCCAAGCTCCCCGCTGTCCGGCTCGGTGAACGGAAACCATTCCTTGCCGATAATCGCATACGTATTGCCTACGCTCACGCCCTCGTCTATATCGCAATATCGGCGCAGGGTGTTTCCCGTGATAGCGGTAAGGCTTTGGTTCATTGCCGTGTTGGAAATTGCCGCGTGCCCCGATACCGCGAAAAGGCGGTCGATGGATACGCCGAATTGGTAGGTTTGGATAACGTCGAGCTGCAAGGTAATCATCGTCGTTTGCGGATTGATATAGCTCGCGGACGTGATGAAATAGCACAGACGTATAGGCTGTTCCTCGTATTCGACGGGCTGCATGGGATTTTGCACCACCACGTAATTGTATTTGTACGCAGCCGAATACGGAACGGGTATATTGATTGGCTCATTCGGCGGGAGGTATGAGAACTTGTCCGAAGTCCATCGCTTCGAATCTCCTGCGTAGGCCGTATCGAAATAATCATCTCGCTGCTGCTGATTGTCCCAAACCACGATATCTCGGTAATTCGCGTCCCACGGAACCTGCAGCAAAACAACTTCGGTGCCGACGGGCCACGTGTTCGGCGTCAAAACCTGGGGAATGTCTGGCATATATCCTCCTTAAAAGAAAAGGGCTGTTCTTGCGAACAGCCCTCATTATAAGCCATCGGATTGCTTACGCGATAACGGTCACTGCCACCTTCGCTACAACGTTTGGCTCGGTCGGGTCTCCGCCCTTCGCCACGAGAATGATAGAGGTAGAACCCTTTGCGATGCCAGACACAGTGAGAACATCGTCTGCCACGTTCGCGACGGTCGCGATTGAATCGTCCGCGCTGTAGGCTTCATAGCTCTTGTCGGTGCCGTTCGAAGGGGTCCACGCCAAAGCGGAAGTAGCGTTCGCACCAACCTTGACGCTGACTTCCGCGCCCTCGAGCTTCGTCATATAGGTAGTGCCTGCGACGGTGACTGTGTAAAGCGCCTGGTACTGCGAATCGGCTACGGACGGTGCCGCAATAGTCACCTTGTCGATATCGTGGCAGTTGCCCGAATGGAAAACGCCGTTAGAATCAACGAACATTTCTGCAGGCAACGTCTGCACAGCGCCACGGCCGTTGAACGCCTTGATGGAGTACACGACGGCCTGGTTGGGCGAATTCGTGCCGTTGACCGTGGCGATAAGCTGCACTTCCTCGCCAGGCTTAATTGTGGAAGAGGTGTTTCCTGCAGCGTCCTGCAGGGTAACGCTCGTGTAGGTAGCCTTCGCAGCCGTAATCTCCGAATCGGGGCGGGTAGAAAACATCGTAGCGCCGAGGAAGAGGGAGTAGGAAAGCACCTGCCAGATATGATAGAAGGTGTTGTACGAAAGGTTGTCAGGGTTCATAGGCGAAACCATGGAAAGCGGCCCCAGAGTATCAGCAACCTGGAACCATTCCTCATCGAGAAGAAGCGCCTGGCAACCTGAAATGGGCAGCTCGTCGAGAACAATGATATCGTCGGCCACAAGCTTTTGGCCCTCGTTGTGGAAGGCGAAAGACATGTTGGCGGCCTCGAGCGCAGCGTTTACGTCAGCGTCGATAATCGCGATAAGGCGGTTCGATTTAGTCGCAAGTCCCTTGTTGCGGCCCTCGGGCGAATACTCGGTGCGGAAATACTTCATCTTGGTATAGGTGGCATTCATCGCGCGAATGAGCTTGATGCCGCGCTCCACCTGCGTGTTCAGGTCGTTCCCCAAGTTGTGCAAATCATCAACCTGAATATTCCAAAAGCCCCACAGATTATCATAAGTCTCTGTCAGAGAGCGCATAAGCAGATACTCGTCGTTGTTCGCCGAAGCGATGGGAGCTTCGGTGAGCGAATTGAAGAACGCGGAGATGGATTCTCCCTCGATGAACGAACCGCGCAAAACATCCTCCATCGGAATATTGATGGTGTATTTGTCACGACGATTCTCGGTATGGAAAATCTGATGGATATCAGGCTCGCGGCCCTCGCGCCCGAAGACGTTCTCGGCTTTAGCGTCGTACGCACGCGCCTTGATAAGATTCGCCTGCACTTCCTGAATGGTACGGCCATAGCGCAACGCAGGACGCTTGAGCTTCGCCAGAGGGTTGGTGAAATTCATGCGGTCGTTGATTTGCACGCGGCCGATACGGCCTAGGAACACGTTCCAAAACACATCCCAATTGGGAGTATAGGCGTTCATCGCCTGCAACGTGGCCGCTACGCTGCCCTGCGTGGTAGCGGGCACGCGCTCTTTGTAGTCGTTCGGCGCGTACTTGCGCACGGTATCAAGAATCTGGGCGTTGGTCAGATTCAAACGGCCCTCTTCATTTGTCAATTTAGATTTTGCTGGCATGGTATCTCCTTACAATCCGAGCATGGAATCGAGGTCGAGTGCTTCGCCATCCTCACCGAAATCTTCCAGCTCGGGGTCGGTATCCGTATCCTCACGGTCGATGGAAATAGTCGCGAGCGCTTCTTTTACTGCCTCGAGCTCGTCTTGCATCGCGGAAAACTGCTCGCGAAGCTGTTCCACTTCGCCCCAATCATGCTCTTCGACTTCCTGCTGCTGTTCCTGGGCTTCCTCTTCCTCGGCGGGGTCTCCGCTTTCCTCTTCGCGGGTTTCCTCTGCTTCGGTTTCTGCCGCCTGTGTTTCGTCCATACTAGCACCTCCATATTCGCGACGATATGAACGGCCATATAATAGCACGAAACCCCATCCCGTGTTTCGGGTGGGGTTTCAATGGTTGCCCAGCTAACGTCCCTAGCCCATGGAAGTGTGCCCACTGGGCGCGGTCCCTGTTAGGGTTGCGGTCGCGCCATCTATCCGTCTGCGGCATTAAAAGAACGCACCGAGCATCAACATTATGCGTGAAGCATATACACGCTGTCAACCAGAACCACACCGCCAGGAACGGTTTTAGGCATGAGCTTCGCATGGCCTGGAATGATATCGCCGTTCTCATCGGTGTTCGAAAATCCATAGTCGAAATTGTCCCAAGTAACTAACTCTTTCACCGAATCGGGCATGCCTGCGCACGTGACCGAAAAATTTCCGTTCAAGTCCCAAATATATGCCTTGGTGCGCAGATGCTTGGCTCGGGAAAACTCTCCCTCAACCTTCCAATTGCATAGCGCCTTATCGTCGATAGGTATGCCGCTTGGCGTTTCAGTGCCGAGCAAATGCATCGAATCGGTATCGCAGTAAACGAAACGATCGCGATTGTTCATGATAGCGAACAGCAATTCGCGCCTGGCATATGCGGTGCAAAACGTCCCCACAGGCAAATATACTGGGTCTCGGTATTCAGCATCGCCAAGCACGTAATGCACGGTGCCGTCAATCATCACGGGACGTTTCGAAGTAACGTCGGGGTTTGTGGCGAACTTTCCATATAGGTTATTGAGCATCAGTTTCGCTAACTGCCGCATTCCGCCTGTTGATGTTTCCTTCACATGACCCCAATAGTCGATATACGCATCGAACATCCCCCTGCGCTGCTGGAACTTGTATCCGCCAGCGTACTCGATAACATCGATATCGTACATGCGCTGCATAATCTCCCAATCAACCGAAGTAACGGTTATCTCAACTGGCGAAATCGTCTCGCGCACGTATTCATGCTGTCCATAGAACCCCTTGCCTTTGAGCTGAATGCAGGGTATTCCATCCTCTTTGAGAGAGAATTCAACTATCATTCGTTGCACGTAAAGCGGATATTGCTTATCGTATTCGTACTCTCCCTCGAAAAGAATCGGCACGCCGCAGGGGTAGGGATACTTCTTCATGACAGATGGATACATGGAATTGTAATCCACCGAAACGCCAGGCCCCACAACCTTCCCTGCATACTTCGGTTCAACATAGGTAAAACCGCCGCGATACGACTTGCGTATATCCGCGTCGGCTTCGAGCGAAAGCGTTGGAAACCATGCCTTGAATTTCTTCTTTCCGAGCTGCTTCTTGAAGAAGTCGAACGCATTCGCGCCGATGGTCATTTTCTCCAAATCTTGCTTGAAGTTCTGATATAGCGCATGCGCCGGTATCTTCACGTCGTGGCAAATATACTCAATCTCTTCTGGCGTGAGCTTGTGCCCAGGCTCGCGATACGCCCGATAATCGATGCTGCCCTTTTGTTCGGGCGTATTGAAGGTTTTCCCCAATTTGTCCACCGACATGGGAAAAACCTTCAAGCTGTCCTGGTAAATTACGCGCTGCCCGTTTAGGAAATGAATCTCGATTTGATAGAATTTTCCCTTGTTCGAAATTAGGGACGTGAATTCTCCGCATCGAGGGTATTCAGGCACCCACTCGTAGCCGCAGCGCATGAGATAGTCTATAATGAATTTTCCATCGAACCCGAGGTTGTGAAACCAGGCCACGGAGCACTCTCCTCGGGATAGCCAATTCATGAAAGACTTAATCGAATTGCCATATTTTATGTTGTCTGGATTAGAGACCTCGCAGACGGCCCAGGCCCAAACGCGGCAGTCGTTTGGGTCTGTCGTTGTCTCGAAGTCGGCGGTAAATACGGAAGGCATGGCTAAATGATATTCGAACTACGAACCTGAACCATTTTCTTGGCTACACGCTTCATAGCTGCGAGCTCGCGTTTCTGCCTGGTCTTGTCTAAACCTGCAATAACTTTAAGCTCGTCGTAGCCGCCGCCAATGGCGTGTGCCTTATATAGATAAGACCGTATATCGTCGAACGTATCGCTGCTCATAGGACAAACACGAGTTCCAGGCTCGCGCGACGCAGCCGACACATACTCGACGGACATAAGCTCCCACACTGGCAAGACAGAGGATGCTATATCGAACTGGTCAGGGGTCATATTTCGAACCAGCTCGCTCAAATCGGATAACCCAAGCGTATCGAGCATCGTCATCATATTCCTCTTCTGAATCTTGCGATAATAGGCGAACTTATGCTTATTTCGAGCTTCGAAATTCTTAACACGCCGCTTGGCTACAGCCAACGAACGCGGTTCTGTTATTTTATCCACGTCGATAGGCGTCAACAAACCGCCAATAGATTCCTGATGGGCCAAAAGCCCCTTCTGGTGCGCACGGTACTGCTCCCACAAGTCTGGCGCAATGCCTTGTATGCGCTTAGTCTCGCTCGCAACGAACTTGTTGTGGGCCTTGATAAGCTTGCGCGACTGGGTGATGTATGACTTTGGAACAACATCTCCAGAAGCCGAGCCGACATAAGCGCCCTTCTTGTTGAAACGGTCGAGCTGCTTGGCATAGCGCCTACGCTGAGCAGGCGTCATGGCCTTTACGCTGCCCCATGATTCGCGGGGCGATACCTTGTCGATACTCTTCTGTGACGCGCCCTGCTTGCGCAGTCGGTATTCCTTATCGCGCGTTCGCTTCTGCAATGTTCTGATATCATCCAAGCTTACGTCAACTGTATTCGCCATAGGTATCGCCCCTCGGACTAAAAGGGCTGCTATCTGCAGCCCTTCAACTCTCCAACCTTTGGTGCCGTTATGTTACTGAACCACGCTGAAATACTTCAAGGAACGGCCGCCCTGGAGCTGTTTCGTGCCGAACTCGATGGTAATGAGCTCGTCCGCGAAGTCCTCTCCGAAAGCTGCCACGAGGTTTTCAGCCGAACGCGCGATGCCGTCAGACTGCGAGAAATACGCGCCGTCTTCGGTTATGAAAGTGGTGAACTTGGCAGGGGATACTTCGCCAGTCATAGCGTCAACGCGAGAGCCAGACTGAACGATAACGCCCTGCAGCGTAAGGCGATCAATGTGGGAATCATTGAGCGATTCGGCGCTGTTGAGCGCGTTGAAAAGCTTCACCTTGCCCATACGTGACTGAGTGTCGAACGCGAGCGCGGAACAGGTAGTTTCGCGAGTGGTTTCGATAGCGGTGGTTTCGTTTGCGAGGGTAATTTCTTCTGCCATGATTGTTTCTCCTTTACTTTACTTCATGGGCTGTTGCGATGAACTCTTCCACAGACATTTCGTACACGTGGGTTTCTTTGTCGATTTTGTTGATAACAATCGACTGGTTGTGCCACTTCTTGCGAAGAATGACACTTGCCTTATTGCAGGATACGTCTTGGGGAATCACATCAACGAAATCTTCGAATTCCCCGTACTCGTTGACGCACTGGCCTAGGCACGCGCTTGTTGTGATGGTACGTTTGATTTTGTTTACGTATGGCATTGGGTTTCCTCCCTTCGGGTGCTGTTGGGGTGTTTCGCTTGCAGCGGCATTGTCTCATGTGGTCGGGGAGGGTGTCAAGTGAGAATTTTAGAAAATTTTGAGCCGGTGCTGATAGGTTGATAGCTTGCTAGCTCGCATGTGATTGTATAGGGTTGGTTTTGAGCTGTATGGATACACCGTAGCGGGTAGAGTAACATACGGGAGGG
>ENA-ORTV01002374-ORTV01002374.1-human-gut-metagenome-genome-assembly--contig:-NODE-2374-length-17815-cov-3.115597_pt1 | contig 17815 bp, 14 predicted proteins | sample MGYA00241915_ERZ509194 | MGnify/ENA primary metagenome ERZ509194 (study PRJEB26280, sample SAMEA2338810) | human gut metagenome | biome: human gut; feature: human-associated habitat; material: faeces... | reverse complement strand
CTGGCAGTGGAGCCGGAGTTCATCGTCTGCGACGAGCCGATCTCCGCTCTGGACGTGTCCATCCAGGCGCAGATCGTCAATCTTCTGATCCGTCTCCAGAAGGAGAAAGGACTGACGTATCTGTTTATTGCCCATGATCTGGCCATGGTCAAGCACATCTCAGACCGGGTGGCTGTGATGTATCTGGGAAATATCGTGGAGATCACCCAGGCGTCGGCCTTATACGCCAATCCCATGCACCCATATACCCAGGCGCTGCTTTCCGCGATCCCCATCCCGGATCCGGAGGTGGAGGAAAAGAAGCAGAGGATCCGTCTGGAGGGAGAGCTCCCCAGCCCGGTGGACCCGCCGGAGGGCTGCCGGTTCATCAACCGCTGCCGGTTTGCCAGTGAACGCTGCCGGAAGGAGCGGCCGGAGCTGCTGGAAATGGAGCCGGGCCATCTGGTGGCATGTCATTATTGTGAAGAGATGAAAAAGGGGACGGCTGGTTAAGGATCGGCTGTATCCCAAAAGCACCCCGGCGGAACGCAGCCCCATGCTTGACATCCGCCGGGGTTTCGCGTATAATGACCAGAGAATAAAGAAGAAAGGGAAGGTGCTTGATGCCAGCGGGTTCTGCGAAGAACAAAAACAACTAATTTTATAGAGAGGCTGCAGGTGGTTCCTGCAATGCCTTCTGGGAGGCTGTTCGATACAGGCCCCCTTGTTTTCTGTCCGCAGACGGCTGCATACACCTTATATGGATCTCCTGTGCCCTGGTAAATGGGAACAGGAGCTATGGACGTATGGCTTTGGGGCTGTACGTCTTTTTTTGTTGGGGAGATCCCCCGGTCCAAGGATTAAAAAAGTTTCAGTAAAGGCGAAAGGCTGCCAGATCTGGAGGACAGAGTCTGTTTTTAAGAAAGGAAACAAAAAATGGAAACAATACGAAATAACAAAGCAGCTGAAACAATACTGGAATTTAACAAAATAAAGGAAATATGGAAGGGATATGCCATGACCGATGGCGCAAAGGAGGCCATCGAAGGGGCGGCTCCCATGCTTTCGGAAAGCCAGGTCCTGGCCAGGCTCAGAGAAACCACCGAGGCCAGAGACATGATCCAGAGGTCGGGTCAGCCGCCGCTGGTCTCCCTAAGCGGGATCCGGGAATGGATGCGGCTGGCGGAGATCGGAGGCTGCCTGACGGCGGAGCAGCTGGAGGGAATGGAGCGGGCCCTGGCGGCGGTGGACCGGATGAAGCGGTACCTGGAGCAGGGAAAGATCCATGAGACGGCCCTGGCCTGGTACGGAGATGATCTGCAGTCCTGTCAGGACCTTCGGGAGGCCATTGGCCAGCAGATCCGCGGAGGCCAGGTGAGCGACCATGCATCAAAGGCTTTAAGGGCCTGCCGCATGGACATAGAAAAGGAGGAGCGGTCCATGCGGGAAAAGGCGGAGACGGCCATACGGTCCGGGAAGAACATGATGACCGACAGCTTCAGTACTATGCGGAACGGCCATATGTGTGTTCCGGTGAAGGCGGAATACCGGTACCGGGTGAAGGGGAACGTCATTGGCCAGTCCTCCACCGGAAGCACGGTATTTATTGAGCCGGAGGCCTGCGCCCGCCATTACGGGGCCCTGGAAATGCTGAGGCTGGAGGAGGAAAACGAGGTAAGACGGATCCTGTATACGCTCACCGGCATGGTCTACGATTTCCGGGAGGAGCTGGAGTGTGATATCCGGGTGATGGAGAAGCTGGATCTGATGTTTTCCAGGGGAAAGCTGAGCCTGGCATACGGCGGCGTGGAGCCGTCGGTGAACACAGAACGGCGCATCGTGCTGAGGGACGGCCGCCATCCGCTGATGGACCGGGCTGTCAGCGTGCCGCTGCAGTTCCGGCTGGGCAACGCGGCCCAAGACGGAGCGGACGGAGAAGCAGCTGTCCGGGGCATCGTCATCACAGGCCCCAATACTGGAGGAAAGACCGTAGCCATCAAGACTGTGGCTTTAAACTGTATGATGGCCCAGACTGGACTCCATGTGGCCTGCCGGGAGGCGGACATCTGCATGTGTTCCGGCTTTCTTTGTGATATCGGGGACGGCCAGGATATGTCTGAGAACCTCTCCACCTTCTCATCCCACATTGTCAATGTGCTGGATATCTTAAAGAAGGTGGACCGGGACAGCCTGGTGATCCTGGACGAGCTGGGATCTGGTACGGACCCGGCAGAGGGGATGGGCATCGCAGTGGCGATCCTGGAAGAGCTGAAAAAGAGCGGAGCCCTGTTTCTGGTGACCACCCATTACCCGGAGGTGAAGCAGTATGCAGAGCGGGCGGAGGGCATGGTCAACGCGCGGATGACCTTCGATAAGGAGAGCCTTAAGCCCACCTACCGCCTGGTCATCGGCGAGGCGGGAGAAAGCTGTGCCTTTTATATTGCGGGAAAGCTGGGAATGCCGGAGCCGCTGCTGGAATGTGCGGCCAGGGCGGCCTATGGAGCCCCGGCTCTGCCGGAGGAGATCCGGCGGCTGGCGGCGGAAAACCGGATCCGGAAGGAAAAGACGGGAGGGATCCAGAAGCGGAAGACAGGAGAGAAGGGAAATGCCAGGAAAAAGCGGTTCCACCGGGGAGACAGTGTGATGATACTTCCGGATCAGAAGACGGGGATCGTCTGCGAGGAGGAAAATGAAAAGGGCGTTCTGCGGGTCCAGATGCCCGGGAAGAAGATCTATATCAACCATAAGCGCGTCCGGCTCCAGGTGGCAGCCAGTCAGCTGTACCCGGAGGATTACGACTTTTCCATTATTTTTGATACAGTGGAGAACCGGAAGCTGCGCCATGACATGGACCGGGGAAAGCTGGTCCAGGGAGAGATCATTTTGGAGCAATAACCGGAATAAAATCTTCCGTCTTGTGAGAAATCAGAAAATATGATATGATTGCTGTCAGATAACTGTTGTTCTAAATGGAAGAAAGAAAACAGGGAGGGCAGCATGAGAAGAAGCGACAGAGAAATTACGGACATGGACAGGATCATGGAGATCGTCAGAAGGCAGAGCGTCTGCTGCGTGGCGTTCCAGGATATGCCATGTCCGTATTTAATTCCAATGAATTATGGGGCGGCCCTGGAAAACGGGCGGCTGACACTGTATTTCCATGGAGCGGCTGTGGGGACCAAGCTGGACCGGCTCAAAGCGGATCCCCATGTTTCGTTCACCATCGTGGGAGGAAGTCAGGTCTCGTTGAATTTTGAGGAGGCATGCAGATCCACAGCCGGGTTTGACAGCGTCTGCGGGACTGGGACGGCAGAGCTCGTTCCGGCAGAGGAGAAAAGAAAAGGCCTGGCGGTGATCATGAACCATGCGGCAGAGTGCGAGGCCCTGGCCGTAGGGAATGACGGCGCGGACCAGAACAGGCCGCATTTTTCAGAGTCATCGTTTTCTGACCAGGCGGTGAATGCGGTGACGGTGTGGAGGATCGCGGCAGCTTCCATAACGGGGAAGCATCACGACTAAAAATACAGAAAAGGAGAAAACTTATGGGAACAGAATTCAAGGATGAGATCGAGGGGCTCATCGACAAGAGAAGCCAGGCGTACACAGATATCAGCGACACCATCTGGGGCTTTGCGGAGCCCAGATTCCAGGAGCGGGAGTCCTCCAGGATCCAGCAGGAGTATTTAAGCTCCAGAGGCTTTTCCGTCCGGGCAGATCTGGCTGGAGAGGAAACTGCGTTCATAGCAGAATACGGCAGCGGGAAGCCGGTGATCGCGTTTTTAGGTGAGTTTGACGCTCTTTCCAGTCTCCAGCAGGAGCCGGATCAGACGGAGCACTGCCCCATCGCCGGAAAAGAAAACGGTCACGGCTGCGGTCATCATCTTCTGGGAACGGCCTCGGCAGCAGCGGCCGACGCCTTAAAAACGTATATGGAGGAGCATAAGCTGGCCGGGACCATCCGGTATTACGGCTGTCCGGCAGAGGAGAATGCCGGAGGCAAGGCGTATCTGGTACGGGACGGATACTTTGACGACTGCGATATTGCCATCACCTGGCATCCCTACACCATGAGCAAGGTCATGAAGGGCGGCTTCCACCTGGCCAATTTCCGCGCCTTCTTTACCTTCCACGGGATCTCCTCCCATGCGGCGGGGGCTCCGGAGTTAGGCCGGTCGGCCCTGGATGCGGTGGAGATCATGGACATCGGCGTCAACTATATGAGAGAGCACATGATCGATGCGGCCAGGGTCCACGGAGCCATCACCAATTCCGGCGGCATTGCCCCCAACGTGATCCCGTCGGAGGCCCAGATCCTTTATGCCATCCGCGCGCCCAAGGTGACCCAGGTGCAGAAGCTGTTTGAACGCATGTGCGACATTGCCAGGGGAGCAGCTCTGATCACGGGCACCACCGTGGATATCAAACAGGTGGCCGCTTATTCGGACCTGATCAACAACGAGACTCTCAATGATCTGATCCAGGAAAATCTGGAGCGTGTGATCCCCATTGGATACACGGAGGAGGAACTGGATTATGCGAGGAAATTCCAGTCCGTGATCACCGAGCTGGATAAGGAAGGGCTTAAGGCCATCGCCGCAGATATCGGCGGCCGCGACCGGAAAAAGGAGCTTCTGGAAACGCCTCTCTGGGATTTCATCGTAGACCGGAACAGCCGGTATGGCGGAGCCGGGTTCTGGGCGAGCAGTACGATAAAAAAAGCATTTACAGCTTTATCCTTCCCTACCGCCCCTCTGAAAAACCTTTGTCCGGCTCCTCAGACGTGGGAGACGTGAGCTGGAAGGTACCCACGGCCCATGTGTACGTCAACTGCTATGCAGCCGGAACAGCGCTCCACTCCTGGCAGGCCACAGCCCAGGGAAAATCCTCCATTGCCCACAAGGGAATGATCGCAGCGGCCAAGGTCATGGCCAACATCGGTGCAGAGCTTCTTTTAAAGCCGGAGCTGGTGGAAAAGGCAAAAGAGGACTGGAAGGAAGAGCTCAATGGGGAGGAATATCCCAATCCCCTTCCAAAGGACCTGAAGCCGGAGATCTGGTAAGAGGAGGCATATCATATGGAAAAAGATTTTCGCGCGGAGATCGGAGCGCTTGTACAGGACAGAAAACAGGCTTATACGGCCATGAGCGACCGGATCTGGGGCTTTGCGGAGCCCAGATTCCAGGAGTATGATTCCTCCAGGCTCCAGCAGGAATATTTAAAGGCCAGGGGCTTTTCCATCCGGGCGGATCTGGCGGGAGAGGAGACGGCGTTTATTGCCGAGTATGGAAGCGGAAAGCCGGTACTGGCATTTTTAGGCGAGTTTGACGCCCTTTCCAGCCTGGAGCAGGAGGCGGACAGCACAGAACGCCGTCCGGTCCCTGGCAAGACCAACGGCCATGGCTGCGGCCACCATCTTCTTGGAACGGCGGCAGTGGCAGCAGCGGACGCTTTAAAAACTTATATGGAGTCCCATGGACTTCTGGGCACCATCCGGTATTACGGCTGTCCGGCAGAGGAAAATGCCGGCGGAAAGGCGTATCTGGTGCGGGACGGCTTTTTTAATGATTGTGATGCCGCCATTACCTGGCATCCAAGCACCACCAATAAGACCATGATGGCAGATAAATACCTGTCCAACTTCCGTGTATTTTTCACGTTTCATGGGATCTCTTCCCACGCGGCAGGCGCGCCGGAGCTGGGGCGCTCTGCTCTGGACGCGGTGGAGATCATGGACATCGGCGTCAATTACATGAGAGAGCACATGATCGACGAGGCCAGAGTCCACGGGGCCATCACCAACCCGGGAGGCATTGCGCCCAATGTGATCCCGTCGGAGGCCCAGATCCTTTATGCCATCCGTGCGCCCAAGGTGACCCAGGTGAAAAAGCTTTATGAAAGAATGTGCGATATTGCCAGGGGAGCGGCCCTGATCACTGGCACCACGGTGGATATTAAACAGGTGGCCGCCTATTCCAATGTGATCGAGAACGATACTCTGGAAGATATTATGTATGAGAACATGCGTCACTTTGTTCCCATTGGATATACGGAGGAAGAGCTGGCCTATGCGAGGCGGTTCCAGGAGGTGATCACAGAGCTGGACAAGGAGGGACTGAAGGATCTGATCTCGATCCTCAGCGGCAGGGACAAGGAAAAGAAGAGGCAGATGGAGGAAAGCCCCATGCTGGACTTTGTCCTGGAACGTCACGTTTCCTTTGGCGGAGGAGGATCCACGGACGTGGGAGATGTGAGCTGGGTAGTTCCCACGGGCAAGGTGGATATCAACTGCTATGCGGCCGGAACAGCGCTCCATTCCTGGCAGGCCGTTGCCCAGGGAAAAGCCCCTGCGGCGCATAAGGGAATGCTGACGGCGGCCAAGATCATGGCCTGTACGGGAGCAGAGCTGCTGGAGAAGCCGGAGCTTCTGGAAAGAATAAAGGAGGACTGGCTGGAAAAGCTGGACGGCGAGACGTATCCGGATCCCCTGCCAAAGGATGTGAAGCCGGAGATCTGGTAAAAAACAGGAAGGTCGGTTTTTATGGGAATGCTGTAAAACAGCTTCTGAGTAATTCTCGGGTTGTTTTTGCAGCATTCTTTTCTTGACAAGAAGAGATGGAAAGAGTATAATGAACAATGTTCATATTGAGGTGGCGGGATGAATATTGTTGTAACTTCAAAAGACGAGATCTTAAAAACAAACCGGGAGCTGATCCAGAAACAGGGCTGGTCTGCCGTCAGCATCCGTTCCGTTGCGGCGGCCTGCGGAGTATCTGTGGGTTCCATCTACAATTATTTTAAATCTAAAGAAGCGCTCATGAGCGCCACGGTGGAGAGCGTCTGGTGCGAGATCTTCCATGAGCCGGAGGACGGAAGCGTGTTTGAGGATACGCTGGCCTGTATTTCCTGGATGTACGGGCGGATGGAATATGGCCAGAGGAAATATCCTGGTTTTTTTACCCTGCACTCCCTGGGTTTTCTGGGAAATGAGAAGTCAGAGGGAAGACAGCGGATGCAGGAGACATGGAAGCATATTTCGGACGGCCTCGTTTTTGTCCTGAAGCGGGACCCCAGGGTCCGGCCGGACGCTTTTACAGAGCAGTTTCCAGCAGAGAAATTTGCAGACGTCCTGTTTTCCCTGATGCTGTCAGCGCTGCTGCGTCAGGATTATGATCCACGGGCAGTGCTGGAGATCACCCGCAGGACCCTTTACTAAGATTTCCGAAAATGGAGAATCCTGTAGATCAGGATTCTTTTTTGGACAAGAAAATGAACGACGTTCACTATGAGGAGGAAAAAGAATGCAGGCAGTTGCAGAAACTTTATTTGATGTGGTCTATCTGGTCTCCGTCATTGCTATCGGGATCCGGATGATCCGGGGCAGCAGAGGAGACCGGCAGTTCCTTTTGTTCGGCTGGATGGCCGTGGTGCTGGGAGCGGGAGATTCGTTCCATCTGGTTCCCCGGGCGCTGGCTTTATGCACCACCGGGCTGGAAAACTATACTGTCCCCCTGGGGCTTGGAAAGTGGATCACCTCCGTGACTATGACGGTCTTTTATGTGCTGCTTTACTATGTGTGGCGGCTGCGTTACAGGGTTTTGGGCAGGAACGGCCTCACGGCGGCTGTGTATGGTCTGGCAGGACTCCGGATCTTTTTATGCATGATGCCGCAGAACCGATGGCTCAGCGCAGATGCGCCGCTTTCCTGGGGGATCTACCGTAATATTCCCTTTGCCCTGCTGGGACTTCTGGTGATCGTGCTGTTTTTCGACAGTGCCAGGAAGAATGGGGACCGGGCATTCCGATGGATGTGGCTTACCATTGTGCTGAGCTTTGGCTTCTATATTCCTGTGGTACTGTGGTCCGGAACGTATCCCATGGTCGGGATGCTGATGATCCCCAAGACCTGCGCTTATGTGTGGACCGTGCTCATTGGATACTCTGCCATGAAGAAGGAATTCAGATAAAGGAGGAGAAAAATGAAACGCTATATGAATGCCGCGCTGCTGTACGCCGTTCTTGCAATGGCTGGGGGCGTATTTTACAGGGAGTTTACCAAGTTTACCGGTTTTACCGCTAAAACGACCTTGTCGGTGATCCATACTCATTATTTCATGCTGGGAATGGCAGTGTTTTTGCTGCTGCTCCTGCTGGAAAAGAATTTTTCTTTTACCGGTCCCAAAACCGGAAGGATCCTGGCAGTCTATCACACTGGGCTGAACCTGACTGTCCTGATGCTGGCGGTCCGGGGAATCCTTCAGGTCCTGGGTACACCGCTTTCTTCCAGTATTAACGCCGCCATTTCTGGTGTGGCCGGGATCGGCCATATCCTGCTGGGAACGGGGCTGGTGCTTTTATTGCTCCAGATCGGACGTTTCATGGAAAAATAAAAATAATAGTTGACAAAACGGGAATAATGTAGTAAACTCTATACTGTTGAGTGAGTGAGACAAAATCACCCAATGGGCGTCAGTAGCTCAGCTGGATAGAGCATACGGCTACGGACCGTAGTGTCGGGAGTTCGAATCTTCTCTGGCGCACGAAAGACAGGTTGTATAAGCGACCTGTCTTTTTTTTGTTCTAAAAATATAACTGTCTGCTTGCGTGGAAACGCCAATGGTGATAGAATATATGGTGTGGTTTTGATAAATATTGAAAAAATTCGGAGGATCCAGTGGAGAAGATCCAGAAGAGAAAAACAGAGCACGTGTCCTATGGGCTGATCCGGGCCCGGAGAAAGACCATGGCCCTTAAGGTGTCCGAAGATGGGACAGTGACGGTCCGGATCCCCTATGGGGTCCGACCGGAGGAAGCAGACCGCTTTGTGGAGGCCCATGTGGACTGGATCCGGAAGCGGATCGCAGAATGCAGGGAAAGAGCCGCGGCGCGGCCTGCGTATACGGACCGGGAACGGGAAGCCGGGAAGCGGCTGGCAAAGGAGCTGCTTTTGAAGAAATGCCGGTATTTTGCAGAGCGCATGGGCGTTTCCTACGGGACGGTCACCGTGCGGGAGCAGAAGACCCGGTGGGGCAGCTGCAGCGCCAAGGGAAACTTGAATTTTAACTGGAAGCTGGCACTGATGCCGGAAGAAATACTGGACTATCTGGTGGTCCACGAGCTGGCCCACCGGGTGGAGATGAACCACAGCCCGGCGTTCTGGGCCGTGGTGGCAGAGGAGATACCGGATTATAAGACAAGAAGGGAATGGCTCAGACAAAACGGTGCAAAATTTTAAACAGACAGAAAAACAGGAAATCTGGATGGTCCAGACAAAACGGGCGGATTTTAACGGACTGGCAAAGGAGCTGGGCGTCAGCCCCGTATCCGTGCGGATCATGAGGAACCGGGGAATGGAGACGAAGGAAGCCATGGAGCGGTACCTTTACGGCACACTGGACGGGCTTTATGACGGAGCTCTCATGAAAAATATGGGAGAGGCTGTGAACGTTCTCATAAAAAAGCTCCGGGAGGAAAAGCGGATCCGGATCATCGGGGATTACGATATCGACGGCATCTGCGCCTCCTACCTTCTTTTAACAGGCCTGAGACGGGCAGAGAGGGAACTGGGTAAAGGAACCGGGCCGGCCGGAAGCACCCGTATCGATTATGAGATCCCGGACCGGGTCCGGGATGGATATGGGATCAACGAGGCCATCATCCGCCAGGCGGCTGCCGACGGGGTGGATACTCTGGTGACCTGCGACAACGGCATTGCCGCAGCAAAGGAGATCTCTCTGGCAAAGGAGCTTGGAATGACCGTGGTGGTCACAGATCATCATGAGGTCCCGGTGGAGGAGGAAAGACAGGTCCTTCCTCCGGCGGATGTGGTGGTGGATCCCAAGCAGGAGGGAGAAACGTATCCCTTCCGGGAGATCTGCGGAGCGGTCGTGGCCTACAAGCTGGTGGAAAAGCTCTATGAAGCGTCGGGGGTCCACCGGGAGGAATGGAGGGAGCTCCTGGAATTTGCGGCCATTGCCACTGTGGGCGATGTGATGCGGTTACAGGATGAAAACAGGATTCTGGTAAAATACGGGCTGAAGCAGATGGCCCGCACCAGGAACCTGGGACTCAGAAAGCTGGTGGAGAAGACAGGGCTTGATATTACAGACTTAAGCGCCTACCATATCGGCTTTGTCATCGGCCCGTGCTTAAATGCCGGCGGGCGGCTCCAGACGGCCAAGGCGGCCCTCAGGCTCTTTCTGTCGGAGGATGAGGCAGAGGCAGAGCGGCTGGCAGAGGAATTAAAGGAATTAAATGATATCCGGAAGGACATGACGAAAAAAGGAGAGGACGAAGCCATTGCCCAGGTGGAGGAGCGGTACATGGGAGACAAGGTACTGGTGGTCTTTCTGCCGGACTGTCACGAATCCCTGGCGGGGATCATTGCGGGCCGGGTCCGTGAGCATTTCCATAAGCCCTCCATTGTACTCACAAGGAGCGGGGATATGGTAAAAGGGTCTGGAAGGTCCATTGAGCCATATCATATGTTCCGGGAATTGACAAAGGTCCGGGACCTGCTGCCGAAGTTCGGCGGCCATCCCATGGCGGCGGGGCTTTCCATAAAAGAGGAGGACGTTCCGGAATTCCGCAAACGGCTCAATGAAAACGCGGAACTTACGGAAGATGACTTTATCCCAAGGGTATGGATCGACGTTCCCATGCCTCTGGAATATGTGACCGAGGGACTGGTGGAGGAGCTTAAGCGGCTGGAGCCCTTTGGCCAGGGGAATGAAAAGCCCCTGTTTGCCCAGAAGGGACTGATGATCCGCAGCCTCCGGGTCCTGGGGAAAAACCGGAACGTGGTGAAGCTGGGGCTGGTGACAGATACGGGGCTTTCCATGGACGGCCTCTTATTCGGGGACGGGGACGCGATCCAGAGGGAGCTGGCCGGAAAGGACCGGATCGACATTGTATATTATCCAGATATAAACGAATACAATGGAAACCGGACGCTCCAGGCGGTGATCAGGAATTATAAGGCGGCCGGTTAAGGGCCGGACGCATTTATAATAGGGAACAGGCGGGCCGGAAAATGGAAAAGGAGGTTCCTGCCTGTCAGATTTATAATGTATAAGGAGGATTCAGGATGGTAAATGAACTGATGAGACTCATTGCGGAGCATGACAGCGAAGTGGGTGCGGCAGTCAACGCCGAATTTGCGAGACAGAGACGGAATCTGGAGCTGATCGCGTCAGAGAATATCGTTTCTGAGGTCGTGATGGCGGCCATGGGAACGGTCCTTACCAACAAGTATGCAGAGGGTTATCCGGGAAAACGGTATTACGGTGGCTGCGAGTGCGTGGACGTGGTGGAAAACCTGGCCATCGAGCGGGCAAAGAAGCTGTTTGGCTGTGATTATGCCAACGTACAGCCTCATTCCGGCGCGCAGGCAAATATGGCTGTGTTCATCGCCATGTTAAAGCCCGGCGATACCGTAATGGGCATGAACTTAGACCACGGCGGCCATCTGACCCACGGAAGCCCGGTGAACTTCTCCGGTATGTACTTTAATATCGTTCCCTACGGCGTCAACGACGAGGGATATATCGACTATGACGAGCTGGAAAAGAAGGCCATGGAGGCAAAGCCGAAGCTGATCGTTGCTGGAGCCAGCGCCTACTGCCGGACCATCGACTTTAAGCGGTTCCGTGAGATCGCTGACCGGTGCGGCGCATATCTGATGGTGGATATGGCACACATCGCCGGTCTGGTGGCAGCTGGTCTCCATCCCAGCCCCATTCCCTATGCAGACGTGGTGACCACCACCACCCATAAGACCCTGCGCGGGCCCAGAGGCGGTATGATCTTAGCCAACGAGGAGGCCAATAAGAAGTTCAATTTCAATAAGGCCATCTTCCCGGGAAGCCAGGGCGGCCCCTTAGAACATGTGATCGCGGCCAAGGCCATCTGCTTCGGCGAGGCCTTAAAGCCAGAGTTTAAGACCTACCAGGAGCAGGTATTAAAGAATGCCAAGGCCCTGGCAGAGGCCCTTAAGAAGCAGGGCTTTAAGATCCTGACCGGCGGTACAGACAACCATCTGATGCTGGTGGATCTGCGCGGCATGGATGTTTCCGGCAAGGAGCTTCAGAACCGCTGCGACGAGGTTTATATCACCCTCAATAAGAACACGGTCCCCAATGATCCCAGAAGTCCGTTCGTTACCTCCGGCGTCCGAATCGGCACCCCGGCCATCACCTCCAGAGGCCTGGTGGAGAGCGACATGGATGAGATCGCCCGCTGCGTCTGGCTGGCAGCCACGGATTTCGAGAATAAGGCGGATGAGATCCGGGCGTCTGTGACAGAGATCTGTGGCAGATACCCCATCTACCAGTAAGACACATATTTCCCCTTCCGTTTTCATACACTGCAAAAGCAGAGATGAGGACGGGAGGGGATTTTTTATGGCAGAGGCCTTTGAAACAAAGACCACAGAGGAGACCGGGCGGCTCCTTCATTCCACGGATCCGGGAGGTCTTTCGGCGGAGGAAGCCAGAAAACGGCTGGAGCAGTATGGACCCAACCGACTGCAGGAGCCGGAGCAGCCCGGCTTTTTTTCCCGTCTCCTGTCCCAGTTCATGGATCCTCTGATTTATGTGCTGGCGGCGGCCGGAGTCATTTCCGTGTTCCTGGGAGAAATCGGGGACGCCTGTATCATTGCGGCGGTGGCGGCCTTAAACGGGGCTGTGGGGATGATCCAGGAGGGGAAGGCCAAAAGGGCCCTGGATGCCTTGAAAAAAATGACCCGTCTGAAGGCAGTGGTGCGCCGGGATCAGACAGACCAGGAGATCGACGCGGCAGAGCTGGTGCCTGGGGATCTGGTGGTGCTGGACGCCGGGAGGCAGGTGCCGGCGGATCTCAGGCTTTTATGGACGGAAAGTCTGCGGGCAGAGGAATCGGCCCTGACGGGAGAGGCGGCGCCGGTCCACAAGGACGCCGGTTTTTCTGCGGCCGCCGGCCTTCCGGTGGGAGACAGGAAAAACATGGCCTATATGTCCTCCAATGTGACGGCTGGAAGGGGGCTGGGCATGGTGACGGCCACCGGCATGGACACGGAGATCGGCAGGATCGCCCGTCTGATCCGGGAGGCCCCCATGGAGGCCACACCCTTACAGAAACGGCTGGGGGATCTGGGAGGCGCTCTGAGCATTCTGGCAGTGGCCCTCTGTGCGGCCCTTTTCGGTCTTGCCGTCTGGCAGAAGCGGGATGTGGGAGAGATGCTCATTACGGCCATTTCCCTGGCAGTGGCGGCGGTGCCCGAGGGGCTTCCGGCGGTGGTGACCATCGTGCTGGCCCTGTCCGTGTCCCGGATGGCCCGGGTCCATACCATCGTGCGGCGGCTGCCGTCGGTGGAGACTCTGGGGGCGGTGAGTGTGGTCTGCTCCGATAAGACAGGGACGCTGACCATGAACCGGATGACGGTGGAAGAGGTCCTGGACGCGGGAGAGCTCCTGGATGAAGGCGTAAGCGGCAGGAGGAGACGGCCGGGCCGCGGGAAAGGGGCCATGGCTTCGGGCCAGGAGGAGCTTCTCAGGGCCTTTGTCCTGTGCAATGACGCAGAGCTTAATAAAAAGGGAAGGATCGGTGATCCCGGGGAGCTGGCCCTTCTGGAATATGCAGAGAAGGAGGGACCATGGACAAAGGGAGAGCTGGAGCGGCAGCTCCCCAGGACGGCAGAGCGGGCCTTTGATCCGGAGCGGAAGCGGATGACCACCGTACACCGGACAGAGACAGGAACTGTTTCCTATACGAAGGGAGCCCCGGATGTGATCCTGGAACGGTGCAGCCGGTATCTGTCTGGAGGCGGTGAACGGCCTCTGACCGGCGGCAGCAGAAGAAGGCTCCAGGACCGGATCTCATGGCTTTCCGGACAGGGGCTCCGGGTGCTGGGAGCGGCCAGAAGTGATGGGGACGGAAGGAAGGAGGAGGACATGGTCTTTCTGGGCCTGGCAGCCATGGCAGATCCTCCGCGTCCGGAGGCCGCCCATGCGGTGGCCATGTTTAAGAGAGCCCATGTGCGGACGGTGATGATCACAGGGGACCACAGGGACACAGCCCTGGCCATTGCCAGACGGCTGGGGATCGCAGAGGATGGGACCCAGTGCATCAGCGGGGCGGAGCTGGACCGGATGGACGACGCGGCCCTTAAGGAACGGGCAGAAACGGCGGCGGTCTTTTCCCGGGTCTCCCCGGACCATAAGGTGCGGATCGTCCGGGCGCTGAAGGAGAATGGAAGCATCGTGGCCATGACCGGCGACGGAGTCAATGACGCGCCCTCCTTAAAGGCAGCCGATGTGGGGATCGCCATGGGGCAGACCGGAACAGATGTGGCAAAGCAGGCGGCGGATATGGTGCTCACAGACGACAATTTTGCCACCATCGAGAAGGCCATCGAGGAGGGAAGAGGCGTCTATGAGAATATAAAGAAGGCAGTGATCTTTCTCCTTTCCTCCAATTTCGGCGAGATCATGACCATGTTCACGGCCATTGCCCTTTCCCTGCCGTCGCCGCTAAAGGCCAGTCATATCCTGTGGATCAACCTGATCACCGATTCCCTGCCGGCCCTGGCCCTTGGAACGGATAAAAACGACGGACCCGCCCTGATGGAGGAGCCTCCCAGGGGAAAGGATGAGAGTCTGTTTTCCCGGGGAGGGATGGTGTGTACGCTGTTTTATGGATTCCTTATAGCGGTGATCAGCCTTACGGCCTTTCTGCGGCTGCCGGTGGGGATCCTGGCGGCGGAGGGAAAAAGGATCACGGCAGAAAGCCTGTCCCTGGTCCTTGGAGATCCGGCGGTGCTGGCCCGGAGCCAGACGTATGCCTTTACGGTCCTGGGCCTTTCCCAGCTTTTTCATGCTGTGGGGATGCGGGACGTGGGGCGGTCGGTGTTCCGGATGAATCATCTGGAAAACCGGCTGATGCTGGCAGCAGCGGCCCTGGGAGTGCTCCTCCAGGTGCTGGTGACGGAAAACAGCCGTCTGGTGGCCTTGTTCCAGACGGCAGCCCTGTCCGGAACGGAATGGAGGGAGCTGCTGTTTCTGGCAGCTGCCCCCCTGGCGGCCCATGAGCTTCTGGCGGGGCTCAGCCGGATCTCTGGAGCGCGGGGGACGGCAGAGAAAGAACGGTCCGGATCATAAGAGCTTCAGGATCCCCAGAAGGATCAGGATCAGCCCTCCGGTCCTGGACAGATCCAGAGAACGCCGGGATCCCGGGAACTGGCGGCTGTTTTCCAGGGCCAGTGCGCTTTTCCTGCCCAGTCCGGCTCCCAGGCGGACGGAGGTGAAGCTGAGAAACAGGGAAAGGAAGAAAAGGACAGCCAGAGAGGCCCCGGCCAGTCCGGCTCCCAGGCCTGCTGCTCCGTTGTCAGAGGAAAGCCCCATGGCCAGAAAAAAGGAGCCGGAGGCAGAGAGCTGCTTTGTACTTCCTTTTCCGGGTACGGAGGCAGAGGCCGGGCTGGCTGTAAAACGGGAAAATCCCAGGAGCATGAGGAGGCTGGCGCTTAAAAAAACGGGAAGCTCTTCCGGGAGCAGAGGCCGGAGGACGGTTCCCAGGGCAGAGGCCGCGGCCAGCACCGCTGCCGGACAGAAGGCCAGGATCCATGCAGAGCTCCTGGGGATCTTTATTTTTCCCGTTCCGCAGACAAAGCTGACGGCAAAGGAATCGGCGCAGAGAGCGGCCGTAAAAAGAAAAAGTGAAGACAGATCGCCCATTTTTATACCATATTTACAGAAGATCACTTATGATATCATATTGGCAGGCGGAATATTTGGTTCCAGGTATTCCAATTTGAATGGAAAATTGATACAATAAGACGATACCTGGCAGGACCAGAAGGGAAATGATCATGAAAAAGAACATCAGGATGACGCTGGAATATGACGGCTCCAGATACGACGGCTGGCAGAAGCAGGGGAATACAGACAATACCATCCAGGGAAAGCTGGAGGCAGTGCTTTTTAAATGGACCGGACAGGAAGTGGAGGTCCATGGCTCCGGCCGGACCGATGCAGGGGTCCACGCCAGGGGGCAGACGGCCAATTTCCATATTGAGGAGAAGTTCTGTCCGTCGGCAGCAGCGGCTATGGAGTATATGAACCGGTATCTGCCGGAGGATATACGGGTCATAGATGCGAAGGAGGCGCCGGAGCGGTTCCACAGCCGTCTTTCCGCTGTAAGGAAAACGTATGCGTATTACGTGGAAACAGCGGATAGGAAGTGTGTATTTGAGAGAAAATACGTATACGGACTGGGGCGTGAACTGGATATCCCGGCCATGGAGAAGGCGGCGGGATATCTTCTGGGAGAGCATGATTTTAAAAGCTTCTGTTCCAATAAAAGAATGAAAAAGAGCACGGTCCGCCGGATAGATCAGATCGGGATCCATGCAGACGGAACGAAAGTGGTGTTTACCTATACAGGAAATGGTTTTTTGTATAATATGGTGCGGATCCTTACGGGAACGCTCCTGGAGGTGGGCCTGGGAAAACGAAGGCCGGAGGAGATGAAGGCTGTCCTTGAGGCCAGGAACCGGGAGGCGGCCGGAGCGACGGCTCCGCCGGAGGGCCTGTTCCTCATGCAGGTGGAATATGACGGGGAGGCATAGGATGGAAGAGAAAGAGCGGCTGGAAAAGCTGGAGCCTGCAGAGGCTTTGGCGGACCGGGGAGAGAAAACGGAGACCATAGAGGCGGGAAGCGGAGAGAAGGACCGGAGAGAAGCAAGCCTCAATATGGACGGCGAGTTGTCGGTGGAGGCCGTGAGGCGGTGGCTTTTATGGGCCGGTCTGGCCCTGGGAATCTGCCTGGCAGCGTCCTGTATCCTGGGGCCTGCGTTTCTTATGCAGAACCGGAAGCCGGCAGTGCTCTTGACCGCGGATGGGAAGGACAGCAGGGAGCTGGTCCTGAACCGGAAGGGAGGAGTGATCCGGAAAAACGGGAACCCGGATTCCATGGCGGGCCTTTCCCTGCGGGAGTGCTGTGAACGTCTGCTGGAGGAGCTTCATGGGGCACAGATGCTGGGGGACCAGGAAGCGGCCCTGTTTACGGTGCGCCCCATAGAGGGGGCAGTGCGGGTGGATACAGAACGGATGGCGGAGGAGATCGCCGTTGCTGCAGAACTGTTTCTGACGACCCGCCAGGCCAAGGGGACCGTATATGCCGGAAGTATATCAGAGGAGCCGGAGGTCCTGGAGCTGGTCAGGGAAAACGGCTGCTCTGTGGGTAAGGCAGCCATGGTCCAGGATCTTCTGGAGCGGAATGTTCGGGTCCGGGAGTCGGACTGCGGCCGGCTGTGCCAGATGGACATGGGGGCCCTGTCCCGGGAAATGGAGAAGAAAAATTATCAGACCTCGTTTCTGGTGGCCACTGCGGGAAAGCTTTATCAGGTAAAGGAGGACAGGCCCTCCGGGATAGAATCCGGGGAGACAGAGTCCGGGACAGAGACAGACGAAGGCTCAGAAGCAGAGGAGAGCGGAATAGATTCCGGAACGGATGGGAACGGCGGATCGGCAGGAAACCGCGGTCCTGGGAATTCTGAAGGGAGAGAACAGCCAGAGGAGACGGTAAAGGAGCCGCAGGGAGAAGAACTCCGCCCAGAAGAAGGCGGCGGAGCGTCCCAGGGAGAAGAGGCATCTTCGGCAGAGCCGGAAAACGGTGAGGCATCTGAGGCGGAAGCAGAGTCAGAAAACCGGGAACCGTCTGAGCCTGTCACAGGACCGATGGAGCCGGAAACCACAGCGCCGCCTGAGACATCTCCTGCGGCACCAGAGACCACCGCAGCGCCGGAGACGACTGCCGCACCAGAGACCTCAGCGCCGGCTGCCGAAACGGCCGCCCCGGAGCCGTC
>ENA-ORTV01002355-ORTV01002355.1-human-gut-metagenome-genome-assembly--contig:-NODE-2355-length-17919-cov-3.475481_pt1 | contig 17919 bp, 19 predicted proteins | sample MGYA00241915_ERZ509194 | MGnify/ENA primary metagenome ERZ509194 (study PRJEB26280, sample SAMEA2338810) | human gut metagenome | biome: human gut; feature: human-associated habitat; material: faeces... | reverse complement strand
AGGTGAGAAGGAGAAATGTTTTGCGTACTCGCATCAAACTTTCTGCGATAAGAATTCGTTCGTACTGGCAGTTACAACAGTTCCTGGAAATGTACATGATAGTGTTAGTTTTTTTGATGCCTATGAAGAATTGATCAATGGAAAATATGGATACCTGATTAAGAATGTTTCGTTAGATGCCGGATACATGACACCCGCAATATGCAGAGCCATTGTACAAAATGATCAGATTCCTTTTATGCCATATAAAAGACCAATGACCAAAAAAGGCTTCTTTAAAAAATACGAATATGTCTATGATGAAGAATACGACTGTTATCTATGTCCAAATGATAAGATCCTTATGTATACAACTACTACAAGAAATGGATAGAGACAATATAAATCGGATCCAAAAGACTGCAAGGATTGTCCTCTTAGAAACAAATGTACAAAGAGTAAGAACATGACAAAAGTTATCGAACGTCACCTATGGGAAGAGTTTAGAGAATATGCCGATGAGATCCGTCATACTATGGAATGGAAAGAAATTTATCCACAGAGAAAAGAAACCATTGAACGAGTATTTGCGGACTGTAAAGAAAACAATGGACTACGATTCACAAGGTTAAAAGGCTTGAAGAAAAACCAACAGAATGCTTGGTTGATTTTTGCGTGCCATAATCTGAAGAAAATGTCCCTTTGGAGAGGAAAATATAGAAGAAAACCATCAAAAAATTCAATATATCCTTCAAAATATATAAAAAAAAGACAATTTCATTTCGAAAATTGCCTATATACAATAAAAAGCCTATGTCCTTACGAAAAGGTATAGGCTTTTGTCAACAATCTGAGAACTCGTTTTTAACGAGTTCCTAACTTTTACGCTTCTGTTTTTTCTTCTTCTGTTTTAGGTTTTGGAAGTAAAGCTTTTGCGCTTACATTGATACGACCCTTATTATCGATTTCTGTAACCTTAACATCGATGATATCACCAAGTTTTAATACGTCTTCTACTTTATCTACACGGTGGTGAGAAATTTTAGAAATGTGTAATAAACCATCTGTATTACCAAACAAGTTCACGAATGCACCGAATTTTTCTAGACGAACAACTTTAGCTGCATATACATCTCCAACTTTGGCAACACGCACGATGTCACTAATCATTTGTTTCGCCTTTTCGATTGTATCGTAATCATTGTGGTAGATGACTACTTTTCCATCATCATCAATATCAATTTTTACATTGTCACATTGTGCAATGATTTCGTTGATCATTTTTCCACCAGGTCCGATTACATCTTTAATCTTATCTGGATCAATGTTCATCATCGCAATCTTAGGTGCATATGGACTCAATTGTTCTCTTGGACTCGGGATACATGCCAACATGTTATCTAAGATTTCTAAACGCGCCTTGTGAGCTTGTGCCAATGCTTCTTCAAAGATATTTTTAGTAATACCTGTTACTTTGATATCCATCTGTAAAGCTGTGATACCATTTTTCGTTCCGGCAACCTTAAAGTCCATATCTCCAAAGTGGTCTTCCATACCTTGGATATCTGTTAAAACAGTATATTTACCTGAATTATCATCCATGATTAGTCCCATCGCAATACCCGCAACAGGTGCTTTGATTGGAACACCAGCAGCCATTAAAGACATTGTTCCTGCACAAATACTTGCCTGAGAACTAGATCCGTTACTTTCCATAACATCCGCTACTGTACGAATTGTATATGGGAATTCATCTACACTTGGTAATACTTGAGCTAAAGCTCTTTCACCTAAGGCACCATGACCAATTTCACGACGTCCTGGATTTCCCATACGTCCAGTTTCACCAACACAATATGGTGGGAAGTTATAGTGGTGCATGAAACGTTTTGAATCGACAACAGTTAAGTCATCAATAATCTGGTTGTCATTTAATGCACCCAATGTAGTTGTAGATAATACCTGTGTTTCTCCACGCGTAAATAAAGCCGAACCATGAACACGAGGAAGTAAATCCACTTGTGAGTTCAACGGACGGATTTCATCTATTTGACGGCCATCTGGACGTACTTTGTCTTCAATGATCAAACGACGTACTTCGTCTGCTTCAATACCACGACAGATTTCACGAGCTTGTTTCACCGCATTGTTTTGATCTTTTTCAGATTCATATTCTTTGTTTGCGATCATTTCAGCAGCTTCATCTGTTAAATCATCAATTTTTCCGTAACGCTCTAATTTTTCTTTAATCGATACAGCTGCACGAATTTGTGCTTCAAAGTTTGCACGAACTTCACGATCGATTGTTTCATCTACGGCATACAATTCGATTTCACGTTTTTCTTTACCACAAGCGGCTACGATTTCTTCTTGGAATGCACATAATTTTTTGATTTGTTCATGTCCAAACATCAATGCCGCAAGCATATCTTCTTCGCTAACTTCTTTAGCTCCCGCTTCAACCATATTTAAAGCTTGTGCAGTACCCGCAACAGTTAAATCGATATCACTTTCTTCCATTTGAGCCACTGTAGGGTTGGCAACCAATTCTCCATTGATACGTCCAACTTTAACACCAGCGATTGGTCCATTGAATGGAATATCTGAAATACATAATGCCAATGAAGCACCAAACATAGCTGCCATTTCAGGACTTGCATCTTGATCTACACTTAATACCGTGTTGACAACCTGTACTTCATTACGGAATCCTTCCGCAAATAAAGGACGGATTGGACGGTCGATCATACGTGCTGTTAATGTCGCATGTTCGCTTGGTCTTCCTTCACGACGTAAAAATCCTCCTGGAATCTTTCCAACAGAATATAACTTTTCTTCAAAACTTACTGTTAAAGGGAAAAAGTCAATCCCTTCTTTTGCCTGGTTTGATGCACATGCAGTTGATAAAGTCACTGTATCTCCATAACGGATAATAACGGCTCCATCAGCCTGTTTTGCGATTTCACCAGTCTCTACTGTGATCCCCCGACCACAAAAATCTAAATGAAACTCTTGTTTCGCCATTTTTTCACCTCAATCATACTTTAATATAATATCATAGAAATTTAAAATAAAACATATTAAACTCATTATTTTTCGCAAAAGAAAAGCCTGTAAAACACAGTTTACAAGCTTACTTTATATGACTATGTACAAACTCAACAATTTCTAAATTCTTCTTGATAATTTCCTTATCTTTTCTCATATCATCAATACTCATCCAATAATAATGTTTACCATTCAACATAAAATTATCATTTCGCATGATTTCAGGGAAATTAGAAATAGATACTTCATACAATCGATGATTATACGTCCTCATCTCTTTATGACTTACTGAATACTTTTCATCTACTTGATTTCCCTTGATTTCACAACGAATTGAACTTCTATTAATAGATAAATTTGAGGATAAATTTTCAATCAAATTATTTTCGTTATTTTCTTCAATAGTTTTGAAATTCAAAAATAATTTACATTCCCATTTTTCATCATAGTATGTCAAATATCTTTTTGAATCAACACTAAAAGTATCTTTAATCGCAACCAAAGAATGATTGTGTTGAATTGTATTTAATTTTTCAATATGCATCTAAAACCACCTCTTATGAAGGTAAAAAAAAGTAATCTTTTCGATTACTTTCTTAAACCTAATTTAGCGATCAATGCTTTGTAACGGTCTAAATCTTTACCCTTCAAGTAAGCTAACAATTTTTTACGACGACCAACTTTTTTCATCAATCCACGTTGTGAGTGGTAATCGTGTTTGTGTTCTTTGAAGTGTTCAGTTAAACGGTTGATTTCTTCAGTCAATACAGCGATTTGAACTTCAGGAGAACCTGTGTCACCTTCGTGTACTGCATACTCTTGCATAATTGCTTGTTTTTCAGATTTTAATAACATTTTTCTTCCTCCATGTATATTAGTCCTTTTCTACCGAGCGAAAGGTTGGAAGTTTCCAGACTCTCAGTACAAAAGCTATTAAATGATATCATTCTATCATCATAAAATCAACTAGAATCGTATTTAATATTTCAAGTCCAGCATCATTTAAATAGATACATTCCCCTTCGAAACAAAAATACTCACGATACGTATCTAATACAGTTGCATAATGATTTTTAAAATCATTCTGATATTTCAAATTCCATTCTCTTATATTCAATCCAAACTTTGTACGCAATGCCATCATGATCGCATCCATACCTCGTTCAGATAGTGGTTCAGGAATATATGTAGAACAAGGACCCAAAGAACAATACTTCTTTAAACTTGTCGTATTATCATAACGAATGCCATCAAGTCTTCCACTTGCACCACAGCCAAAGCCATAGAAGTCTTTATCTTGCCAATACGCTAAATTGTGTTTGGAATAATAGCCTGGCTTACAAAAGCTAGAAATTTCATAATGAATATATCCGGCTGCTTCAAGTGTTTTCGTAATATATTCAAACATATCTGCTTCTAAATCACTATCGATGGGTTCAACGCCTGTCTTTCCAAATATTGAATTTTCTTCAATCTGTAAAGAATAGATGGATAAGTGTGGTATATCTAAACTTAAAAATGTGGAAATATCTCTTTTCACATCTTCCATTGTTTGATTGGGAAGTCCAAAAATTAAATCAATGGAGAAATTATGAATCCCACTTTCTTGAATCCATCGAATCACATTCTTAGCCTGATTGGATGTATGTCTTCTTCGACAGACTTTTAATAGATCATCATTAAAGCTTTGTACACCCAAACTAATACGGTTGACTCCCAAAGAAACATAAGATGCTAGTTTTTCTTCATCTAAGGATTCAGGATTGCATTCTACGGTAAATTCATCAATATCTTTAGGAAAACAATTTCTTATAGATGCAAAATCATCCAAACTCAATACACTTGGTGTGCCCCCACCAAAATAAAGAGTATGAAGATTTGAAATCTTATACTCTTGAATTTCTTGTATTAACTTTTCTTTCCAAAGTGAAAAGAATTGTTCATTTTTTTGAATCCGGACAAAATCACAATACGCACATATCGAATCACAGAACGGAATATGTACATAGGCTGATGGTACCATTAGTCGTCATCCATACTTAAAACGGCCATGAAGGCTTCTTGAGGAATCTCTACCGATCCAACCATCTTCATACGTTTCTTTCCTTCTTTTTGTTTCTCTAACAATTTCTTTTTACGTGAGATATCTCCACCATAACATTTTGCCAATACGTTTTTACGCAATGCCTTAATGTTTGTACGTGCAATGATCTTTCCACCAATGGCTGCCTGCACAGGAATTTCAAATTGCTGCTTAGGAATCAAGTCTTTCAATTTTACGGCCATCGCATTACCGCGGTTGTACGCAAAATCTCTAAACACAATGGTAGATAGGGCATCGACGATCTGTCCATTTAATAAAATATCCATCTTTACTAGACTACTTGTACGATATCCACTAAATTCATAGTCAAAACTAGCATATCCTTTTGTACAAGATTTCATCTTATCAAAGAAATCATAAATAATTTCACTTAATGGCATTTGGTAAACCATCATCATACGAACATCATCTAAAACTTGAAGGTCTACATATTCGCCACGTTTTTTCTGACAAAGATCCATCATCGGACCTACAAATTCTTTTGGCACCATAATGTCACACTTCACATATGGTTCCTCAATATGATCCACTTTTTGAGGTTCTGGTAAAGCCGATGGGTTATCGATTTCTTCCATAGTACCATCTGTTTTATAGACATGATAAATTACGGAAGGACTTGTTGCGATCAAACTAAGGTTGTATTCACGCTCTAAACGCTCTTCAACTACATCCATATGTAATAAGCCTAAGAATCCGCATCGGAATCCAAACCCTAAAGCTTGTGATGTTTCCGGTTCATAGTGTAGAGCCGCATCGTTTAATTTTAATTTGGACAATGCTTCTTTTAAATCGTCATAACGCGCATTGTCTACAGGATACAAACCACAATATACCATCGGATGCATTTCGCGATATCCAGATAGTGGTTCACTTGCAGGATTGGATGCAACTGTAATCGTATCACCGACACGAACATCTTCAATGTTTTTAATGGCTGCACTGACCCATCCTACATCTCCACAGTTCAACTGGTCTTCCACAACTTCTTTTGGTGTACGAACACCCACTTCTGTGACTTCATATTCAGCGCCGGTTGCTATAAAGCGAATCTTATCTTTTGGTTTGATTGTTCCATTCTTTACCGATACAAACGCAATGATTCCACGATAGGAATCATAGAAAGAGTCAAAGACTAAAGCTTGTGTTGGTGCTTCTTTATCCCCTTTGGGACTAGGTAGTTTATGTACGATTTCTTCTAGCACTTTATCGACATTCAATCCCGATTTAGCACTGATTTCAACCGCTTCACTACAATCCAATCCAATTAAATCTTCAATTTCTTTTTTTACAACTTCTGGTTGGGCACTAGGAAGATCCACCTTATTTAATACAGGCAAGATTTCCAAATCGTTTTCTAATGCCAAATATACATTGGCTAAAGTCTGTGCTTGTACGCCTTGAGCTGCATCCACGACTAAAATAGCCCCATCACATGCCGCTAAAGAGCGAGACACTTCATATGTAAAGTCGACATGGCCTGGTGTATCAATAAGATGGAACAAGTAGTCTTGTCCATCTTTGGCATGATATACAAGCTGTACGGCATTTAATTTAATTGTGATACCACGCTCTCTTTCTAGGTCCATTGAATCTAGAATTTGATCTTTCATTTCACGCTTTTCAACCGTATCTGTAAGTTCCAATATACGATCGGCTAACGTACTTTTTCCGTGGTCAATATGTGCAATGATGCAAAAATTTCGAACATTCTTTTGATCCATAGATTTTCCCCTACTCTGCAATATTTCCTACTAAGTTACGACCCTGTCCATTAAAGAAGCTTGCACAATCCATGACTGGCTTTCCTTCCATTTGACAAGTTTCAATCACAAGTGTACCCAAATGAAGGCCAATGCCAAGTTTGTTCTTGCCAATCTTGATAAAACGTCCAAACTCATTCTGTTCATCTAAATAACTTGCCTTTAAAATCTTAAATTTCTTTCCATTCAACAATACATAAGCACCTGGTGCATCTGAGAAAGCACGAATTTGATTCAAAATGTGTTCATCATCCTGATTTAAATCAATATGCTCTTCTTCTTTAGATAAAATAGGCGAGAATACAACCTGACTTTCATCCTGCTCTACATAGACAGCTTTGCCAGAACAAATCTCTTCAAAATGTTCCAGTAATAATTCACTTGCACAAATACCCATCTTTTCAAATAAAGATGTAGAATTGTCTTCAGGCAATATTTCAATTTCTTTTTGGGCTAAAACCGGTCCTGCATCCATTTTAGGTGCCATTTTCATTAAGGACATTCCACTTACTTTATCACCATTCCAAATGGCTCTTTGGATTGGGGCTCCCCCTCTATATTTAGGAAGCAAAGAACCATGAAGGTTCACACAACCATACACAGGAAGATCCAAGACTTCCTTAGGTACAATTTGTCCATAAGCACATGTCACAATTAAATCAGGGGCAAAATCAAGAATCGTTTGATAGTCTGACTTAATTTTAACCGGCTGAAATACAGGAATGTCATATTCTAAAGCCACTTCTTTGACTTCCGAATAGACTAGCTGTTGTTTTCTACCCTTTTTCTTATCCGGCTGTGTTACCACTAAGCCTACATGTATATCGTTTTCTAACATTGTTTTTAATACGACACTAGCAATTTTGGGTGTTCCCATAAAAATAATGCGTCTATTTTCCATAATATCACTCCAATACTAGAGTATTATAGCGTATTTTTTTGAAGTTGTGTTGCAATAAATCAGAAATTTTGCTATAATCCATTTGCAATTTATGTCAGGAGGTGCACTTCATGCCACAGATTAAATCTCAAAAGAAACGTGTTAGAACAAATAACAAGGCTCACAAATTAGTCGTATCTAAAAAATCAGCATTGAAATCAAGTATTAAAGCTGTATTAGCAGCTGTTGATGCTAAAGATAAAGAAGCTGCTGTAGCAGCTTACAACGACTGCAGTTCAAAATTGGACAAAGCCGTAGCTAAAGGTATTCACCACAAAAACTACGCTAGCCGTCAAAAAGCACGTTTAGCTAAAGCTATTAACGAAATCGCGTAATGAAGGATTAAGAAGTCATATGACTTCTTTTTTTATTATCGATAAAAATCATGAACCAAACCAAACTACAATCGAAGCCATTGAGGAAGAAAGAAGAATGATGTCTGATCCAACAACGCCAAAATATTCCAGCATTGATGAGCTAAAAGCATCATTAGATTTATAAAATATATCCTAGAATTTACAACTCGTAGGTACACATTCCGACTTATTTCAATGATAAGTGCTAAATACTAATCCAAATACATTTAGATTGGCCATTCTTGTTCATAGGAGCTTTTTTATTTGTCAAATATCAAAAGGTGGAGTCTTACTAATTGAAGATTCCACCTTTTCATAAGTATTCCTAAAAAATCAAATCTGGTAAGTTTTTCTGTCAGTTGTCGACAATGATTAGAAATGAGCGTTTACCGTCTCTCATCCGACCACAACTCTTATAGAAGCTTACCACATCTAATGGTATTGCTACCTTCAGTAGGATTGTACCAATTTTTAATTGAAATTCAATCAAAGAGTTTTTTCTGTTCAACCATGGAAGAATTAATCAAAGCATTAGACAAATAATTTGAGACATAAAAAAGATACTTCAATGAAACCAAAAACGAACAAGGCTATTCCTTGTTCATCATTAAGTTTAGACAGAAGTATTCAAAACCATCATCCTTATCAATCTTACCCATTTTCATTTGTTGATCAAAATCCGCTAGTAAAGATAGATTGTAAAGTAAAGCTTCACTTGAAAAACGCATGGCCTTTTGCATATTCAGTTTCACGCGGTACGGATTGGCCTTTAACTCTTGGGCAATGGTTGCCTGTGCCTTTCCTTCATCCATTAATACGCGTACTTGGAATAGAAAACGAATTTGACTTGCCAAAAGCGCAACAATAGCTACTGGCTGCATATTCAGCTTTCTAAAGTTACGGTAGTAGGCTAATAATAAAATCCCATTTTGACTAAAGAAGGCATCGACCATTTTAAAGATGTCATTCATAGGTTCTACAACTAATAGGTTTTGTACATCTTCAAACGTTGGATGTTTTGAATAGATGGAAATCTTTTCAATTTCATTCTGGATGCACATGGGATCGAGTCCCATTCTAGATGTCATCCAATCTAACGTTTTAAAATCGACCTTTACACCATATTCCTTCAGTTTATCTTGCACATAAAACTTTTGTGACTTTTCATCAAGTGCTAAACAAGAATACAATGTTGCACACCCACTGATTTCTTTGACCTTTTTCTTTCTTGTATCCAGTTTATCGCTTGGACATACAAGCACAAGAATCATGTCTGTATCTTTTCTTACTAGAAAAGGATCCACTTCATAGTTTGTCGTATTCTTACTTGAAAGAAACGTACAGTTATTGACAATAATCATCTTGTCATCATCAAAGATCGAATAGGCATCTAAATCTTGTAGAACATTGGATATTTCATCTGTTTGGGCATCATATACATTTACGTTTTCTTGAATATGATGTCTTTTTTTGATGGCCTCTAGCTTCATAGAAACCATGCTTTTGTCTTTTCCGTATAAAATATAAATCATGTCCATATTATACCAAACATTCCATCGTTTGTGACAACAAATGAAAAGTGAAACAAAGAATAGATGGCTATGCTTCCACAATCACTCGTACATAGTGTATTTATGTGTAAATTTTCTAATGTCTTGAGTGTTTCAACACTTGGATGACCATACTTATTCTTATAGCCACAACTAATCAAAGCGACCTTACAATCTAAAGAGTCAAGAAAATCTGGGTCTGAACTCGTATTCGATCCATGATGTCCTACTTTTATGACATCGGCTTTTAAATCGTATGCAGCCATTAATTGTTTTTCAATTTGTTTACTCGCATCCCCCATAAAAAGATAAGTTAAATGATCATACGTAAAATAACTGATAAGACTTGAATCATTGGTATCCTTAGATTCTCTTTCACTTAACAACAAATAAAATGGATAATCAACATAAACCGATTGATTTGAATCTTCTATAACTTGTTTGATTTCAATTTTATCTTTTAAACTGTCATATCCTCCATTATGATCAAAGTCATCATGTGTAAGTATCAATGTATCAATCGCATGAATGTTCTTGTTTTCTAGAAAGGGCATAATAATTCTTTCGACATTATCACGATATAGATTTTGCCCACAATCAATCATCACTACACTTTTATGGAAAGGTTCTACAATGATGCTGCAGTCGGCTTGACCTATATTTAATGTATAGACTTGAAAGAAAGGATTACAATAAATTTCTAGAAATGGAACGATACATATCCATAGATATTTCCATTTAAAGTGTTTTAAGCATTGTATATAGAAGATGATAAATAAAACTATAAATAAAATTCTAGGTGCATAATGAATGGTAAGGTCTGGTAATTTTAGATTTATTAAATCCTGCACTATAAATCCAAATAAGAAGATCAAACCATATAGTTTTCTAAAGATGTTAAAGAAAAGCAATGAAATAAGATTCACTTTCTTAAAGTAAATAAACATCAATCCAAGTAAGGCCATCTTTTGTACGATCCATTTGTGTTCGGTACAAAAATAAGATACGAGTTGTAATAAGAGCGGACATACAAAAGATATAGATAGTACTTGACTTGGATAGATCATGCCAAAACAAAGGATCGTAAAAGCCATTTGATTGGGTTTGGATGTGAATAATAGAGTACTCAACTGATACAAAATAAATCGTGTGAGTGAAAGTGTAAACACAAAGAAATGACCAAATAAAACACTGAAGACTAGAAGGATTCTTCTTATCTTTGTCTCATCCCACTTTCGCTTTAATACATGTAAAACAATGTAGTATGCGCTCATATAGCCATATCCAAGCATCGTATAGATTTCGTCTATACTTTCATCGTGTATGCCATAGTATAAGGATAAGACAATGGAAGAATTGGGTTTCAACTTTAAATAGTTGTAGAGTCTAGACTTGAATGATGTTGATTTGTGGATGATTTCTACAGAATTTGTCTTAAACCTGATGTTCTTATTTTCATTGTATCGAGTAAAACTAAATAAAGTAAAATTATCATCTGTATGAATAGGCTCTATGTGTTTGACTTTAACTTCATCTTGGAAGCTTAAATCTAAATCTGTTTGGATAAGAATTTTAGAGCCTCTATTTTTACCTATATAGTACCCTTTCTTTATTTCTGTAATTTTATATGTATCCTGTTGTTGAACTTCTTTTGGATATACAAGGATACAACTCAATAGGCTCAGGAGTATGAATAGAATCCATATTCTTTTATCTTTAAACCGATAGTATAGATAGACAAGAAAGAAAAGTGTAAAACAGAGTATACAAAGTATTTCTTTTAAGATTAGACAGGCTAAAAAGCCAAGTGAAAGTATCAACATCATAGGCAGATCTTATCCTTGATCTTATTAAACATGGCTGGACCAATGCCTTTGACATTTTGGATTTGTTCTAAAGATTGAAATGTGTTACTTTTGCGATACTCTATGATTCTTTGGGCAATGGCCGGACCAATACCTGGAAGTGTTTGTAGTTCTTCTAGTGTTGCACTATTAATAGAAATGAGTTTTACATCTTGTTTTTCAGGAATCACCACCACATCTTTATCATTTAGGATATAGTTAAAACTGATTCTAGACGTATCACTGTTTTCTAATAGGCCTCCGCTCATTTGAATCAAACTTGAAATGGAGCTATGTCGCTTTAAAGTATAAACGCCCGGATTTTGTATAGCCCCCTTAATTTCCACTTGCATCAATGTGGGCTTGGCTTCTTGTAAGGTAATGGGTGTATACCGGTTAAAGCAGGTAAAGGTAAAGAAAATAAAGAGACAAAAAAAGAGAAGAGTTCGTTTCATAAATATCACCCTTCTCTTATACGTAATTTTTTGATGTTTTTCTATTTAATTTCAAGAATTTTTACATCATATGGTTCTTCAACACGTCTTACAGTACATACATCTCCAACTTTGTGGTCCATGATGACTTCTGCAAGTGGTGTTGTGTTTGAAAGCTTACCATTGAATGGGTCCGCTTCAATTGTACCCACGATATTGAATGTTACTTCTTGGTTGTCTGATAAATCTAAGATTTTAACAGTAGATCCCAATTTTACAACATTCTTTGTCTTTTTATCTTCCGCATTATCGGCTTCACTAATGATTTCAGCATTTTTGATCATTGCCTCTAATTCACGAATACGACCTTCGACTTGAGCCTGGTGTTCTCTGGCTGCATCGTAGTCGGCGTTTTCAGACAAGTCACCTTGCGCACGAGCTTCCTGCAACTCAACGATAACTTCCTGACGAACTTTATGAACTAGGTTTTCATGTTCATTGACTAAATCATTATAACCTTCTTGGGTAACGTAAAATTTTTCATTTGCCATGTGGTATCACTCCTTGTATTTAGCACAAAAAATTATAACATAATCCTTAAATTATGCAAAACATTGTTACAGATTTAAACCTAATTTTTCGCATTCTTCTAAATGTTCTTCATATGTTTTTGTGTAATGCACTTTACCATCCACTTTGTTGTATATATCGGCCGCAAAGAATAGATAATCTGTTTTTTTTGGATTCAATACGGCTTTAATGGCTTCATCCCCTGGATTTAGAATTGGTCCAATTGGTAAGCCTTCATGTAAGTACGTATTGTATGGCGAATCGACTTCTGGATTGGTTTCACAATCTTTTGGATCGTTGAAATCATCATACAACGCATAACATACCGTTACACTCGATTGTAGTTTCATGCCTTGATCTAAACGATTGTAGAAAACGCCGGCAATTTTAGCCATATCACCAGGTTCACTCGCTTCAAATTGAACGACACTTGCCAAGCTAATGATTTGATGGATGGATAAGTCACTTTGATCAAATGCCTTTTTATTCTCTTTATACATCACATCAAAACGATCTAATAGAACACGTGTAATATCATCAAGAGAGTCATTTTTTTCCAAGAAATATGTGTCAGGAAATAAATAGCCTTCTAATTTCACTTTATAGTTGGAATTATTTAAATCATCTACATTTAAGAAAGAATAATCCTTTGCGAGCGTTTGAATATAAGAAATATCATTCCATTGATTTAAAATTTCTTCTGAAGAATACTTTCCATCATATAAATTTGATATTTCAGCCGCAATTTCTTTAGCCCATTTGCCTTCCGGTATTTTTAAGACAAGAGCATCTTTCTTTAGTTTTGTACTATCTTGAATGGTAGACAAAATATCTTTTACACTCATGCCATTATCCAATTCAAAAGTACCTGCCACAAAGTTTGTGTTATGACTTACCTTGGCATAAAGCTTGGCAACACTCGCATTTGCGATCAGATTCTCTTTTTTCAAATTCTCTAAAACTGAATCAATTGATTCATTGTTTTCAATGGTAAACACTACTTCCTTATCCCCGTTGCCCGTACTTGATAGTCCTGTCTTTACGACAAAAATCGAACCAAGACCGGCGATAATTAAAATGAATACAACGACTAATAGGACAACTCTTACAGAATTGACTTTTCGCCTAGTCGGCATTTTCCTCGTCCTCAACAAACGTGTTGATTACTTCTTCTACCATTTCCCATTCGGCTTCGCTTTCAATAGGAATCAACTGACCTTTGTCGTCATAGCGAGATGCGAATACTTCGCCCTCATCATTGTCTGGATCTTGGAAAACCACATATTGGCATCCTGTTTCATCACTGTCAAAAGTGAATAAGATGGTCATCTTTTTTTCATTTCCATCTTCATCATATACATATAAACAATTTGAATCTAACATAAATATACTTTTCCTTTCAAAAATAAAGGAGGATCTAGAATCCCCCGTTTTGTCTGTCCAAAAAACTCTGTAAAATTTGAACGGCAGCCATCTGATCAATTACTTTTTTACGTTTCTTTCTAGAAACATCCCCCTGTAGTAAGATTTTTTCGGCCGCAACCGTTGTTAGTCGCTCATCCCATAGATGAACTGTAATACCCGAAGACTCTAATTTCTTGGCAAATTCACAAGATATTTCACCACGAATTCCGATATCTCCATTCATGTGCTTTGGCAAGCCTAAAACTACTTCTTTGACTTTATTTTCTTTTAATAGCTTTAAAACTTCTTCTAAACAAGCATCATAATCATCCGATTCAAAACGCACTGTCGTTAAAGCTCGACACGTAATATGAAGCGCATCACAAATCGATACACCACATGTTTTTGAACCAAGATCTAAACCAATGATACGATCCATTATTTCTCTAAATACGCACGTACAAGTTCTTCAATGATTTCATAACGTTCAATCTTTTGGATCAAGTTACGAGCATTCTTGTGAGAAGAAATATACGCAGGGTCGTTACTAATCAAATAACCAGCAATCTGATTTTCTGAATTATAACCACGTTCTTCCAAAGCATCACTTACTTCACGAAGAATCATCTTGATATTTTCACGACGAATCTCTTCCGTAGTAAATGTCATTGTTTCGGTAATGTCTTTCATAATTTCACACTCCTTAACACGTTTTTATTATATATGAATCTAATTCAAAAAGAAAGCGATTTATCTAAAATGAGATGTTCTATCCCTAATAAACACTTGATTTTAATCAAATTATGCAAAAAAGACAAATCTATATCCCACATATTATACCTTTCTTTATGATATGCAAAAGAGGCACATAAAATGCCTCCTTTGGATGAGCGTTGTCCCTGTATTGCTTTTTTTAAAGGGCCCAGGGTGACGATGGCGTCATCAGCGCTCCAAGGCTTCATTCGATGTCAACCAAATGTTCCTCGCCTTTATTGTATATATATCATACCACATAAACCTAAACACAATTTCAAACTTTTCAGTTTTAATAACATAATAAACCCCATACTTGACTATCAATTGCGTTTAAATCAGATTGTATATTTATACCCACAAGTTTTACTCACCCCAAATACAATACATACAATCACTTTTTTGTTGAATATCCTCTAAGATAAAGATCCATTTGGCACAAGATGTAAGATTTTGTTCTCGATTCTTTACTTCAATAATAGTCTCAATGGACATCTGCAGCATTCTTCTTTCAAAATCTTCGTATGATTTATTTTGTACGTCTAATCCAAACATTTCATACATCATTGAAAATTCGTTATCTTTTACTACATTCAAATCCACTATGATCTTACGCATAGCTTAGGCCTCTTCAAATTGTGCATTATACAACTTCGTATAGAAACCATTTCGTTTCATCAATTCATCATGGCTTCCCACTTCTACAATGTCTCCATGATCCATAACGATAATATTATCCGCATCACGAATCGTAGATAGGCGGTGCGCAATCACAAAGCTTGTACGACCCTTCATTAGCTCATCCATTCCCTTTTGAATCAAGACTTCTGTACGTGTATCCACACTGCTTGTCGCCTCATCTAAAATCAAGATTTTAGGATCTGCCAAGAAAGCACGGGCAATCGTTAATAATTGTCGTTGTCCTTGACTGATATTACTAGAAGCTTCATTTAGTACAGTATCATAGCCATGATCTAATGTACGAATAAAATGATCGACATGCGCAGCTTTGGCAGCTTTCATAACCTCTTCATCGGTTGCGTTGGGTCTTCCAAATCGTAGGTTTTCTAGAATGCTTCCCTCAAACAGCCAAGCATCTTGTAATACCATACCGACCATATTACGCAAATCACTTCTTGTGTAGTCCGTAATATTATGGCCATCAATATAAATAGCGCCTGCATTTAATTCATAGAAACGCATCAATAATTTGACAATCGTTGTTTTACCTGCACCTGTAGGCCCTACAATAGCGGTTGTTTGGCCTGGCTTGATATACATCGAAAAATCGTTAATGACAATCTTACTTGGATCATATCCAAAACATACATTTTCAAAAGTTACTTGGCCTTGTACATCTTCGAATACAACTGGATTTTGTACTTCAGCAACTTCTTCTTCACTTGCCAAGAATTCAAAGACACGCTCTGCAGCAGCTGCCGTACTCTGTAACATATTCATAGATTGTGAGATTTGTGAGATTGGTTGCGTAAAGTTACGTGTATACGTAATAAACGATTGAATATCACCCACCGCAATTTCACCATGAATCGTTAAATAACCGCCTAAAATACATACGCCGACATAGCCAATATTACCAATCAAGTTTGTCAATGGCATCATTAAACCTGACAAGAACTGGGATTTCCATGCACTTGTATACAATTGATTATTATAGTCTTTAAACGATTTTAAAGAATCTTCTTCCCCATTAAAAGCTTTCACAATTGTATGTGCTGCATACATCTCTTCAATATGTCCATTGACTAAACCTAACGATTTTTGTTGCGCCTTAAAATAGCGTTGACTCTTTTTCACAACAACCATCACTAGAATCATACTGAGTGGAATCACAACAAGAGCCATTAATGTCATTTTCCAAGAAATACTTAACATCATCACTAGAAAGCCAATGATTTGTACAATGCTTGATACCATCGTAGATAAAGATTGGTTTAAAGATTGAACTAGGGTATCTACATCATTAGTAAATCTTGAAAGAATATCTCCATGACTATTTTTATCAAAGTAAGATAATGGAAGTTTATCAATCTTTTGGTTCATTTCCTTACGAAGCTGATATCCCATTTTATTAGATACACCACTCATCAACCAGCCTTGAAGATACGAGAAGGCCGTACTCATGGCATAGATAGCTAATAATAAGGCACACGTCTTTTTGATCGCATCAAAATCAATGCCACCCTTGCCTTGTACTTTATTCATAAAGCCTTCGGCTATTTCTGTAATAATATTTCCTTGAATCTTAGGTCCAATGACCATAATACATACGGAGACAACGGCACAAACAATTCCAATTAGGAAAGTAAATTTAAAAGGTTTGATATAGTTGAACAACTTCTTCATTGTACCTTTGAAATCTTTTGCCTTTTCACCGCCACCACGCATACCACGGCCCATGGGACCTCTTGGACGATTGTTTTGTTTCTGATTAGACATTGGCAAGTTCCTCCTTTGTCAACTGGCTCGATGCGATTTGTTGATACACATCACAAGATTCCATCAATTCAGCATGTGTTCCTTTTCCAACCATTTTCCCTTCATCCAGTACAATGATTTGATCGGCATGTAAAATACTTGAAATACGTTGGGCTACAAGGAGTACCGTACTCTTCGTTTCTTTACAAGAAGCAGCTAAAGCTTCTCTAAGTTTGGCATCCGTTTTAAAGTCTAATGCGCTAAAGCTATCATCAAAAATATAGATTTCTGGCTTACGCACAATGGCACGCGCAATCGATAGTCTTTGTCTTTGTCCACCCGATACGTTTGTACCACCCTGACTAATTTCGGAGTGGATGCCTTCTGGTTTTTTAGAAACAAACTCCGTACTTTGAGAAATAGCTAAAGCAGACTCGATGTCTTTTGCATTGGCATCTTTCTTTGAATATAATAAGTTGGATTCAATATCTCCTGATAGTAACATACCTTTTTGTGGAACATAGCCAATGCGACTTCTTAAATCCGCTTGTTTGACATCTCGAATATCAACACCATCCACACAAATAGATCCACTTGTCACATCATAGAATCTTGGTACTAAGTTGATCAATGTCGACTTACCAGATCCTGTACTTCCAATAAAGGCAGTCGTTTCTCCTGGCTTCGTTTCAAAGCTAATATGGCTTAAAACATCTTCATCGGCACCTGGATATCTAA
>ENA-ORTV01002344-ORTV01002344.1-human-gut-metagenome-genome-assembly--contig:-NODE-2344-length-18014-cov-4.520630_pt1 | contig 18014 bp, 15 predicted proteins | sample MGYA00241915_ERZ509194 | MGnify/ENA primary metagenome ERZ509194 (study PRJEB26280, sample SAMEA2338810) | human gut metagenome | biome: human gut; feature: human-associated habitat; material: faeces... | reverse complement strand
TCACAAGCATTATGCGAATGGTGGGAATGATGAGTATCCGGACAAGAAGCAGACACGGCATTTTCCGCTTCGTGATGGTGAAATGCTTTCACCACGAAGAAAGGCATGAATGTTGCAAGCAACAACCATGAAATGCAGACTCTTTTTCTAATGCTTCTTCTCACCGGGTCTTTATTTACATCATAAAGGGAATGGCACAAAGATATATATCCGGGTCTATATATGCAACTATGCTACCTGTATTTTCATAAAATACCCATTAATTTACCAATAGATAGGTATATTAAGATATCTGTTACTCCGATAATCGAATTATGCGAAAATAAATCCTTATTTTTGCAGGTACATTAATTATTATCGTATCAAAAGCCATGCGTTATAAACTATCAGTTCCTTCCGCCGTGAAGGCTACCATACAATTACCCGCTTCTAAAAGCATCAGTAACCGTGCACTTATTCTCAATGCGCTTGCCCAAGGCACTACTCCGCCATGCAACCTGTCCGATTGTGACGACACGCTCGTCATGATTAAAGCATTGGATGGAAACAACGAAACCATAGATATCATGGCAGCAGGAACTGCCATGCGTTTTCTGACCGCTTATCTGAGTACGACTCCCGGAACCCATATTCTCACCGGAACAGAACGGATGCAGCAGCGTCCTATACAAATACTGGTCAATGCCTTACGTGAATTAGGGGCACAAATCGACTATGTGAATAAAGAGGGATATCCCCCCTTACGTATTCATGGAAAAGAACTGACGGGAAATGAAATCACCTTGAAAGGGAATGTCAGTTCGCAATACATCTCTGCACTACTGATGATCGGACCCGTTCTGAAAAACGGACTTCGCCTGCATCTTAGCGGAGAGATTATTTCCCGCCCTTACATCAACTTGACATTACAGCTGATGAAAGACTTCGGCGGACAGGCTTCCTGGCTTTCGGAAAGCAGTATCGAAGTGTCTCCGAAACCTTATATACCGGTATCATTTATGGTAGAAAGTGACTTCCTACTGGTATCAGATAGCCGCTCTGTCAGAGAAAGCGGAAATCGAACTTATCGGCTTGTTTCCCAATAGTTATCAGGGAGACAGCCGTGGTGCAGAGATCTTTGCGCGCCTGGGTGTAGAAACCGAATTCATCCACGAAGGAGTTCTCCTGAAGAAAAACGGAACACTCCCGGAACGGTTAGACGAAAACTTCATAGATATCCCCGACTTGGCACAAACATTCGCAGTGACCTGTTGTCTTTTAGGCATCCCCTTCCGCTTCACCGGCCTGCAAAGTCTGAAAATAAAAGAAACTGACCGCATTGCCGCCCTGAGAACCGAACTTAAAAAGTTGGGATACGTTATAGAGGAAGAGAATGACAGTATATTGATGTGGAACGGTGAACGCTGTGAACCGGAAGAAACTCCAGTGATTACAACCTATGAAGATCACCGAATGGCGATGGCGTTTGCACCATCCGTAATCTGTCACCCCAATATGCTAATTGCCGACCCGCAAGTCGTTACCAAATCATATCCCGGATACTGGGAAGACTTAAAGCAAGCCGGGTTTCAGGTTATAAACAGAGACTAGCTGCCCGGTACAGTAGAGGATTTCAATAAAGCATCAAAAGCCTATTAAATCAATTATATGGAAGGGGTACGCCAAAAAATGTAACTCCCCAATATAAAATAACAGAAATCAACAATTAATAAGAAAATAACCAAGTACTATAAGAACTTTCCGAAATACATTTAAGTCAATCAGAGAACTTTTTTTCATAAGTACATCAATTATAGGTTTATAAATCAGAAATATAGCGTCAAAATCATGAACTATCTTCACGTCTCGCTGATATAAAAAACTCCCACTTCTGGTATAAGGTTTCCATAACATTACTTCGCAAATATAAGTACATTTTTTATAAAATCAAGCAGTAATACTAAAAAAATAATAAAAGACTGTTTTAACAGAGTAAAGATTAGCATATATGAAAAAGATTTCCCCCTAAAAAGTATATTATAAGAGGCATATAAATTAACAACAAATGCCTTAGTTCTTATAGGACTTGGTATTTCCAGTAGCCTATTCTATCCGAATAATGCGCTTGCAGACTCTTACCTCACAAGTAAGAATGAAGTAACAACGACTGTCCAACAGACCAAAAAGATTACAGGTAATGTGACTAATACGGCAGGTGAGCCGATAATAGGTGCCACTGTATTAGAAAAAGGAAACACAACTAACGGTACTATTACCGACATTGATGGAAATTTTACAATTAACTTGCCGGCCAACGCAACGCTCAGTATTTCTTATATAGGATATATAACACAAGAAATACAAGTGGGGTATCAAACTTCTTTCAAAGTAGTACTGAAAGACGATACAAAAACATTGGATGAAATCATTGTTGTAGGATATGGTTCGCAAAAGAAAGCTAATTTGACTGGTGCAGTTTCTTCCGTGAAAATGGATGAAGCGCTGGGGGACCGTCCGCTTCTGAATGCTGCCGATGCTTTACAGGGAGCTGTTCCTGGACTGTTCGTTTCTAACGGCGGTAATGCACCGGGAACCAGCAAGTCTTTCCAAATCCGCGGAGCTTACTCATTAGGTGTCAAAAACTCGGACGGAACGTATGGAAACACAATTAAACCACTCGTATTGATAGACAATGTGGAAGGGGATATCGACATGATTAATCCGGAAGACATCGAATCTATCAATGTGCTGAAAGATGCTGCATCAGCTGCTATTTACGGTGCACGTGCAGCAGGAGGTGTTATCCTGGTTACTACCAAACGTCCGAAAGGTGCTTCCAGATTTGAATTGAATTACAACAATAACTTTGCATTCGGCAAGGCAGTGAACTTACCAAAACAAGCTCCTTTAATGGACTATCTGCAAGCCTATCTGGACTGTGGATACTCTGACGCATACTGGTCGCTAGGTTCACCTAGCGTCAGCAAATGGATGGAATACCTGACTGCATATCAAAAAGATCCTTCTTCATTCAACACAGTAGGCGACGGCATCTATGTAGACGAATCCGGAGTTCCTTATTATCTGAACGAAAAGGATTTATATAAGAATTTTATGGAGACCAGTTTCCAGATGACACACAACATCTCTGCAAGCGGAGGTACTGATAAACTCCGGTACCGTATCTCGGGAGGTTACAACTCGAACGATGGTGTCCTGATTTCCGACAGAGACAAATTCGAACGTATGAATGTCAATTCATTCATTTCTGCCGACGTGACAAAGTGGTTTACACAGGAGATCACAATGAGCTATGCCCATAGTTTACAAACCTCACCGGGAGGAATGGGAGGAGTATACAACACTCGTCTAGTTTCCTATTATCCGGAAGGTGAACTGCCTGCTTCCGTAAACACACTGGCAGACGAGGATTTGCCTCTCTTCACTCCCCGCAACCAGATATTATACTCAAACCCAGTAAACAACAAGAACGATAATCCGCGTATTTTCCTCAAATCCATTCTTAAACCTCTGAAAGGGCTGGAAGCGGTATTTGAATATACCTTTGATAAAAATATATATGATTACCACTGGTACACCGGACAATACGACTATACAACCATCCAGGGAGGAAGTTCCAAATCCTTCGTAGATGATTATCTGAGAAAGTACAAACAACATACGAACTATAATTCAATTAACGTATATGCTACTTATAACAAAGACTTCGGTAACCACCACTTTAAAGTAATGGCTGGGTTTAAACAGGAATCCAGCTACCAAGAGACATTGGATACGTACTCATACAATCAGGCAGTACTCGATGTTCCGGCAATGTCATCAGGAACAGGTACGATAAAAGCTACTGATTCATATAGTGAGTATGCTATCCGTGGAGGATTCTTCCGCGTCAACTACAATTATCTCGACAAATATCTGCTGGAAGTAAACGGCCGTTATGACGGTTCTTCCAAATTCCCCAAGAGTTCACGTTTCGGATTTTTCCCTTCTGTATCTGCCGGCTGGCAAATTGCCCAGGAGAGATTTATGAATTCCACCCGTCATTGGCTGGACGGTTTGAAACTCCGCGCCTCTTACGGTGTCATCGGCAACCAAAACATCAATCCGTACACCTTCACCCCGTCTATGAGCGTAAATAATAAAGCCACTTCATGGATTATAGATGATACGTATGTAACCTCTATCAGTTCCCTGCCCGCATTAGTAAGCCAGAATTTCACATGGGAGAAAGTAGGAACAATCAACGTAGGATTGGACGTAAACTTGTTCAACAACCGTCTGAGCGGAGTATTCGAATGGTATCAACGGAACACGAACGGGATGCTTGCCCCCGGTGTACAATTGCCTGCTGTTGTAGGTGCCAGTGCCCCCTATCAGAACACAGCCGATATGCGTACACGAGGTTGGGAACTTAGCCTGAACTGGAGAGACCAAATAGGTAAGGTAGGCTATCGAATCGGGTTCAATCTTTCCGATTATAAATCAGAAATCATTAAATATGACGATAATGCAGCTACCAAATTATTGAGCTCCTACTATCCGGGACAAACACTGGGAGAAATCTGGGGATATGTCGTAGACGGATATTATACTGTTGACGACTTTGTGGATACCTCTTCCTGGCAACTAAAAGAGGGAGTTACTTCTATCAACGGCTATAATGTACGTCCCGGAGATGTGAAATTTAAGAATCTACGTGACGATGATACTTCCACCAACGTAATTACCAGCGGTGACAATACATTTGACAACCCGGGAGATCGTAAGGTTATCGGAAACACAACTCCCCGTTACCAATATGGTATCAATCTCGGAATGAATTATGCGGGATTCGACCTGAATGTTATCTTGCAAGGTACAGGAAAACGGGATTACTGGATTTCAAATGTACTCACTTTCCCGATGAACGGTGATAACTTTGTTCCTCTTTTTGAAGGATTGAGTGACTATTGGATGCCTAAAGATCCTGATAACGGTGATTGGAGTGCAGTAAATCCTAACGCTAAATATCCCCGCATCTACGGTAATCGCGGCAACTCCGGTTCGAATCTGAGACAGAGCGACAAATATCTGTCCGATGCTTCCTATCTGCGCATCAAAAACATAACCCTATCCTACAAATTACCCAAGAAATGGGTAAACCAGATTTTCCTGAATCAGATGAAGGCGTTTGTCAGCATAGAAAATGTAGCAACTTTCACTTCACTACCTTCAGGTATCGACCCAGAGAGAATTGAATGGAACTACCCGGCATTCCGTACGGTTTCATTCGGAGTAAATATCACGTTATAAATTACTAATCTGATACATAGTTATGAAAAAGATACTATTATTTCTAACCCTTTTCACAGGGATGACATTGACGGGATGTAATGACAGTTTTTTAGAGAAATACCCCGTGACCAGCTTGACGGAAGAAAATGCTTTCCAGTCATACGACAATTTCAAAGCTTTCATGTGGCCTTGTTATGAAATGTTTTCCAACACAAATATAGCCACCTCCACTACCGCTATCGGACGTAATTCTCACTATCTCGGTGACGTATATGCCGGATATCTGGAACAAAGAGGTGCAAGCAGCCAAAATAAATATGCGTTTCAGACAGTGACAAACGCAACCTCCGGCAACGGCTGGAACTTTTCTTCCTTCATTCGCCGCATTAACATCATGCTGTCGCACGTGGATGACTCTAACATGACCGAAGAAGAAAAGAACCACTGGAAATCCGTGGGATATTTCTTCCATTCTTTCTGGTATATGGAATTGATTGACCGCTTTGGTGATGTTCCCTGGGTAGATACTCCGTTGGACGATACTTCGGAAGAAGCTTACGGTTCCCGTATGCCCCGCCTCGAAGTAGCGGACAAGGTATTAGACCGTTTGCTGTGGGCAGAATCGAATATCGGCAACACAGCGATCTATGAAAAAAAGGATGGTTCTAACACTATCAACCAGAACTGTGTACGAGCAGCCATTTCCCGCTTCACTCTTCGGGAAGGTACCTGGAGAAAGTACCATGAACTGGGAAGTTACGACAGATATTTCACAGAATGTAAGCGCGTTTCGAAACTGTTGATGCAAGATTATCCTTCTCTGTATACAGGAACAGACGGACAACTGGGTGCCGGTTATGGCGAAATGTGGACTACGGACGATTTGAGTACAGTTCCGGGCATCATCCTCTACCAACAATGGTTGGAAACAATCAAACCGGGACACTCATGTTATTACGAACACACTTCTTCCCACGACATAGAGATGCATCAAGGAACGGTAGATCTGTATCTTTGTAAGGATGGAAAGACTATTTCCAATTCAGAATTATATGCCGGAGACAAAGATATCTATTCGACTTTCCGTAACAGAGACCCACGTATGTACCATACTATCATGCCGCCCTATAAAGTAGTGGACGGTAAAGGGGACTATACCACATGGTCGTATACCAGCGATCCTGCCGACCGCGAATATATTGACATCATGGGTCCAAACGAGTCATGCAGTAATCCGGGAGTGGGCATGAAACGCTTGCCGGGACAAAACTGGAGTGCTTCGTTAGTACGACGGGTTCCCAACTTGCAAGGCGGTGCACAATACACAATCGAAGGGAAGAAATACGGACCGCATGCTTATGTTGCCTGCCGTTCGGGATACTACGTATGGAAAAATTGGGATAACTGGGAAGAGAACTATAACAATGCACAGGTAAATACAGCCGATAAACCGATCTTCAAAATAGAAGAAATACTGTTGAACTATGCAGAAGCGATGTACGAAACCGGCGCATTTGACCAAAATGTAGCTGAAGAAACAATTAACAAGTTACGTACCCGAGCAGGAGTAGAAAAGATGACAGTTGCTAATATTGACGAGAATTTCGATCCCAAACGTGGCAAATACTATCCGAAAAACAATACAACGGGTATCTTGGTAGACCCTGTCCTTTGGGAAATACGCCGCGAACGCATCATCGAGTTAATGGGTGAAGGATTCGGTTTCTATGATGTGCGTCGTTGGAGAATGGCTCCATGGTTTGTAAATATGCAACAGAAAGGTATGTGGATATCCAAAAACGAACTAAGTTCACTAACCCTACTGAACGAAACGACCGGAACATCGGACGGCGCCAATGGTTCTATGACTGAAGGATATATCTATCTGTTCAACGATCCTATCAAAGAAGGTAAAGGATGGCTTGAAAAATACTACTTATATCAGGTTCCGCTGGAAGAAATCGCGTTGAACCCCAACTTAACACAAAATCCGGGCTGGGATAAAGAATAACAGTTAATATCGGCCTACTATAAATATTTCAGCTATTTCTCCTTCCCCCAGAGTAGAAATAGCTGAAGTTTTTTATAACAATGTACTGTTTCTAATAGCCTTCTTCATTTGCTATTTTCCATATCCAAAAGAATAAACCCTTCAGAACTTATTTCCTAAAGACACGTTGTAACAGAGAGTTATTCTTTTTCGTTCTGTATTCATATATACCCTGTTTCAGCTTTTGCACAACCTCTTGTAAATCTGTAACCAAAAGAGAAGTTGAATCTTGAGGAGAATCAAACAAAACAACTCTTTGATTCTTAGAATCTATATACATATTTCCAAAACGCCTTATAAAATGATTTGTCAGATAGCCATTATAAATCTCCTCTTTTAGAAAATAATCAGGCAATTTATACATACCAACACCAGTCAGATGCTGATTATTAAACTTCATTCCAGAAGAAAGTATTAGAAAAACCGAGTCATCCAAGGAAGTCGAAATCCGGCCATGCTCCTCCATTTCAGGTATTTTACCCGATGTTGTTAAAGGATAAGTATTATAATAATCTTCATATAAATAGTTCTTCAGTTTATCCTCCGGAGAAAATGGTAAAAGCAAATCACACATAAGCTTATAATCTCCAACTGAAACCGGTTGGGAATACAGGCCTGAGTCTAATATAAACCTCATTGGCATAGTATCATTAATCAATACATCAGCACACATATTGTTTCCACTACAATCTATTCGCATCTCCAAATAACTTGCTCCCAAAGATAACGGGATATCTACATCGTAATCAGCTATTAATAATTTATTTGTTCGAAAATTGAACAACCAATTATATTGATTTATTAAAGTGCGCCCTATAACTGCCCCACTGAGATTCTTACCACTTACACCATAGTGTTTCAGTTCCCCTACCGCAAAAATATTTGTTACTTTACTAGAGTCTATCTTTGAAAAATCTTTTTCTCCAATACAAAAAGGCACCAACACCGCTGGAACGGAAAAACACCCGATAGAATCCTTTTTTTTAATTCCTTGCTCTATTTTCTCTGCCAGTTCCTCTTCCCTCTCATTTCGAAGATTATACTTTACTGCCAATTCAGAAAGAATAGTTGAGACTCCAGCCCCAGTGTCAAATATATACCAATGAACATCACCATTGATAGTCAATGGAACTTTAATATATGAATCATGTTCAAAAGTTACCTCAGTCCAACTAGGTTTCTCGGCACAAGATATACCAAACAATATAAGTATTATCGTTCCAGCCAGATGTCTCAGCATAGTCACACATTTTGTTGTGTCAGAACTCTCTCTCATTCGCCATTTTCCACATGTTAAGGAAGGACGCCTTAGTGATTTCCACAATCTTATCCCAATTCAGGCGGTCGGCATGATCGGACGGTTGGTGATAATCGGGATGTCCGTCAGTATGATACCAGATGATCGGAATACCAGCTTTAGCAAATGAACCGTTATCACTTCCTCCTACGGGATTATCCCATGCGCGGTAATCCGGTGACAACCGCAAACCATACTTCTTGATATCTTCTTTCAACCAATCTCCAAAAACCGGATGAGCAGCCGTATAAAAATAAACAACGTGTTCAGGCTGTTGCGGTTTGTTATTACGACCTATCATATCAAAGTTCAGATAGCCTTTGATTCGAGAGATGAAAGGGCAAGTTTGCACAAAATATTTGGAGCCAAGCAACCCTTTTTCTTCTCCGTCCCAAAATGCGAAGATTACATTTCTTTCCGGCTGCTTTCCACTGGCAACAAATGCCCTTGCTATTTGCAATACAGCGGATACACCGGATGCATTATCATCGGCTCCGTTATAAATCTGGTCTCCGTCGAGAGCTGGATCTATGCCCAAATGGTCAAAATGAGCGCCTACGATTACATACTCTTTTGTATTTTTACCGGGAATCATGCCTAATACATTTCTCATGGAAAGCTTTTGATGAACCTCCTGCTTCAGTTTAGCAATAGAATCGGGATGAACTTCGAGGCGACCTTTCTTTTGCCTTTCTTTGCGATAGGCTTCAAAAGGCTGGAAATAACTTTCATTCAGAGGCTGCACTCTTATCCATTGCAATAAAGAAACAATATATTCCGAAGCTACACGCGAGCCATGGAATCCGGCTTCGCGTCCCTGCAACTCGTCACCTGCTAAAAAATTAATAATAGCTTCAGTAGAAGAACGGCTAATACTTTGCAATCCTTTTTCCATGTGAGACTGAGCTGATACAAATAATGCAACATTACACAAAAAGAAAATTAACAAGACTTTCTCTTTCATTATATTCAAGATTTAAAGGTATATACGCAATATCGACAAACAAATATTCACACGATCAGTAGTTTCTCATTCATAAGAAGTCGCCTTTTTACTATCTTATTCCTCATCAACTATCCAATTTTTCTCTTTCAGTATTTCTTTTAAAGACTCCTTATTTCCAGGGTTATCACTATAAGAGATCCGGCATTGAGGAGGTCTCGGATATTCAGGAGTCGGTTTCGGAACTTGTCCTAAAGAAACAAACAAAGTCTTCAAGGCAGCCTCACCCAGTTGGTTGGAATGACAATAGAGATGTCCGAAATATTGTCCTTCCGGAACTAATAAACGGGTTAACCGATTATGGTCACAATGTAGTTCCCTTATAGATAAATGCTTAGTCAAATCAAGTTCCGTCAATCTGTTACCGGAACAACTTAACTCATTCAGAGAAGGGCAACACTCCAAGACATCGTCAACCGACTGAAAAGCACACCCACTTATCAGTAATGCATTAATCCCATTATTCTCATCTAGTTCCAGACTCGCCAATGCACTATTATATCCCAGATCCACAGAACGCAATTTGGGTAAACCTTTTAATGAAAAGGAGGAGAAACCATTATAAGAACAATACAATTCTTCCACTTCCGGATGATTGCCAAGCTCCATTGAAGTTAATTTAGGATTAGAATAAATTTGTATATTCCGTAATCGGGAACAATGCTCAACCTCCAAATGTTCCAAATCTGCGAAACTACCGATATTAATACTTTCTACATTAGGACAAAAAGTATTCAAATTCAATTCACGGGTATCGGTAATACTATTCAGAACCAAAGATTTCATTCTCGGCATATTCCCCAAATGCAAATCACTTATAGAAATCAACAGACCGCTTATATCAATAAGTTGTAGTTCTTCAGCCCAGATTCTTACGTTATACGATCCTTTATTACCATATCTATATGTCACTCCGCCAGCCATCGAAGAAGGATCTTCAACTTTCTGCATTCGACCGTTTCCCCAGTCTATTACCATTCGTCCACCGTCTGCAACAATGTTCAATTGGCGCCAATCTCCTGTAACATTCACTGTAAAACGAATCGTATTTGCATCCGTTAGTACCGGAAAATCAAAATCATCTCCAAACACACTATTATCCGTATCTTTACAAGAAATAAAGATAGTAGATAAGATAAATACGTAACTCCAAACGAACAATAGACTCTTTCGCTTCATTACTTATTATATTTAAGTTAGCAACGTACAAAAGTACGAAAGAAATAGATAGCAACTATAATAGAATACAAATAAATAAGTAACTTTGCCGAAAATTGATTTGATATAACTATGTGGATACTCATTATAAGTCTGATATTGCTGGGTATCATTGCGCTGATTGCCGGGTATATCCGCAACAAAAGACTACAACAGAAGATAGAAAGAGGCGAACTGGACCGTATGCCGGAAGTGAAGGAAGTGGATGCAGAATGCTGCGGCCAACACGAAGTATGCGAACGGGATAGCCTGCTGGCTGCCGTCAGTAAGAAAATAGAGTATTACGATGATGAAGAACTGGACCAGTTCATCGGTCGTGAAGGCAATATGTATACGGAAGAAGAAACAGAGCAGTTCCGTGATGTGTTATATACCACAAAAGACGACGAAGTTGCCGGCTGGATACGTAGTCTTCAACTTCGTGGTATCGAGTTGCCGGATAATCTCAAAGACGAAGTATTTCTGATTATCGGAGAAAGAAGAATATGAACCTATTACAATATACATTCTTTCAGCACGCCTTGTTGGGGAGCCTGCTGGCAAGCATTGCCTGCGGGATAATCGGCACCTATATTGTTACCCGCCGACTGGTGTTTATCAGTGGAGGGATCACTCACGCCTCTTTCGGAGGAATAGGATTGGGACTGTTTGCCGGAATTTCCCCGATATTGTCGGCAGCCGTCTTCTCCGTGCTTTCCGCCTTTGGTGTAGAGTGGCTCAGCAGACGTAAAGATATGCGCGAAGATTCTGCCATTGCCGTATTCTGGACGTTAGGAATGGCATTAGGCATCATGTTCAGTTTCCTGTCACCCAGCTTTGCCCCCGACCTGTCCGCCTATCTGTTCGGGAACATCCTGACAATCAATCAGACTGACCTCTGGATGCTCGGCATATTGGCTCTGCTGTTAACCGGATTTTTCTATCTGTTCATCCGTCCAATCGTATATATCGCTTTCGACCGGGAGTTTGCCCGTTCGCAAAAGATCCCGGTAGAGATATTCGAATATCTGCTGATGATGTTTATTGCGCTAACCATCGTTGCCTGCCTTCGTATGGTAGGTATCGTGCTGGCCATCTCGCTGCTCACCATCCCGCAAATGACCGCCAACCTGTTCACTTACAGCTTCAAGAAAATCATCTGGTTGTCTATCGGCATCGGTTTTCTGGGATGTCTGGGCGGATTGTTCATCTCCTACCATTGGAAAGTCCCTTCGGGAGCTTCAATCATATTCTTCTCCATTCTGATTTATGCCGTTTGCAAAATTGGAAAGAGTTGTTTCAAAAAACAGTCATAATAACAGATTAATATATGGAAATCAAGATTCAATCATTAGAAAGTATCCACGAAGCAGCCCGTGAATTTATCGCTGCTATGGGCGACAGCACTGTATTCGCACTATACGGAAAAATGGGAGCCGGTAAGACTACATTCGTCAAAGCCCTTTGTGAAGAACTCGGTGTTACGGATGTCATCAGCTCTCCCACGTTCGCTATTGTCAATGAATACCGTTCGGACGAAACCGGGGAATTGATCTATCACTTTGACTTTTACCGCATCAAGAAACTGAGTGAAGTGTACGACATGGGCTACGAAGATTATTTTTACAGCGGTGCTCTTTGCTTCATCGAATGGCCGGAACTTGTAGAAGAACTGCTGCCAGGCGATGCCGTAAAAGTTACGATTGAAGAACTGGAGGACGGAAGCAGAGTCATCAAACTATGACCGGACAATATATCGTACAAGGAATTTTTGCACTGGCAGGGATCATCTCCCTGCTGGCGTCATTGCTCAACTGGAACTGGTTCTTTACCACCCGCAATGCACAAACCATTGTCCGGAACGTAGGGCGCAACCGGGCACGACTCTTTTATGGAATACTCGGAGTTATCTTAATAGGAATGGCTATCTTCTTCTTTGTAGAAACACAGAAAGCTATAGCAATTGCCGTGACTTCATCTCCAAGTACTTATTAATCACATCAATCGAAAGATTCTCCGGCGTGGTCAATAAAGAATAGATTCCATTCTGCTTCAAGGTGGAAACAATCAACCGTTTTTCAAAAGCAAACTTCTCCGCTATGACATGGCGATAGTAGCCTTCCGTATCCCTGGCAGGGTTGGCGATATATTCTTTCAAATCGGCATCCTCGAAAAAGACCACAAGAAGACGGTGCTGACGATTCAGTTGTTTCAAATAAGCCAACTGACGGTTCATGCTCCCCATACTGGAGAAATTAGTATATAGCACCAAAAGACTGCGCTTGCTGACATGCTTGTTCAGATGAACACAAAGAGCGGAGAAATCCGTTTCGCCAAAAGTAGTCTGCTGGCTATAAAGATTTTCGAGCAATGTCTGCATATGTCCGGGTTGCTTGGAAGCCGGCACAAAGGTGTCGAAATGTTCATCGAAAGTTACCAGGCCGGTTTTATCATCCTTTCTCATCGCAACATACGAAAGCACCAACGATGCATTGACTGCATAATCGAGTAACGTCATACCGCGAAAAGCTTGCTGCATAATGCGCCCCTTATCAATCACATTATAAATTTGTTGGGAACGTTCATCCTGATAAACATTCACCATTAGCTCATGCCGGCGGGCACTTGCCTTCCAGTTTATCGTCCGGTAATCATCCCCTTTGACGTATTCCTTTATCTGTTCGAATTCCGTATGATGCCCCACTCTGCGAATACGCTTTATCCCCAATTCGGTCAGATTGTCGCTCATAGCCAGCAACTCATATTGGTGCAACATCAGATAAGAAGGATATACCTTGATATCCAACGGCTCCCCACAAGTATAACGCCGGGAAATCAATCCGATCCGACCGGTTACAAACACCCTGATCCGCCCGAAAGAGTAAACACCCCGCTGCGTAGGGCGGAGACGATAACTAATCGTTTTCCCTTCATTTGCCTGAAGCTGTATCCGGAAATTGATATTCCGCTGTTGGAAGATAAAAGGAATCTCGTCGATAATCTCCAAAGAGACGGGACGCGGATAACTATTTTCCACACGGATAGCCACTTCGTTTTCATCGCCATTGGAGAAACGGTCGGCACAGTGACGTTCTGCCTGAATCGCGTTGGTACGATAAAGTAGAAATCCGTCCGCCGACACTAACGCAATCAAAGCCACAAGCGCCCACTGCCCGACAACAAACAACGGAGCAAACGCATATCCGCTACCCAGAAACAGGATAACCAACACAAAGACAATATAGAAACGATTCGTTAAATACAACTTGTCTGCTAAAAATTAAGAGTTAAAAACTAAAGACCGTAATCGGAACATGACAGTTGGACTATCATGCATTATCTATTTCGGAACCTCAACCTTATCAATCAAACGCTGCGTCACCTTCACCGGAGAATAGCCTTCCATTTCCGCTTCGGCAGTCAGAATCAGACGATGTTGAAGCACATACGGAGCCACAAACTTAATATCTTCCGGTGTCACAAAATCACGTCCCTGCAAGAGAGCATAGGCTTTGGACGCCTGCATCATAGCAACGGACGCACGTGGAGAAGCTCCCAGATACACAGCTTTGCTGGTACGTGTCTGCTGCACAATCAGGACAATGTACTGAAGCAACGTGCGGTCAACAAACACATTCTTCATAAAAGCACGGAGCGTCAACAACTCTTCCTTCGTAAGAGCAGGTGTGATATCATCAAGTTTCACCAAGGCGGCATTGGAGTGATGACGTTCCAGAATATTCACTTCTTCATCCAATGAGGGATAATCCATAGTAATCTTCATCAGGAAGCGGTCGAGCTGCGCTTCGGGAAGTTTGTAAGTCCCTTCCTGTTCCACCGGATTCTGGGTAGCCAAAATCGTATAGAGTTCTCCCATTCGGTGTGTCGTCCCGTCAATACTTATCTGGCGTTCTTCCATTACTTCAAACAAGGCCGACTGCGTTTTGGCAGGAGCACGGTTTATCTCATCCACCAATACAATATCCGCAAATATCGGCCCCTTATGAAAATCAAACTCATTCGTCTTCATGTTGAATACGGTCGTTCCCAACACATCGCTCGGCATTAAATCCGGGGTAAACTGGATGCGACTGAAGTCTGCATCAATCAACCGGGCCGTGAGACGGGCCAGCAACGTTTTCGCTACTCCCGGCACACCTTCTATCAACACATGACCGTTTGCCAGAATAGCCGTCAGCACCAAGTCCACCGTTTGTTCCTGACCGACTATGACGGAGGCAATCCGTTCTTTCAGTCCTTGTATCTTCTCGGAAAAGAGAGTTAAATCTATCCGTTGTTCAGTGTTCTCTTCCATAAGTTTCTTCTTTATATATGATTGATTATTTCACTCATTTTATCTATATACAGTTTCATCTGTTCCGCAGAAATGACGCGGCCGCCGTAAATCACCGGGCGGACTTCGCGGACAAACGTACCGATTTCCTCCGCATCCATTCCCGTCTTCTGCGCAATCCGGCGGAAAGAGCGTTCATCGTCCGCCACTTCCTCTATATCCACCTGAATCTCTCTTCTCAATTCTTCCGCAAAGTAGATAAACTTCTTATGGACCAAGTCTGCATGATCTTTCTTCTGATAATACAGAGTCCCTATCAGTTCGGTAAACTCGAGGGATTTGTTTTCCGGTTCGCGGATAACCGGTATTACACGTTGCCGTCTCCGTGCCGTAAATATCATAAACAGCAGTATGGCAATCATCGTCAGATACAACGCCCAGCGAAGCGGTTGCCGGGAAAGAAGGTAACGGAAAGGAGACTGCTGCATTTCCGCCGTCTCTTTGACATATCCTTCGGTACGGACAACAGGAAACTCGCCCATTTGAGATAACAAGCGGAATATGTAAGCCGAATTATTCCCGTCGAGTATACCGTAATTGGTAAAAATCAAAGGAGTGGAGACAAGAATCACCTCCCCTTTCCCAACCGGACAGGTCATAGCTACAGGAACATAACGAAGTGTGTCCTGCTCCGATTCCGTAGATACGGAATCGACTTCTACCTCATACCGGTACTCATTCACATGAAGCGCTTTCCTCGCCAACTCTTTTCCCGGCAACGAATCGCCCCAAAAATAGGAGGAACAAAGCTGAGGGTAGAAATAGAACGTTCGCGGAGAATAGACTGCCGAATCTCCCACCCAGCATAAACTATCTTTTGCCAACAACGAAGTGGCATATTTCTTGAGAGCCAACGGACTGAAATAAAAACGATAAGATTCAAAGTTCAATGTATCCTTCAAGTACCGGCTGAACATAGTGCTCGCCAGCATAACCTTATTTCCCCGTTCCGCCATTTTCAGGAGAGACTTCACATCAATGTCCGTCAATGCCATGTCATGGGCAACTGCCAGTATTCCCCGGCTATGCAACGTGTCTTCCTCCTCCAACTGATAGAATGTCTTTTTCGACAATGTGTATCCATTGGGTAAAGAAGCAGACAACAAGCTATCGAACACCGCACATCCGAAAGGCTGGTCATCATAATGACCGAAAGTAGGTGTCCACACAAACTTCTTCGGCAGGTGATATTCCACAGCGAACATTATGACCAAAAAGGCTACAATGAAAATGATAAACCAGTGGCTTCCTTTCATACAGCGCCTCCTTTCTCTATTTCTTCCTGCAATGCCTGCATCTCACGGAAAAGTTCTTCCGTCGCTTCGAAGTTACCGTAACGTACCCGCAGGAAGTGGTTGGTCATTTGCCGGAAAGCCGGCAGCCGCACTTCATAGATATATTGCGTAGGTGTCTTATAAAGCTGCCAGTCAATACGTTCGGCGTCGCTCAACTGTTTCAGTGTCTGCAAATAGAGCAAACGTATCGCTTCCCTGTAATCCCGACGGGACAGTGCTTCATCAATGCCTTTCGGAAAATCAACGCCATAAATGGTATCTTCCTCAACAGTATACGGAAGTGAATTTTTATGCGAACGCATGAACAGTTCGGGACGTTTTTTGTAAACAAACCAGACAATCAGAAGCAAAAGAAGAATGGCCAGGCAAATCATGATAAGCCCGGAATACTCCTCCGCAAAACGGCTACCGAATATTTTACCCAACAACTCCCCGAACTGACCGCGAATCCACTCGAAAATATTAATTTCCGGAGTTATCAGCTCACGATTATAATCATACGCAGCATCGGACCGGAAAGCCGCAAGCTGTGCAGAATCACAAACCAATGTATCAGCCGGGGAAGTTATCATCTACCTGAACCTGTTTTTAGAGTTTATCAAAATTATCAATATCAGTTTCCACCGTAATGCTGTCCACCACTTCCGAGGCGTGCCCGTATTGATAAGCCATGCCGACAAAGGTGAAAATCATTGCCAGGTAAGCGCCGAATGTCTGAATAATCGCCATTAAGTAGAGGAAGAAACTATATCCTGCCGATACAGTAACCTCACCGCTTCCACCGACATCACTCATTGCAAAAAAGTACTTCACGACAGTAGCAATATACCAAGGCATCATCGTTACTCCTTGCAGGACGTTAGCTATAATTCCCATTAACAATGAAACTAGAAAGACACCTCCCCAAGTAGCAAATCCCAACCGGAAAGTTTTCTTGAAAGCCTCCATTAAAGTGATATCCTCAAACAAATAAATGGGCGCCAACAGAGCAAGCGGTACGGAGAAAGCTATGATAAACGGAATAGTCAGAAACAATGTGAAAGGCGTCAAAGCAACCAGAAGACCTACAAAAATACCAACAAACAGTACCAGTAATATACAAGCACCTGTCATCAGTAGCAGTCTTTTTATATTACGGAACAACCGAGGTTTCAGCATACCCAGAGTTACTCCCTGCAAGCGTTCTTCGCGTTCATTATATGTCCGGATCAGCCCATAGACCAACGATGTCAAGAGGATTATTCCAATCAGATAAAGGAACATATATAATCCATAATAAGAGCCGAAAGCAATGAGCGAAGAAGAAGACGCAGCCATTGCCGTACTACTTGCGATAGCGGATATCGACAATGCCCCGCTCATTAATCCGTTCAGGCTCAACGCCTGAATGAGGCAAAGAGGCAACAACAGATAAGTAGTAAACTTCAACAACAATTTCCAATTCTCTTTTAGAAAATCAAAAGAAGCGTTTAACTTTTCACCGAAAGGACGTTTCACATACATCGCGATCTTAGGTTTCTGTGATTCCATGTTTTTTTCTATTT
>ENA-ORTV01002339-ORTV01002339.1-human-gut-metagenome-genome-assembly--contig:-NODE-2339-length-18057-cov-34.034385_pt1 | contig 18057 bp, 23 predicted proteins | sample MGYA00241915_ERZ509194 | MGnify/ENA primary metagenome ERZ509194 (study PRJEB26280, sample SAMEA2338810) | human gut metagenome | biome: human gut; feature: human-associated habitat; material: faeces... | reverse complement strand
TAGCTCGGAGATACTGTATTCGTTAGAATACTTGACCGAGAACCCCACGACTTTAATCGTGGGAGGTTCAGAAGACTTTATCACCTAAAGATATGCAAGCTCAAGGCTTTATTCAAGATATAGGCTATGATGTAAATAATTTCTGGGAAGAATCAAATGCTTTAGCCACAGCTAATGATATGGATACAAATTTAGCTTATATGTATAAAATGGTAGAAAAATCTCAAGGAAATTTCCGTTTAGATAAAAAAATACTTGCTGATTATGGAGCCAAAGTTGAACTTTTTCCTGGCGTCAAAACATGGTTCAAACGCATTCGCGATTATGGCAAAAAACATAATATCATCATTGAGCATTATATTATCTCAAGTGGCTTAAAAGAGATGATTGAAGGGACTGTCATGGCTCAAGAATTTGAAAAAATCTATGCAAGCTCATTTTATTTCGATGATAATGGCATAGCCAAATGGCCCGCTCAAGCTGTTAATTATACAAATAAAACACAATTTCTCTTTCGCATTGAAAAAGGTTTTTTAGATATAAATGACCCTGCGGTAAACGATTCTATACCTGAAGAAAAAATTCGCGTGCCATTTAGAAATATAGTCTACATTGGCGATAGTGAAACAGATATTCCTTGTATGAAACTAGTAAATAGTTATGGTGGTCATTCTATCTGCGTATATAATCCTCAATTATCTAATATGGATAAAGTCATTAAATTATTTACTGAAAATCGCATTAAATATTTTGCTCCTGCCGATTATAATGAAAATAGTAAACTTGACTTACTCATAAAAACAATTATTGATAAAACTGTTGCCTTTGAAAAATTAAATCAATGCTATTTAAACGATAAAAAAATATTAACTACAAAATAAAAAGAGGCTATACGCCTCTTTTTTTTATTTACACTGCCACACTTTCTTTTCGAGATTTTATAATCATACCTATATAAAATAAAAATGCTAATAAAGCCGCTATTGCTGAACACATATAAACTGCTCTAAAGCCATATATAGGCACAACCATACCTAAAATATATGGCCCTATGCCATTTCCTAAATCCAACGCTATATATAATGTTGAAGTTGCTAAACTAAATTTATTTAACTTAACTTTTTGTACAGCAATAGTTTGACCTGCTGAAGGAATAGAACCATATCCTATACCTACTAAAACAGCACCTAACAATAATACTAAATTAGAATGAGCTAAAGCAATAGCAACAAATCCTAAAATCATAGTGAATAAAATAGGTACCATTACCACATGATTACCATATCTATCGATCATTACACCAGATATAGGTCTAAAGATTAAACAAGCGATAGAATATGCTATATAAAATAAACTTCCACCTAATAATAAACCAATAGTTTCACTATATGTACCAATATAACTCATTACAGCAGAATAACCAATCGCACCTAACAATGCTACGATAGAAATTGGAATAGCTGTAGGTTCAAAGAAAGTTCTTAAACGAAAAGATTTAACTTCTACACGTTGACGGAAACCTACTTTTATTTCTGTTATATTCAAAATAAAAGCCAAAACAATTAAACTAATTGATAAAACATCACATAAAACAAGTGCATATAAAGGATTTATCTGTGGTAAACTAATTCCTAAAAACGGGCCAATTGCAGAGCCTAAAGTAATGCTCAAAGTAAAATAACCAATACCTTCACCACGTCTACTTTCTGGAACAATAGACGCTACTGTAGTAGCAATAACAGTAGAAGCCATACCATAAGTCATACCCTGTACAAAACGCAATGTACATAAAAACAACATACCATCAATAAAATGATAACCAAATGTACATATAGCATGAATTACTACTGCAATGATTAACATTCTTTTTCTACCAATGAAATCCATATATCTACTAATAACTAAACGTGCTACTAATGCGCCCACAATGAAAATCCCTGAGGCTAATCCTGCTTCACTGACAGAAACATTAAATTCTGTAATAGCCAATTTAGTTGTATAAACCATCAATAAATAAAATACTACAAATAATAACAAATTGCCTACAATGTTTAATACATAATCCTTTGACCAAAGCTTCTCCATAAAAAACTCCCTTTCTTAAATTTATTCCCCGACATAGATATTAATTCTATCATCTTTTTTATTTTTTACAATACTATTTAACTAGTATATAAAAAAAAGAATAGGTTTTTTATATAATCATATAAAAAACCTATTCTTTAATTCAATTACTTATTTAATTTATAAAAATACAATTATTGTTGAGCACTTTCTTGAGCTTGTTGATTTTGTTGTATAGGTAATAAACCAAATTCTAATAATTTATTATTTTTATCAAAAACAAAAACTATGGCTACAACATTTTCTTGGCTAAAAGAAGTTAAATATGTTACTTTGTCTTGATTATTATAACGTTCAAAAGAATAAAATTTACTTTCTTTCAAATCGCCAAATTTAGTTTTCACTTCATTTTTTAATGCATCATATGCTTTTGCATCAAAATTCTTTTTTAATCCATTATCAATATTTGCTACTAATTTATCATATGGAACTTTTTCTGTTGTAATACCACTGATAAATGTTTCAGCAACTTTTTGATCTTTATTTAAATCTCCGCCATCAGCTGCCATACACACACTAGAAAATGCCATCATCATAACAGCTACAAAAATCAATACTATTTTTTTCATTATAAAACCTCCCTTAGTTTTATTTATTTTTCCCTTACTATAACATTTAATTTATATTACTACAATAAATTTTATAGTTAATACAAATATCTATAAATAAATTTTATACTAAATAGATATTATTTTTTCATGAAACTAAATAATTTTTTCATTACAGCCATTTTTCTTTCAGCTGCTAATTCATGAGATATATTTATATCTTTTGCACTATAAAGAGGATTTAATACATCTTTAAACGCTAACCATTCATCAGAAAATAATGGACATTCCATAGCAATATCTACTGCTTCTTGTCTTACTTCTTCAATAATTGCCATATCATCAATATTTTTCAATACCTTAGCCATCATTTTACCAATGTGTTCCATCTGCACTTCTTTAAGCCCTCTAGTTGTTAAAATCAAACTAGATAATCTCAAGATTTCAAAATTAAGATTTTCATCACAAGTAGATAATACGGTTGGTTTTACGATAAAACCTGCACTTTGTAAAGCATTATGAGCTTTTTTACAGCTAATACCTAATTTAGTAAGGTTCACTAAAACTAAATTTGTATCAGTTCCTTTACATAAAATTGTAATGCCTTCTTCTTCTAGTCCTTTTTGAAGTGCTTTTGCATTTAATACAACTTGTTTAGTATACTGTTTGAATTTTTCTGTAGTCGCTTCTTTAAATATAACAGCTAAACTAGCTAAAATATTTTTTTTCAAAGAAAAATGTCCTGTAGTGATAACTGTTTTATCAATGATATCAGCTAATTCTTTTTTACATAAAATTACTGAACTTTGTGGTCCTCTTAAAGAATCATGTGTTGAAAAAGTTACTACATCTGCATAAGGTACTGGTGAAGGTATTTGCCCTGTTGCTACAAGACCTACATTTTGACAAATATCAAACCACATATAAGCACCTATATCATGTGCAATTTTAGCTAATCTTTCATAATCTATAACTCTTGGATAATTAACTGGTGAAAAAATTATCACTTTAGGTTTATGTTCTTTGGCTATTTGTTCAACTCTATCTAGATTTAATAATTGTGTTTTAGGGTCAATACTAAATCTAACAAAATTAAATTCTAAATTTTTACTATTACAATGATCGCTTTTTCTATTATCTAAAGATAATATAGTATCGCCTTTTTTAGCTAAGCTATAAAAAACAACGCGAGAAGCAGCTGCTATACTTTCTAAACGAATAACTGCATGTTCACTGCCAAATAATTTATTAATGCGATTAATAGTGATTTCTTCTAAACCTGTAGGTTTAGCTTCATCATGGTGTGTTGTCAATGTATTTGACAAAATACTACCTTCAAGATATGTGCTTAAAGGTGATGAATAATTTTCCTCTGGCATAAAAGATAAGGTATATTTTTGTCTTTGTAACTCTTCTTGAAAGAATGTATATAATTCTGTATCAAATGAAGCAATCGTACTAAGAGCATTTTCTCTATCCATAAAATCAATCCTTTAACTATAAATAAAATCTAAAATAAAACTCTCTTATACTATCTGATATTCATCATGGGAAAAATGGCCAGAAGAAAGGAATTACAATCATGCAAACAACTAGAGAAACTACAACAAGTGGCAAACCGACTTTTACATAATCCATAAATTTAAAATGACCTGGTATCAGTATCAAAGTATTCGGTGGCGTTGCAACGGGTGTTGTAAATGCACAAGAAGCAGCAATACCTATTGCCATAAGCACAGGATAAGGTGATGCACCTATAGATTGTGCTATAGATATACCAATTGGTGCTAATAACGCTGCAGCAGCTGTATTTGACATAAATTGTGTAAGCCCACAAGATAAAATAAACATTGCTACAACTATTAACATTGGAGATGGATTATCCCCAATAATTCCTACTACACCATCTGCTATCATTTTACCTGCGCCACTTTTATCCATAGCAGAAGCAAGTGGTAGCATACCTGCAAATAAGAAAATAGTAACCCAGTCAATACCTAAATAAGCTTGTTTTTCAGATAAACAACCTGTTAATACGCAAGCTAACGCTCCTATTATCGCAGTAGTTTGCATTGGTATACCAATATTTTTTTCAAAAGCCATACCTAATACAACTAAAATTAAGATAACAGTACATATTATCATTTTCTTTGGATCTTTGACTTCATCTGAAGCTTTATCATTCTCTACAGTTTCTACATAATGTCTAGGGCAGAATTTTCTACCTATACTTAACATATAAACCATACCAGCTATAGATAAAGGTACACCAATATACGCAAATTCAAAAAATCCAAAAGGTTCTAATCCTGTTGCCTGAAGTGTTGCACTCATTAAAATATTTGGTGGGGTACCAACCATAGTGATTGTTCCACCAACATTTGCAGCTACTGCTAATGCCATCAACTGTGGGGATACAGGTATTTTTGCTACCGCACAAATTTGAATTACTACTGGCATCAAACAAGCTACTGTAGCTGTATTTGATGATACTGCTGATAATAAAATAGTAATGCACATCAAAGCTGCCATCAAACGATTTTCACTAGTTCCAGCGCTTTTTACTACTTTTATACCAATTTTTTGTGCCAATCCAGTCTGAAACATCGCTGCTCCAATGACAAACATACCAGCAAATAAAACTACTGTGGAATCAGAAAGACCAGAAAACACTTGTTGTGGAGTAAGTACTCCTAAAAGACCTAATGCAATAGATGCACCTATAGCCGTAACAGCCAATGGAATAAGCTCTGTTACAAAGAAAAATGCTGCTACAGCTAAAACGCATAAAGTTATTACTGCAGGGCTCATAAAATTCCTCCTATCAAATATTTTTTTATTTCTGCAACAGTAATTTTTATTATATCATAATTATTCATAAATTCTAAGACAATACGAAAAAAGATTACATATTTTTAAGTTTTACTATTGAAAATTATTTATTTATTAAATTTTGTAACATTTTAGTCATATGAAAAAAATTATAAAAAAGTATTGCAAAATACATAAATGAGCAGTATAATAATTTTTGTTATTAATGACTCACTAGCTCAATTGGTAGAGCATCTGACTCTTAATCAGCAGGTTCCGGGTTCGAGTCCCGGGTGGGTCACCATATTAGAACTGTTGCCACGATTAACTTCGTGGCTTTTTTTATTTATTTTATGGGAGTAATAATCATATGGTTTTGGGAGCAATATGGTGGCAACCAAAATAAAAGAGAGTAGTTTTTGGCTACTCTCTTTTATTCTATATCCCATGAATTACTGAACTCTTCATCTTTGAACAATGCAGCTAATCCGCTCATTTGTTTTAAACGAATAACTTCATCAGCATCCATTCCTAAATGCTTCATTATCCATTTATCAGTTTTCCCCATATCTTTTAATTCTTTTACGATATTACTCATTAAGTCAACATCATGCGAACCTCTAGCTCTATTATGGCGAATTGTACTTGCCATACGTTCGCCAATAGGTTTATTAACTACAGATACTGGAAGCATTCCTTTTTCACGTTCATAAATATCTTTATACTTCAGCATTATAGAATAGCGGTGAAATCCATCAACTATTTCGTACATATCTTCATCTGCATTATAATAGCAAACGATAGGCATGGTATAGCCATCTTCTTTTATGCTATCGTATAGCAACTTCATTTCTGGTGGTGCTACATGATTTGGATTATATTCGTTTGCACGAATTTTTTCTACTGGTACAGCTATTATATTATAAACAGGGCTTTTAAATTCTGACATGATATCACTCCTATAAATTTTTGTATTTTTCCATTATCTTCTGTTGTCTTAGTGTTAAATCTTTTGTTATGGAAAAAGATAAACCTTTACATATTATGTCATTTTTTATAATGCACATTGCCATTCTTTTCCATGTCAATATGTCTTGTTTGCGATCAAGTGGATGTTCATCCACGATACGTTTAAATTTTATTACCTCTTTATCGCCTTTACCTCGCTTGGAAAAACTATGTGTATTAACAATATCTTCTGGTACAGTTTCTTCTAATTCTTTTATAAAATCATCTTGCATTGGACATCCTGTTCTTTGCCAATACTTAATAAATTTTATAAATTTGGTTTTATACATCTTTGCCGTATCTGGTGGCAATGTTGACAATAAAAACTTTGTAAAACTCTTCCATGTATGATTTTTTGGCAATGTATATCTAGCGGACATTATTTTATTACCGCTATAGATATTACCAAAGTTAGCTCCAGATACACGATTGACTACACGAACCCACAAATCTGGGGCAATAACCTTGAATAAATTCAAACCTGCTTTTGCTTCGTTTCCAAATGGTTCATCAACACGCATTTTATCTATTGGAACACCTGCTTTATAAAACAGGTCATAAAGTTTGTTATATGGTTTATTATATTTGCCATAGTAAATCCAATCATCTTTTGTAGTCCAATCATATATTGGGTAAAAATTATAGCAATTATCATCTATTTTTTTACTATAACTTTTATCTTTATAATGATTTTCTTGCTTTCTTTGACTTCCACCGATTGCTCTAAAACGATTAAGGCTTTCATCTGTACGAATGCCGACAAGTTGAGCCGTTTTAGCTCCTGCCCCATACCATTGAGTAAAGTATTTTATAAATTCCTCAAATGGCATATTTTCTTTATAAAAATCAAACGGATTATTTTTTAAATTTATAACCCATTTATTTTTAGGCATAGGGCGAACCCATATAGGTTCTTTTTCTGGTTCCCACCATATCCATGTAGGATCTAAATAAGATAAACTATTCGGGCTTTCCATTGGTAGACAAACCCAGTATGGTTCAAGTACATCTTCATTTTCTATCAGCATCTTTTCAACAAACTCTATAGTTATCGGATAAAATGCTTCTAAATCAATGAAAAGCACTCCCAATTTTCTACCTCTAGCTCTTGCTATATCGATAGCCATGTTAAGAACAACACCGCTATCTTTACCGCCTGAGAATGATACACAAACCTTATCAAATTCATCAAATATGAAGTTTAATCTTTCAACTGTAGCTTCATATACATTTTTATTTTTGTATATTTTCATTTAAATCCCTTCTAATATTTATCCATTTTTCAGATTTATTTTTAGTTACATAAAAATTATATTTCTCAAAAACAACAACTAATTCTTTTTTTATCGTAGCAGAAATATATTTTTTATTATTTTTAGATAGCTTTATAGCCTTTTCAATTAATTCATTATACACTCGATTACCATAAATTTTATAATAATCATTTAAAACATAAATACTATCAATTTTATATCCACTCACCATCGGTTCTAAAGATAAAAAACCTATGACATTATTATCTTTATTGAAAGCAACCAACCATATCCAATCATCTTCATTACTAAGAGGATAGGTCAATTTTTTTCTAAAATTCTTAGAAGCAAAAAAATAACCTAAAATGTTATAAAAATCATTATCTTTAATGGAATTCATTTGTCTAATTCTTATTTTTTCCATTTCTATTGCCTCCTTCCAAATAGAAATTTGTTTTTTGAATGAATCTAATAGATTGCTTTTATTCTGTAGGCAGTTTGCTATAAAAACATCTATGGTATATTTACAGCATATATCATAGATATGAACTGTTTTTTCTTGCCCAATGCGGTGAACTCTATCTTCTGCCTGCAAACGAGTTGCAAGGTCAAAATCGTTCGAGTAAAAAATTATGTTATGGCAAAATTGAAGATTTAACCCATAAGCACCACACTGTTTATTGGCCAACATAAATTGAACATTATTTTTAAACTTTTCACGGTTCTCCTGTCTTTTCTTTTGACTTATTTTCCCCGTGAACTCGATATAACTTTTATTTTCACTTTGCAATAATAAAGCTATATCGTTTATTTCATCTTGGTATTTGGCAAAGATAATACATTTATCATTACCAATCTCTTCAATGACTCTTTTTAAACATTGTATACGTGGATTATTTTCCCATGTATACATCTTTTCTGTACGCATCCGTTTTTCTGGTGCTGATAACACTCTCTTACCAGAAGTGATATGTTGCAATGCAGAAAAGAGTTTAAATATCGTTTCCGACCGCCAATCTACTACATTAAAAAGGAATAACTCTTTTGTTTCGTAATATTCCTCTTCTTGTAAATCATCCAAACAGAAATATTGCATATGATATTCCTTTGGTTTAAGTTCTTTTAATACCTCATCTTTTTTGATTTGGTACATATATGGAGCTATCTTTTCTGTTAGATAGTCCACATTTAGAACTCTTATAATTTGGTCGGTCGTTATTTCCCTGCCACTTGGAAGCCTTACTTTTTTATATTCTAAGTGGTTAGCGGCAAAGCTATAAAACGATTTATATCCCAATATCCGCCAATCTAAGATATACCATTGGGCGAATAAGTCCGCTTCATTCTTAGATATCGGCGTACCATTAAGTATCATCTTATATTTGCAAAAAGATGATATTTCTATAATACGTTCCGTTCTTATGGCCAACTTATTTTTTACAAGGTTGCTTTCATCAACAATTAGATAAACTTTGTAATTTTTTACTAGCTCTAACAGCTGTAAATATAATCTATCAGAACTAGACAAGCTTTCAATTCCCTTAATTATTATGTTATTTTCACTAGGTTTTTGACCTGTATGCTTTATAACATCTTCTTTAAGGTTATTTTTAACCGAACAAGGGCAAAGCCAAAGTACAACTTCAACTTTCCCTTTGCTCATCTTATTTTTTATAATCTCTAAAGCTGTTCTCGTTTTACCAGTGCCTTGTTCCATATACAAAGCACCAACTTTTAACTTAGAAATCTTATCTACAGCTGTAGCTTGGTATTCATATAATTTAGTTTTTAAAATCATATAATCACTACTTTTAGATTATCTATTACTTCAGCTATATCAGCTAAAGTATATTTTTCATCTTTAAAATTATTAATATTTATAAGTTCCAAACGTTCTTTAAGGTCATCTATCTCGTAAATAATAATAGGTGCATCTGGATTATTCTTATAATATTCTATTTGAAATATTATGGAAGCCTTTGCTAAAACAAAAGCTTCTTTTCTATTAAATGAAATATCTTTATCGGATACTTCATTTAACAAAATAAACCCACTACAGAGTTTATTTTGCTGTTTAATCATATCTTTTAATTTTGATATGATTAATGGCTCAAGGACAGTGGGACGTGGTGAACGTCCCATTTCCCAAAACTCCCATGTAGATACTCCAACTCCTATTTTTTTAGCCATTTCTACCTGTGATAATCCTAATTCTAATCTTAATTTTTTTATTTCGTCTTTGAACAATTTAATCATCCTTTAAATCTTCCAAAACTTCCCTAGATGAATTTAAAATATCTTCTAGTTCTGTGTTTTGTTCTATTTTTATATTTGCTTCTTTTATACTTGTTTTTTTATGAGTTTTCTCTTCTTCTTCGGCTTCAGATAACAATTTTTCTGCTGGTGGTGTTATCTTAAAATCGTTCACTTTAGCGAAATCTCTTATTTCTGCATAATATCTTTCAGGAACAGTCATTCTGCCATTATCCCATTTAGCATGTGGGAGTCTTTTGGCTTTTCTGTATAATTCATCACTTCTAAACTCCCATACAATACTTATCATATCTTTATCTTTAATTACCCAGCGGAAACATTCTTTTTCATATTCTCCGTTTATTGCTTTTTGGCGAATAGCTTCATCCCAAATTATGATTGGGACTCCAGCCAGTAAAAGTTTATTGCCGACTTCTGCCATTCGATCGGCAACATCTCTTTTATATGGCACTGTTTCACGATACCATACTTTACCAGACCAATCATAATGTAGACTTTTTACAGTGTTGATTACGATTTGGTCTTTTTCAGATTTTACTTTCACTTCATTAATTTCATCATCAAATATTATTTCCGCAACGACTTTAGTTTTTTGGTCATTTGGATATACTATAGCTTCAGCTTTTGCTTTATCAATAATACTCTTTTCTTTTGGTTCTTCAAAATAAAGAGTGCTTTCGATTAGTCTTTGGAACTGAAAATAATCTTTTTCTCTATGTTCAATCCAAAAACTAGCTTTATCTTTAGATAAAATAAAACGTTCAGCTTTTTTTATAACATCTTCATCCATTTCGATGAAATACATGCCTTTTTTTGAATTAAAGGCATAATACATAATTAAATTTTTGGTTATTTTACTTCTTATTCTATTTGCCCATTCTACCTGTTTAGGACTTCCAGATAACGGAACGATTTTATCAAGCTTTTCGCTGAAAGTTTCAGCTATGCTCATTATTTCATCTGCAAACAACTCTGTCATAATATTTTCTCCTTTACTTTTCCCACAAGCAAAGGTATACTTGAAGTATCTCGCTTGTGAGATATTGACAATCACTTAAAAGACTAGGTAGCGGTATGATACTACCTAGTCTTTTTTATTTTCCTATTACTAATTTTACTTGTTCCTTTGATAATTCTCTACGTACATAAAAACCATTCTCATCAATTTCTATTTCATAGAAAGATGAACTTATTTTCATTTTGTAAATTGGAACATTTTTATAAATCACAAAATCTCTGTAAAGACTTTTAGGTTCCCTCTTAATAAATTTATCTCCTAGGCTGTTTGTGTAAAAAGATAGTTCAACTTTATTTTCTGTCATTAACTTTGATAAAAATATATATTTCAACATATCTTCATCATTAAATAAGAAGTCAATCGTCTTATTTTTAGCATCTTCAAGATTTTTGTTCTGAAGCTCTTTTATTAATTTTTCCATGGCAACGATACCATAATACTCATTACTACGAAAATCATGAGCCACCATATCAATAATATCACTTTGCCAGTCTAGGTATTTCATTTCATTATTTCTTCTTTTTGCAAATCGCATCATATCATTTGTAGCTTTTTCTATTTTAAAGTAGCCATCTATTTTCCCATTTATGCAACTATTAATTACATAAACGATAGCTTCCTCTGCATATGGTTCTAACGCTATCGGAAGAATTAACTTGCCATCTTGTTCGTAAGTCTCTGATAATCTAAAGATAAAATCTTGAGACAAAAATATTTTATCTACAAATTCAAATAAAGTTAGTTTTTTAGTATCATCTTTTAAACTCTTCCATATATCGTTTAAATGGTTAGAGTTTTCTAGTTTAGGATTATTTATATCGATATTACAGTATTGATAAGTTACTTCTTCATCTTCTTCATCAAATAATATAGTTGCTATATCAGCTATATTATTAACTTCTACAAGCTTTTTTTCTCCACCAATTTCTTTATCTCTTACAATTAATTTAACCATTTTTCTTCTCCTTTATACATTAGCCATAAAAAACATATCACTTATTTCACTTCCGCTAATATGGTAGATTTCACATAATCTACCTGCTATACGGTCGCATATTAGGCTATCTCTAGTTTCCAATTTAAAATTATAATTTTTTCTTTCTTTTAAACATTCCATAAGCTGATGAAATGTTATTTTGCTATTGAGTTCTTTTCCTAATTCATCATCTGGATAATTAGAGATATACCAATCTTTTATCCTTTTATTAGATTGATTTTCTCTAAAATCAAATAGATACATATTCGATAAGGTATCTACATAATCAGCAGTTACATATTCAACTTTATTTATTTCAGAACCAGTGTATTTTTTTACTAAACTTTTAATGTTTTTCATATTATTTTTCATTTGAGTTTTATTATCAAAAATAAAAATAATATTGTTATTTACTATGTTATAAATCATTTTGTATTCCTCCTATGATTGGTATTTTTATTCCTTAAAATAAATTCTTTTTTATTTACTTCAACCTTATGTTTTTATTATACCCTCTTTAAGAGGGTATGTCAATATTATTTTTAATATTTTTGAGCAAAAAAATAAGCCCTACTACCTAAATTTAAATTTAAGTAATAGGGCTATTTTTTAGCAATAAAAGAAAATGTACTAGGATATAACTCCTTTTTTAAAATTTAATCTGCCACCCAATTGTGACTGTATCCTTATCTAAATACATCCATGTTTTATCTTTGGATGCATATAAACCTAAACCATTGGAACCACCTCCCACACCGATTGTATAAGTTTTATTCTCCTGCTGGTTGCTTTCGTATTTGGTCAATAATTGATTGGCATTCGTTAATGAGCTGGTCAAATCGTTCACTTGCATCTGTAGCTGTTCCGATTGAGCTTTCAAGTTTTGTACTTGTTCCTTTGATATCTGAAGCTGTTCCTTCAATATCTTGTTTTGATTTTTCAGCTCGGTCAAATTCGCTTCTAATTGCGTCAATTGTGTTTCCGTTACTAGATACGTTTTCTCTGCCGAACATGAAGCCGATGAACAAACACAAAATAATAATACCGCCAATAATAAGAATATTTTTAGTGTTTTTTCGTAAAAATTCCTTAATTTTACATATAAACACATACATATCAAGCCTCTATTTCTGTAACAATGGCTTCAGGTATGTTTTGTACAGTAATATCATCAAAATAAATATTATTATTCCCTTGCATAAAGCTAAATCTTTTAAATGTGTTTTTTAAGCTTTCATTGGGGCAACGGGACTGCGTTACAATCCCTTTAATACGTGTTTTTTCTACTGCGTTAAGTGGATTTCTAGAATATACTAAAATCTTCATGGTTTTATCCTCCTGTTTATTTGCTGGTCATTTACAGAATAGCAGTTAACGCACCAACAAAGTCTTTATTTATAATGGTTTTTGCTATTAATTTTATTTGCTGGTTATTTTACTTTCCAGATACTTTCCAACTACTTTCTAAATTTCTACCAATTACCTTCCAATTAAAGTCTTATATTTAAAGACTTTTAAGCTTTTACCATCCAATTACCATCCGATTATCGGCTATTTTTTATCGGTCTTTAAGCCGTTAAAATAGTTGATATAAAAGCCGATAAATTAACAATTATAACCATAAAACCTGTTTATAATTATCTCCCGTTTCCTGCTTCTCCGTATACTGGAACTCCATAAGGTGTTGTTAAATCTATAGCTGCAACATAATAATAAGTATTTTCCGCCCTATTTGCATAACCTTCTTTATATACTTCACCCACACCAGCACCAATATAATATTGATTTTTAAAAACTTCTTTGAGTGTTTCAAGAGAACGAAGATTATATCTATTACATCTATTAGTTAAAAATTGTCTTACTACATACTCACTTGTTGGGCACCAAATACCAGCATAAATAAAACATCTGCTATCATCTAGCGTTGGGACTCTTTTTAATTGTGGTACATATCTATCCAAACAATCTTGAGCTAACAAAATGCGTTGTGCTTCTTGCCCTTGTGGTGTATTTAATAGGTCTTTTAACTCTTGTAATTCGCCATTGTATTTTATATCACTGTATTTTCTACCAGCAAATTTAGCACCGCCATCTATATAGCTAAGTAACAAATCTCCACGTCCGCCTATACCTTCCCATTGGCTTACACCCATACTTGGATAATCGCCCGCACTAGAGCGACTAACACTATTAAAAGCACCTTCTACTCCTGTAGAAATAATACCATTTGCTATTTCTTTTGCTAATTGTTCATTGTCCATTGTTACACCTCATTTTTTTGCCTTTATTTCTGTAAATTGAGCCAAAGTATCTTTTAATTTTTTAGGAACTGGCAAACCACAATTACTAGCATTTTCTAAAATACTTAAGCCTTCATTTCCAATAAAAAAGAGCAAGACAACATTTTTTATCAATGCGTCCTGCCCAATTAACACATCCATCTGATGTGCTAATATTACCAAGCAAAGAATAACTATTTTTTTGATAATACCTTTGAAACCTTTCCTACTATCTAAGTAAACATTAGACATTATATATGCAGCACTTAGACCAGTAATATAATCAATAACCATAAAAATTAACAATATTTCTATCTGATTGTTCCATTGCCCTATAAAGTGCTGCAACAAAACTCCCACAAAGGCAACACCTCCCCCAACATATGTTTCTAATCTAGTAGGAATTAACGAACTAACAAAATTTATAATTTGCTCATACATATCACCACCTCGTTATTAAAATTTTATTTGATAAAATAAACTACCTGCCATGGTAGCGTATGCATCGTTATTATCTACATGGTCATCTACTAGCTTTTCTTTTCCCCATGCAATAGCAGATGTAATAAGAAATGCTTCAAAAGCCGAACAACCTGCATTACGTTGTAATTGATCCGAAATAATATATCCAGCTGCAAAATGCAGGGCTTTATCTGTTTGGATATTATCCTGTATATCATGTAGTGAATTAGCACTTGCAGTTGCTGTAGATAAACAGAAGGCACAACACAATGCTAATAATAATTTACGCATTGTTTGCACCTTCCTCATTTTCAGTTTCTTTTTCTTCACTTGTTTCTTTATATGCAATGCAAATAGGATTAGTACATTTACCATCTACTAATTCTCCTGCACAATATTTACAACGTTCTTTTCTTACAAAAAATACCATTTTATTCAACTCCTTCTTCAAGAATATTATTTTTGGCTTCTTCATATGCTTTATTAAATTCCATAAACTCTTTCTGTATAGACTGTACCGCTTCTGTATTTCCTGCTAATGTTGCAGTATCTAAGTCTTTTTTAAAGCCTTCTTTTTGTACATTATACTCGTTCTCTAGTTGAGATAATGCTTGTGCCTGTAGTTCTTCTTTTGTTGGTTCTGGTGGAATATAAATTTTAGGTTTTCCTGTTTCCATATCTCGTACATAAGTATTTGTACCATCACCATTCACATATAAGTTATATTCTTTAGCAGAAATAATTTCTACAGTAGCAAGTTCATCTGCCGACATTTCTTTTACTTTCTGTTTAAGTTCTACTATATATTTTTCGTTTTCTTTTTCTATATCTTTTGTGTTTGCAAACGTTCTAACAGAAGGCGTTCCATCTGCTAAAAATCCCATACAATAATATTTAACATTTGTTGCCATGTTATAATCATCTCCGATTTTAAAAAATTTTTTTACTAATGAGGTGATATAATGCGTAAACCAAATGGATATGGTAGCATTAAAAAATTAAGTGGTAAAAGGCGGAGACCTTACGTTTTTCTCATCTCCGCCGAAGGAAAGCAAAAGCCTATTTCTTATTTTTGTACACAAGCAGAAGCAGAAATTTATGCAGCAGAATATAATAAAAAGCATACTAGTAAAATCCTCCATGGTCATCAAATTACATTTTCGGAACTTTATTACAGGTGGCTACCATTCCATATAGATAAATACCAACCTAGCAAAAGTACCATAAATAGCTATAAAAATTCTTATAAACATTGCCTACCTTTACATGAAATGCCATTAAAAAAAATTAAATATTATCATCTACAAGATGTAATTGATACTGTTAAGAAAAAAGGACTTTCCTACAGTAGTTGTAAGAAAATCCGTTCTTTAATTAGTCTTATGTTTAAATACGGCATAATAATGGAATATTGCAATAAGAACTATGCCAATCTATTAAACTTAGGTAAAAATAAAGCAATCCGTCCACACAAACCTTTCACAAGACAAAAAATAAATAAGTTATGGTCTAATATCGATGTTGAAGGTATTGATACTGTATTAATCCTAATTTATACCGGCATGAGAATAGGAGAACTTTTGGAGTTAAGCAAAGATAATGTTTATCTACGACAAAAATACATTAAAATTACAAAATCTAAAACTAAGTCTGGATTAAGAGTTATTCCTATCCATGAAAAAATTTCCCCGCTTATCACAAAAAGAATGAATATGCCTGGTAAATATCTAATTTGTGATAGTAATGGAAATCCTTATAATTACAGTAAATATAGGACTTTCTGGAATAAAATAATGCAACAAATAAATGCCAAACACAGCACTCATGACTGTAGACATACTTGTGCAACTCTATTAGATAATGCAGAAGCAAACGAAAATGCCAAACGTCGTATTTTAGGTCATGCGACAGGTGATATAACGGATACAGTATATACTCACAAAAATTTAAAACAGCTAAGAAAGGCTATAAATAAGATAAAATAATTTGTTACTAATAAGATACTTATATTTTTAATAATACTTGTAAAAATAAGGTTTTATCTATATATACTAGTGTTACTAATGTTACTTCTAAAAATCATTAAAACAATATATTTTTAAACTTAAAAACCGTTGCAAAATCTGTTAAGCCTTTAATTGCAACGGTTTATTCTATATATATAATTTATAAAAATATCAATGGTAATCACTATCTAAATGATTTGCTGTAAATACAGATAAATCTTGCGTATTATCATATAGTTTATTTAATAGTAGCCTTAAATCTTCTTGCGAAATATAAATATGACCATTAGTCCTACTATTTATAGTATCTATTATTTCTTTAGACTCCGTACTCCAGATATAAGATAATTCTTCGATATCCTCTTTTGTTAAATGTATGTTTACCATATCTGGGCTTCCCCATTGATATTGATTAGATATGTCCTCTTCTTCTAAAGTTGTAGGCAGTACCCACATTGTATACTCAGGTATTTTGCTTTTGAACTCAATCTCTTTTTTTGTTTTAGGTTCTACAACCACTTTCGTGTTAAATAGTTTTTTTATTTTGGTATATATATTATTAAACATATGCATCAACCTTTCATTAGACAGTGGGGAAAATATACTTTTATGCCAGAATCTAAGCTAGAATGTAATTTTAATATAAATTTCCATAACAATCCTGTCGTTATCTGTACACATTATAATGAACTTCAAACCTCATATTATGTCAATTATCAAATAAATACTGTATCTACAAGTAAATTTAAATTTTATTGTAAGGGTGTTTGTTCGGTATATTGGGTAGCTATCAATAAATAACAGTATTTGTTATTTGTCTATTGGAAAGTAATTGGAAAGTAATTATTTGCCAAAAATAAAATATCCTGTCCAACCAGCTTGACCTTGAGGAATTAAAGTAAAATCTTTAGAGCTATTGAGTTCTACAGCAAACCAACTAGGATAATACTGCGAATTACTCATAGCTACAATTACAAATGGTCTTTCTGTTAAAGCTAAAGGATAAGTAACTATTTTTTCTACTTTTTGTGTATTAAAATTAACTGTTCCCCACTGTAGGTTGATGAACAGTGGGGATATTTTAGGCTTGAAGATAATCAAAAAAATGTAGAAAATATAATTTCTTTACCATTAACTGTTAAAAACAATTATTTAACATGGGTTAATAAACATGGGACTTTAATTTATACTAATATGTTTTATACAGTAGCTCCAGATAAAACTAATTTTAGATTTTATACAAACACTGTAGGAGGATATATGTGGGGTAGTATAGGTTTCATATAAACAGTGGGGAA
>ENA-ORTV01002332-ORTV01002332.1-human-gut-metagenome-genome-assembly--contig:-NODE-2332-length-18109-cov-2.793342_pt1 | contig 18109 bp, 18 predicted proteins | sample MGYA00241915_ERZ509194 | MGnify/ENA primary metagenome ERZ509194 (study PRJEB26280, sample SAMEA2338810) | human gut metagenome | biome: human gut; feature: human-associated habitat; material: faeces... | reverse complement strand
GCGATCCCGCTCTTCCTGCGGCAGATACCAACGTTTTTTGGTATTATTGTAAGCGGTTTCTTTGGTTTTGAAATTGCGTTCGATATTCATGCGGCGGATATCATGCGGATCAATATGATAAATGCGGCTGCAAAAAGATTCATATTTCTCGCGGCGTTTTTTAATCAAAGTAGAAATAACGTCAAAACGAGGCGTTCTGACTTCAAATGCAAGCTTTACATTAACTTTTTCAATGCCGTTCTGCAAAGCTTCGTTTACCAATCTCCGCCCTTTCAGCAGGCGATCATCGACCCCGGTTTTTACATCGCCTAGCAGAACGATAATCTCATCAGAAAATTTACCGGTATCAATTCCGGTATCTACGGCATCGGGAAGCAAGGCGATATCAGCCGTTTCCAAAGGATAAATTTCAGAAGAAAACCCCAGACGCATGGCTTATTTAACCCGTAAAATTTTCGGACAAGCGAGAAATTCGGCTTTTGCCCGGTTTAAATAGTCCATATCCGGCTGCGGCGCAAAAATTTTGCTGGCGATATAACGGACAAAATCTTTACTTAAATAAGGGTGTCCGGCCACTTTGCGGCGATATTTCCAAAAAGCGGAAACCGCGCGCTGATTGAGCCGTGCCAAATACCGCGGCGCCAGTCCCGGATTTTCGGCAATCATGTAATAGTAGGCCAAAAAACGGTCATGATCGAGTTGTATTTTGCTGCCGGAAAGATTTCCGTCTTCCAAAGGCACCAAAACCACGTTCGCGTCCATTTTTATAATACCGTTGGCAGCATAAGGCGCGCAGCGCAGCGGGATTGATTCGTCCTGAATAAAAACCAAGGGATGCGCGCCGCCGGCTTTTTTCAGGACATCGGCTTTAATCAATTGTCCCATACGGGTATATTTGCCCCATAAAATACTGTCCATGGCATTTTTATGGAAAACATATTTAATGTCGTCTTTCATATATTCCGCGGTAATTTCCGGCGCCGGCTTATAAGTGCGGGTAAATTTGCCGTAAACCATGTCGGCATTGTGTTTTTGCGCCAAGTTGAGCATTTTTTCGGTAGAATCGAGCGGAAAAATATCATCAGAATCCAGCATGCGGATATATTCGCCTTCCGCGGCCTCGATGCCCTGATTTATACGGACGCTCGGGCCTTTGTTCTCGGTGTTTTTGAAGATTTTGACATGCGGATAATCTTGCATAAATTTTTCAATAATCTCAACCGAACGATCGGTAGAAACATCATCGCAGAAAATATATTCGACTTCTCCCAAACCGGTCTGACCGGTCAGCGCCTTTAATACCGACGGCAGGTATTTTTCCTTGTTATATACCGTCATTACAAAAGATATTTGAATCTTGCTCATAAGTCCCCCTATTTATCCAGCCCGAGCCAGAAATATTTTTCGGCGGTCGGTTCTCCGAAAAGGATATCGGCGATATAGGCGCCGACCACTTTTTCATTAAAGAGACGGCGGTATTTTTCGGCGCCGTTTTTGGCGACACGCATTCTTTCCTGCGGATTTTTGTGATAGAAAGCAATTTTTTCCAGCATTTCTTCGGGCGTGTGGAAGAAGCACATTTCATCATCGGAGAAAATATCTTTATATCCGGTTCTGTCATCCAAAACGGCTAACTGACCGTTACCGACGCTATGCGCCAGACGATCGGAGGTATAAAGGTATACATCGTTAATCCGGCTCAGGTTAAAGCCCATGGCACAAGTTCCGTGCGCGTCCTGATAAGCGGCGCCCTCCAGCAGATGATGTTTATCAATGCCGGCCAGCAGCAGCTTCAGATCAGGTATCTGTTTGCGGATATCGGCGATAATTTCCTCGCAGGGAACATATTTGCCGCAAAACTGACGGACACTGCGGTCAACGCAGAGCATTAAATCATAAGGCAGTTTTTCATGCAGATAGGCATTTTCACGTTCAATCGAGTCATCTACCGGGTTCGGGAAAAAACCGACAAATTTGCCGTCGCGCTTAAACATATCCAGCAATTTACGCTCGGCCGTGGTTATAATCGTCGCGTCAACGGCATCAAGTTTAGAGTTAATCGCGGCGATATTGTTGTCGGTTATGCCGGGAACGATACGGTCAACATTATATTGCAGAATTTTTATATCGGGAAATATCTCACGCAGCTTAAACAACGTATCCTGTTCAACAGTATCGGCATGTCCGAGAATCACGGCGTCAGGCTTCATGGCTCTGGCAAATTCGATCAGATGATTTTGCAGTTTGCGGCGGCCGAACCAGTTCATATGTCCGAAGCCGAACATGCGGCATAAATCCCGATCGGGATAAGTAATCACATGATAGCCGTGACGTATCAGGCCGTTATTGATTTTTAAGGTGATGGAGTTGAGATAGCATTTTTTGAGGCGGAAAAGGTTGAAGTTGGCAACATGGAGTATTCTTTTCATATTCTGTTTCCTGCAGCTGTTAGTCAAGATGAGAGCGAGTATAACAGAAACCGCCCCCTTTGCAACAGGATATTTTGCCGCTGGTGATTAGTCGTCAAAAGACTTTCCGAGTTTGAAATTGCAAACCGGAATTGCACAAACGCGTACCAGCAGACGATTGTTTTTGGTAATCTTCACCCGGACAAAATGCTTGAGAACAAAGGCCTGAACCCAGGTCAGATAAAATTTGAACGGCCGAACCGCCTTAACCAGACGGTTATTGGCATAAAACATCTGTTTGCTGAGATTATGCCCTTTTTCCTTATGATTACGAATATAGCTTTTGGCATGCATACGCCAGAAAGTAAGTTTTTTATCAAGATAACCGATTTTGTGGTCAATCGCAATCTGCCGCCACAGCCACCAGTCCAGAATTGCCGGCTGTACCGGATTAAAATCGCAGGCGGCCAGTAAGTCTCTGCGGACGGCCGTGCAGGAAAAAGTCGGAATAATATTATGATAAAACAAATCGCGAAACATTGAACGCGGCGTTTGATATTTTTTCAGCTTTTCAAAAGAAACTCGCTCTCTTTTGACTTTGGCCATAGCCTCGGCGTCTCCGAAGAGCTCAACATTGCTGACGACAATTGCCGCTTCGGGATTTTGTTCGATATAACGGGCTTTCCGTTCCAAATAATCCGGCGTCCAGTAGTCATCACTCTCACAAAATGCCAGCCAGGGGTTTTGTGCCAAGGCAACCGCCTTCTCTATCGTCCGGACCAACCCCAGATTCTTCTCGTTTTCCACCAGACGGATACGACTGTCCTTGCGGCAATATTCCCTGATAACGGCAACAGAATCATCCTGCGAACAGTCATCGACAACCAAAACCTCAAAATCAGAATAGGTCTGCGCCAAAAGCGAATCCAAGGTTTGAGAAATATATCTTCTGTAGTTATAACTGGCGACGATAATACTGAACTTAACAGTCATAATTTTGCTTTCCTAAGCCCAAAGGCGGGCCAATCTATCCCAACGTATCATAAACAGCCGATAAGCCAGCCGGTGTTTTAACTTTAATTCCGACGGCAAAAACATCTGCCGCTTTTCAAATTCCGTAAAATGCCGTCGTGACAGATCAAGTACTTCTCGCCGCAGTTTCGGATCATTAATCCGCCGCAAAGCCTGAGAAATACAGGTTTTATAAAACAGGCGGGTAATAAAATAACGCATATTTTCCAAATCCCGGCCTTTAAGTCTCTGCTCTCCGACAAAGTAATCATACAGAATTTGCCCTGCTTTAAGATGAGATTCGACATATCTCCGGGTTTTTCCCATGTTCATGACCGAAGTGCTGCTGTCCCGATAATAAAGCAATTTTTCTTCTACCGTAACGATATTTTTTATTCTGTCAAGTACTTTTAGCGTAAATATCGTATCTTCCGCCGGCTGCACGCCGACCGGAAATTCAATTCCGGCGATTGCCTTTTTGTTATACAGGCGGGTCCAGACTTCTACCTGGCCGCCCTTTTTGCGGTTAAAAAAGTCTTGAAACGGCGTTTCGGAAACCCGGGCCGCAAAAGATTTGACATCATAGTGCGGCGGATTGCGCATAACGAAATCATCAGGAACTTCGACAAAACGGAAACTGGCTACATCGGTTTGATATTTTTCAATCAGATAAATCAGCGTTTCAAAAGCCTGGGGATGAAGCATATCATCCTGATCAAGCAAGGCGACATAAGGCGCCGACGCGTTGTTCAGACCGGTATTGCGGGCAGCTGAACAGCCGGCGTTAGTCTGATTAATCAATTTAAAACGCGGATCTGCCGCGGCATATTCTTTAACAATTGTTTCGGTCGAGTCTTTGGAACCGTCATTAATGCAAAGGCATTCAAAATCGGCAAAGGTCTGCCCTTTTACGGAATCCAGACAGGGACGCAGATATTTTTCGGCATTATAAAGGGCTATAATTAACGAAATGCGAGGAGAAGCGGCCATTGTTTTACTCCATGACGGTTGTTTTTCCTTAAAATAGCAGTATTGTCGGGGACTGCAAGCTATTTTTTATGCTTTTGCCCGCGATGATGCGCCGCCAGCCACTCATCCCACGGCTGCCCGTCTAAAAGCAGATTGCGCAGATGATGCCGCCCTTCCCCGTCATAGCCAAAGACCAGCTCAGCCTCAACCTCACGGCGGTTTTGCAGCGTTTTTTCCAAAGTACGGGCTTCATTTTCCGGTACATAAAAACGATAAACATCGTCAAATTCTTTATCGGGGCAATAGTCATAGGGAAATTGCGAACAATCGGTTTTCAGCCAGTTTAAACGCAGATTAAGATAATGCCCGGAAACCAGGCTGCGCGGATCATATCCTTCGGCCGCGATAACGACATTGCCAACATTCATGCGCGCGGCCCATAAAGAAAAATTCCAAATCAACAGACAAACCAGCGGCAGCAATAATGCGATCGGCGATAAACATTTATTTGTCATGGCTTTTCTCCCGCGGAGCAAATAAGGCCGAAGAGGTTACTTTTTTCCATATTATCATCAAAGCCAAAAAGATCAGACCGGAAAATATCAACCCGAATCCGGTGGCGGTCAAAGAACCGAATACCTGCAAATAACCGCCGAAAACGCGAAAAGCGATCAGGACTGCCACCAGATTCATCAGCTTTGCATTACCGAAACGATACGCATAAACAAGCAGCAGCGCTAAAACTGACAAAGTTAAAATAAAGCCCAACAGTTCGTTCAGCACATTATACCGCCCGATAAAACCGAACATCCAGGCAAAAACCGTCAGAGAAGCTAAAATCCAAACATCAAACAGCGACAGAGCGCGACGGATATTCAAAATTGCCAATATCGCCGCCAGACAAATCAGAAAAATCGCGGCCGGCGGGAATATCCCGGCATGGATTCCGCTGTGATAGCCGAGAAAGAAATCCAGATAAACGGTCAAAACGGCAGCGCCGATTACCAGCCAGTCCCGCAAAGCAAGATTAAAAGGCTTTAACACTTCGCGCCGGCAAGTTGCCGCATAAGCAAAAGCGATAAGAAAGAGAATAAACAAATATTCTCCCGCCGGATAATCTCCCGAGATAAAACCCTGCCAGGAATGATACCAGGAAAAATTATCCAACAGATCCAATCCGCTGAAAATAAAAACCGGCAGCCAGACCCAGCTCAACGCCCGGTAACGGCTTAACGGCAGCAACGGAATACACAAAACGCTCCAGGCAAAGAAAGCGCGATAATCATGCGATTGCAGCTGATAAACCTGCGCTATCAGACCGATGGTTGCCAATATCAGCAAAACATAAAGCAGGAGCAGCGCTTCGTTTAAATATTGTTTCTGCCAGTCTCGCGTATAAAAAACCGCCCAGCCGCAAAGAGTCAGCAAAGTGAAATCGGCAATCAGTTTTACCGCTGCCGGAATACTCTGCCAATTGGCCGCAATCAGGGAAATTATGCCGACACCGATAAATAAAGCACTCAATGCCCACAGCAGATAAGACAGAACCGGTTTTCCGGCTTTGGCCTCAAATTCGCCGATTGCTTTAGCTTGTTTGGCCGTAATCAGCTTATGCTGCTGCCATTCGGCCAGTTTTTTCTGCAAATTCATTTCATTCTCCGTCAGTCCGAGATAACGGACAGATTAAACACTCCGACAGGAATGTCAACCCCGTCTTGATTTTAAATGGCGCAGAATATAAGCGGCAATGAAGAAAATATAAAAAGCAGAGACCACCGCAATAATAAATATCCTTTCTTCGGTTTTGTTCCACTCGCGCCCGATAGAGGTTACATTCAGCGCCGAACCGCGAATCGTAAAAACGGTATCCGGATGTTCATGCAGCAGTGTGACGGCAATCTGGCTGCCGGGATTTAAGAAGTCAAAATCAAGAACCAGCGCGCCTTTTATCGGCACCAGTTTCACCGATACTGCAGGACTGGTCTGATTTTTATCAAGAATATAGGAAATTACCTTCGAGTGAGGCGGATAAACAATGCGGATCGGATCGCGGCCGATTTTGGAAACATCTTCGCCGGCCAGCGCCTGTTCACCAGTGTTGGTAAGAATGACCGTGGTCTGGTATAAATCCTTATATTCTTTTTCCTTAACCGTAACTTTAATCTCGTTATCATTTATGGAAGAAACGATATTGGTGACAGCGGTCTGATATTTTAAAATAGGTTTATTAATATAAAATTGGTAGGTTCCGACGGCAATGGCCGAAACTCCGATTAAAAAAGTTCCGGTCTGACTTAACAAAAAATTCCAGATACTCTGGAAAAAATCTTTTAAACGACTGGGCTGCCAGGGCCATCTGATATTAGACATGATGCATTCCTCCGGTTCATATATATAACCCGTTTCTTTTCCGATTAAACGGTTTGGCTATAAAAAAAACAGCCGGGCTAAGGCTGTTTTTTGGTAAATTAATCATTGCAAATCTTTATCCCTGCGGATAGAAATCGTATTGCCGATTATAAAAACGACGCAGATTGTCCAAAAAAGTATCATAAGAGTAAATTGTATTATTCAAATTACGGGAACGCTCAATCGTCTGATAATAGAGATTTTTATTCTGTTCCCAGCGGCGGATATCAACGGCAAGACGCCGACCCAGCTCCGAAAAGGAGGCATAAACATTGGCAAAACTGCGCCATTCGGGACCGGGAAAAAATTTTTCATTGTAAACAGCCAGGCCCATCGTATCAACATACCAAGGCTGAACAAAATAACCGTCATACCCTTCTCCGAAGCTGATCACGACAAAGGCTCTGGCTATCAAATCCATAAACTGTTCAAAGGTTATTCCCTGTACGGTCTGCACCCGATAATCCGGAAGTTCACGGGAAATAACATTTAAGATTTCCTGACGGTGCGGGTTGTCGTCCGGTGACAACACGACCAGCTTTTCCTTGGTATTAAAAGGATATTTTTTATACTTGGACACATCTATAGAAACCGAAAAATGGTGCAGCGGAATCCCGAAACGGTTGCAGACTTCCTGCGTGGCGTAGCGATCGTGCGCCGTAGTCTGGGTGATATTGGAAGTGAGATGAAACAAATCATCAAAAGCCTGACGCGGCGGCATCAGCTCAATATTCTGATTGAGAATATTAATCTGTACCGAAGGAAGTTTTTGTAAAAGCTGACGCTGTCCCGGGGTCAGCCGCCGGTAAAATTTCGCCGCCAGATATTCCGGAACATGAATAATCAGTTCTTCAACCTTTCCTGCCCGATCTAAAATCTGTTTGAGATTGCAGACTTTTTCTTGATTTAAAAATTTCCGGTTGACGGCATAAGTATATTTATTGGGTTCGGTACACAGAAAAACCGCAGCTTCAGGATTTATCCGCCGCGAATTTTCACAGAGCGAAAAAATCGACATTCCCCCGCCGTTGACTTCTTCAACAAAAGGCACAATAAAAATTATCAATTTATTTGCCCGGTCGATTTCGGTTAAATCATAACGGCTTTGCCGCCAGCGTGATACCAGCGAGTTTATCCGGCGGGAAAAAGACATGGCGGCTCCTATAAGATACTTATTTTGCGTGATAATTCACGAATTAAATCATAACCGTCCCACACCAGAGTAAAATCCATAGATTTTCCCATCGGCACCGCCCGGTCAATTCCGCGCGGACGGACGGTCTTGAAAAATTCGGCCAGTTGTTCCTTTTCCAGACCGAAATAAGTCAAAGTCTGGCATTTTACCGAAGCCAGCGGCAAAATCTCAGCTAAATTTTCGGCCTGATATTCAAAAAAGAAACCGCTGTTATATTTATAATCCATCAAATCTTCATCAAGCCGCTCAAGCTCCAGACGCATAATCAAATTATCGGGAGAGGCACACAGACGGAGCGGCTTTTCTGCGGCAGCTTTATAAAAAGCGCTCAGTTTGCCGACAGCCTGAACCGGAGCCAGATTATATTTGTCTTTCAACAGCAGGTGAAGCTTTTGCCAGAATATCTCCCGCGCCGTTTCGGTTTTATTGCCGAGCCAGATAATTATTCGCGGCGAAGTACAGGCATTTTGGTCACTGAGATAGGTGTCATTATAAAAATCCTGAGCCAGGCGCTCCTTATTATCTGCCTGCAAATAAGCCTCAGCATTGATAACCAGTAATGAATGGCGGTCGGCGAAAGTAATTTCGACAGCCCGCGGCGGTAAAAGCGACAGGCGCATTCTGGCAATGGTTTCATCTCCGCCCCAAACAACCCGGCCGTTACACAAGGCCGAAAAGGCATCGGAAATTTCTTTATGCGGCGGGTATTTGACCATACAGACGTAAGGCGCCAGATTTTGGAAGTCCTGCTGCAAAAGTTCGTTAATGACCGCGCAGATCAAATCAACCTGGGCAAACTCCTTTCCCGGCAGGCGGACGATATTCGCATTACCGGCCAAAAGTCCGGCGGCAAAACTGAATGCAAAGTTAACCGCGACATTTGACGGCGTGGAATGAAATATAACTCCCCGTCCCAAACGGCTTGCTAAATCGTCGTACGACTTTTTTTCCTGCAACAACGCAGGTTTGCGGCACCAAAAAGCAAAAGTCGCCACATCGGAAAAACCGCGGCTTTTCTTCATCAATTCCTTAGACAGAGCATTTAAGAACTCAATTACCTCGTCGGCAAACGGCGGCAGCGGTTTGAGCAAACTCATCGCTGCTGCCCGGTCAGCCGATCCGATAACAAATTGCAAATCATTAAAATTTAACGGCATAGGTATCACTGCACCCCCTGATTTCGGCATTTTTTAAACGCCCGAGAATTTTAAAATATTTTCCTTTGCGACCGCAGGGGCAATCATCTTCTCCGAGAATAATTCCCTCATCTTCGGTCAGCAGCGAATGCCCGGGATAAGATTCCGGCAGTACCGACACAACCTGAATAATCCCCTTTTCTCCGATTGCAGCCGGTGAAAAATCAAGCGGGCGGCGGATAATAACATCGGAAAAAATACTGGCGTGAAGATGTCCCTGCGGACACTCCATATAAATACAACCGGTCTGTTCAACCATACCGTAATAATCGTGAATATCCGACAAGCCGCAGACATCGCTTAGACAGCGCTTAAATTCCGCCGGCGAAACGGCTTCGGAAATTAATTTTTTCCAACCGCCGCCGTGAATCAGCACGCCGTTTGACAAATTGATTTTTTCATCAAGTTTCAGCAATTCTTTATAAAAATGCTGCCAAATCATGAAAGTGAAACCGAATAACAGAATTTTCTGCCCCTGATGCCGTTCAAGAAAAGCCTTAACCGCGGGAATATCTATCTGCATATTGTCGTCCAAAGCATAAGTGCGGTCGGCGCCGAAAATAGAAAATCCGAGTATCCCTGCCCCGCGCGCCGAAAACATTGCGCGGTCTTTGACAACCGAGGGGCTGTCAATAATCAGCATCGGCAGACGGGAAGCTCCGGTAAATTCGGATACAATTTTTACCAAAGCCTTTTGCTGATTGGCAGCGGTATTCTTATCAAGATAGATTTTAGAAACTGCCTGCCCGCTGGTTCCCGAAGAAGTCATGGTTTTAAAAACTTCATTATCGGGAATCGATTTCAAAGTCATTTGTTTGAACAATGATACCGGCAGAAACGGGATATCATGGTAATCGTTTATTTTCTCCGGATTGATTCCTCCGGCGTCAAGCATATTCCGATAGGCTCGGCAATTCTGGTAATGCTGCGCGGTCAGATTACGCAAAGCCGAGGTCAAAAAGGCTGATTTTTCGGCTTTATCAGGAGCAAAAGGCGCAAAACCACAGGCTCGTTCAAAGTCACTCATGCGATTTTATCCAGTTCTTTATAAAGCGTTTTTCCGGCTTCGTTTTTCGGTATCTCTGCAAGATATTTAACCTTAAAGGCGACAAAGTTGATTTTGCTGGTTTCGGCAACAAAATTCTGCACTTCCTTCAAACGCTGTTGGTTCGTAACATAAATACACATGGCATCATCCTGTCCGGCGCAGGCGCAATCCAAATCACAAAAATGCGATTTAATCAGGCGTTCGGTTTCATCAAGATTAACGCGATTGCCGAAGATTTTTAAAAATCTCTTCTTGCGTCCGACAACATAGAAAAAACCGTCTTCATCAAACCGGGCCATGTCCCCGGTCAGCAGACGGCCGCCAAATTCGTCGCCTTTGGCTAAATCTCCGCGGCTTTGAGCATAGCCTAAAGTCACGTTATCGCCCTCATAAACCAGCTCGCCGACAACTCCGGGTTCGATAATTTGCTGATTATCAGCATCTATCAAACTGAATTTTCCGCCGGGAACGGCAATTCCCATCGACCCGACTTTTGTCAACGACAACTCCGGCGGCAGATAAGACATACGTGCCGTAGCTTCTGTCTGACCATACATTACCACAAAATTTTTACCTTGCGCCTGCGCATATTCGGCAAATTTCTGATGTAATTCCGGAGACAACTTGCCTCCGGCCTGGGTCAGGGTATGCAAATCAGGTAAATCTCGGCGCATGAAGCGCAGTTTATCAAGCATTTCATAGGTATAGGGGACGCCGGACAGCGAAGTTACCTTTTGCTCGCTCATAAGCGTCCAAAACTCCCGCTGCATAATGGTATAAGGCGATAAAACCAGCGTTGCCCCAACCATTAAATGTGAATTGATAACCGAAATGCCGAAAGTATAATTCATCGGCAGCGATGTTATCGCCCGCTCAGCAGTATCCAAATGCAGATATTCGACAATCGACGCGGTATTGGCGGCAATATTTTTATAGCTCTGGCGAACAAATTTGGGACTGCCGACTGATCCCGAAGTGGTCAGCAGCAGCGCCAAGTCATCGTGCAATTGATATTCACGGTTAAATCCGGTTCTGAGCAGGACATAACCTTCCGTTTCATAAATGACCGTTCCGGCAAAATCTTCGCGGCGTGATACCGGCAGCCATAAATAATCCGGCCGATATTCATCAATAAAACCGTTTACAACCTCTAAAGCAATATGCTCATCCAACATCAGCGGAACATTACGGTGTTCCAACGCCGAAACATAGCCCAACAAAGAACCCAGCGTATTGGAGCAAAGATTAAAAATAAGGCTGCGCTCGGCAATTTTTGCGCCTAAGCTGTCACTGAGCCGTTGCAGCTCCGGATAAGAAACCTCTCGCCCGTCCGGCAGTATCACTGCCGTATTGTCTTGAAATTTATTGAAATTCCACATTATTTCCTCTTTAATCTGCCAAATCCGTTTCCGCAATCAGCGTATCCGCCTCAATATCCCGAAGCAGGCGTTTGCCGATAACCGATGACATTTTATCAAGTTGAATTCCGGTTCCCGGACGTTTTGCGCCCAGATTTTCAGCCGTCAAAACCGTACCGGCGGCTAAATTCTCCGCCGCAATAATGCTGCGGCGCATCTTTTGACGCTGGACATATTCGGCTTCGGAAACGACACGTTCCTTGCTGCCCATCGCCTTATAAACATTATTACACCCCTTTATCAATTGAGCAAATTCTTCCGGTTCGGTGGCCATGTTGTTATCCATACCCATTTTGCTTTTGTCCAAAGTAAAATGTTTTTCGATAACAGCAGCGCCAAGAGCGGTTGCGGCGGCCGCCATTTCGGTTCCCAAAGTATGGTCGGAAAAACCAATCGGATATTGCGGAAATTCTTCACGCAGTCCTAAAATATTATTGAGATGAATAGTTTCCGGTTCGGCCGGATAAATTGAAATACAATGCAACAGAGCTATTTGTGAATTTCCTGCTTTTTCAATAACTTCTACCGCGCGGCGTACTTCGTCCATCTCGGCCATTCCGGTCGATAAGATAATCGGCGCCTTGGTCGAGGCGATATATCTGAGATACTGATTGTTATTAATATCCATTGAAGCTACCTTGATATAAGGCGCCCGGCACTTTTCCAAAAGGATATCGACTTCGTGGCAAGAATAAGGCGTCGAAGAAAAAGAAATTCCGACTTCACGACAATAATCGGCCATGCTTATCAGCTGCTCTTCGGTTAAGGAAAATTTTTCGACAATGCGCTTGGCAATCGGATTATTGCTGTAATAACTTTTTGAATACAGAGAATCTGCCGACCAAGATTGAAATTTGACACAAGAGGCCCCTATTTCCTTCGCTTTGGCAATCATCTGCCGTGCCGTTTCGACATTACCGTTATGACTGGAATTAACCTCGGCAATGATATAGGGCTTTTGATAATCTCCGATAACGGTACCGTCACATAGTTTTATTTCAGCCATTTTATTAATTCCTTTCTTTACTGATCTATCGGTTCAACAATCATTTCTGACAAAAACAATTCTCTATCCAAAAACGGCGACTGGTCTTCCAACGGCCGCTGCACGAAACGCCCCTCTTTGGTTCGGGCATAGGAACTGTGGATATAATTTTGGTCTTCGGGACTCATAATTTCGCAAATAACGGCCCCGCTTTCAGCCAGCATTGCCCGAAGTTCCGCCGTGAGATTTTTGTTATCGACGATTTTGCGGTATTTAAGATTAAAACATTCCGCGACTTTGGCAAAATCAGGGCAAGATACGCCGTCACTACAGTCAGTACCTACCGTACGGGTTCTGAATAAATCTTTCTGACGTTTGCGAATCACGGCATAACAATTGTTATTGACAATGATAATCTTTAACGGCAGCTGTTTGTAGCTTATGGTTTGTAATTCCTGTATATTCATCATAACCGAACCGTCACCGACAACCGCCACAACCTGTTTTCCGCCGGCATAGAACGCGCCTGCGGCAGCCGGCAGAGCATAGCCCATCGCCCCTTGAGAAACGGGATGCAGGCAGCGCTGAGCCGCCTTGAAGCGAATTGTGGTCGGCGTTATCAGTTCTTCAAGTCCGGCATCGGTTACGACAACTGCGTCATCAGACAGTACCTCTGACAAACTGTCCGCCAGCTGATACAAATCCGTTGCGCCTGGCTGTCTATATCTGTCTTCACAACGCGGGAACATCTCTTTCCAGCGGCGGCATTTATCCAGCCAGACATCCGGCGCAGACGGCAGCGTCTTATCGGAAAGAGCCGTTAAAAATACTTTCAAATCCGCGGTAATATTACGTTCAATTTTACAGGTATTCTTTTCCGCTTCATTTTTATCAATATCAACCATGATAATCTTAGCAGCCCGGGCAAACTTATCTTTATCCGCTCCGGTAATCATTGAACTCATCCGACAGCCCAGAACCAAAATCAGATCGGCATTCTGCAAAGCAAAATTTCCGGCACGATTGGCGGCCATGGTTCCGACGGCGCCGATTGCCATACTGTCGCGGCTGTCTAAAATATCTACCGCAGAATTGGCATAAACAACCGGAAACGGGTGTTTTTTCAACAGATTTTTCAATAAATCCCCGGCTCCGGCGGAACGGACACCGCTGCCGATTAAAATAACCGGACGCTGAGCCGTTCTTAACTCCTTAACAACATAATCAACATCTGTGTCAGATGCGGACAAGCTCCGGGTTTCCGGATAAAATCTCTCCAAGGTTTCCGGTTCAACCCGCATATTCTGCACATCCAGCGGCACATCAATCCAAACCGGCCCCTTGCGCCCAAACTGAGCCAAGAACAGAGCTTTATCCATTTCATAGGCGATCCGCGCCGGATTTTCTATCATAACCGCATATTTGGTTATCGGCGAAACAAGACCGATAATATCGGCTTCCTGCTGTCCGAAAGTACGTACCGCTATGCCGCTATGCCGCACGGTTTCATTAAGACTGTTCTGACCGGAAATAACAACCATCGGCACATCATCCTGCCAGGCACATAAAACCGGGGTAATTGTGTTGGTCGAGGCACAACCGGTCGATACCAGACAGGCACCGAGTTTTTCATTTTTCTGGGCATAGGCCATAGCTGCATATCCGGCCGCCTGCTCATGATGAACCGAAACGGTTTCTATTCCCTCATGTTTGGCGGCGGCATCCGAAAGATAAAGCATTCCGCGACCGGTCACCATAAATAGATGACCGATCCCCTCTTCATGCAGTCTCTGCATTATATAATCGGCAATCCGCATTAATTTTCCGTCCTAATCAGCTTTGGGAATAAATGAGTTCATAATATCCGGAATCGCAACCGTCAGCTCAACACTGCAGGCAACTTCACCGTTCAGATAACCGACAGATTTACCTCTGGCCAAACCTCGGCTGTAGGAATAAAGTTCTGCTTTTATTTCCAGTTTATCCCCCGGAACAATCTTCTTTTTGAATTGCGCTTTGCTGGTTACTGCGGCGGCTTTTTTCCCTTTATTTTCGGGAATTGTCAAAAAAGTCATCAGAAAGACCTGAGCCATTGTTTCAATTTGAACAAAACCGGGAACATTAGGTTCATCTTCAAAGTGGGCCGGAAAAAACCATTCGTTATAAGTAAAGTTTTTATATCCGCGCGCACTTTTTCCCGGAACGGCTTCTTCAATCAGATCAATGAAAAAGCAGGGAAAACGGTTTTGCTGATATTGTTGAATTTCAATTGGACCAAGATTCGTCAATGTCTGATATTCTGCCATTTTACATCTCAACATTATATTTCTTAAGAATTTCCTGTCCTTTTTCGAAAGAACTCAGATCTACAATATCATCTGCGTCCAGCATAATCTCAAAAGCATCTTCAATGGCGGCGACCAGTCCCATATGCCCCACGGAATCCCAAGCTTCAATATCCTGATATTTTAACCCGGATGTCTGCTCCGGTTTGATATCAAATGTGGTTGTAAAAGCTTCAATATATTTTTCTAAGTTACTCATTGTTTTCTCCTTTTATTTAATTTTTGGGTGTGAAATTATTCATTATCTCAGGGACGGTTATAACAAACGCAGCCTCACAAACCTGTTCTTTCCCGACAAAACCGAATGCTTTTCCTTTAGCGATGCCTCTTCGGAATGATAATAACTCTGCTTTAATTTCGAGTACGTCTCCGATATGTACCGATTTTTTGTAAAAACATTCACTGGAAACGGTATTTGTTAATAACCCGGGATTATTTTTCATAAAGGTCATTAAAAATGTTTGTTCCAGCGCTTCACCGATAATAAAATTCGGAACAGAAGTGTCTGAAACAGCCTTTGTAAAAAACTCATTATATGAAAAACATTTCTTTCCCGATACATGATCTGTCCCGTTTTCGAGTGATACAGCATCAACAAAAAACCACGGGTAGCGATTCCTGTGATATTTCATGATATCGGGAACAGAAAGCTGTGTACTATCATTTATCTGCATATTTTTTCAAAAACTCTTGTTCGATTTCTTTTACTTTTTCATCTCGGTAAGCCACGGCTCTTGCCGGAGATCCGAAATAACAGGTCCAAGCTTTTGTCGGCTTCATCAACAGACTTCCGGCACCGACTGTCGTCCCTTCTTCTAGGTTAGCACCGGGCATAACAATTGAACCGGTTCCTACCGTACTGAACTTTTTCAAATATACAGATTTACTGACAATATGTCTGTATTCATCAGGCAGAGTCGGATTTATGAATGCAGCTCCGGTAAAATCATCGCTTTCGGTAAAAATCAGAGACTGGTAGCCTAACCCCGTATAATCTTCCATTTCTATCAGTGAATCCGATCCGGATAACAGATTGGCTTTCAAAGTTATATGTATATAATTATGTAAAATTATATTGTTTGCCAGAACGGCAAAATCATCTATCCGGACATGATTACCGATACTGATTCTTTCCGGGCGATAAAAAACAGCTTTATCACTGATTAAAACATCATGCCCAACAGATTTAAAACCAATTTTCTCTATTTGCTCGCGGGTTAAAAACGTCATTATTTTTCCTTTCAGAAATCACTTTTCACATCTATGTCTAAATATTTTTTCAAAAATTTTGCCCTATCGGCCTGTTGATATTCAATATTAAAATATTTCTTACAAAATTTTTCTCCGTTTCTGCCGATTTCGTAGACTTTTTTCATATTTCGCAAATACTCGTCCAGAGTATCCGCACATAATTTGGCGTCAGGCTTAATAATGACAATATCTTTCCCTTCTCGCCATTTATCATTCATTTTCCATTCGTCACTGCAAAATAAAGCTACTCCGTAAATGCAACTTTCATTTTGCAACGGAAAACCGTCAAAGCCCCGATAAGGTATATTAACTTTTCTGTTGGGGGATAATGCTATATCCATTTTTGCATAGAACTGCGGGAAAAAATCTGCATTCTGAATGCCGTAAAAATGCAGATTTTTTTGAATTTCCGAATAATCTTTATTAAAATCATCCAGAGTATTATTTCCGACAAAATGAAAATGTAAGTTTGGATATTTAGGCACCAAAATTTTTGCAACATCCAATACGACATCAAATCCTTTATCATACCCTTTCGGCATATAGCGAAAAGCAACAAAACAAATATCTATTGTTTTTTTCTCGATGGGATAAGTAATTTTGGGTAATATAGTATTTTCCTTATACTGCGTAAAACCACCGCCGTATGAATAATACAACTTACTTTTGTCACAAAACCCCTTTCGCACAACGTAATCGTATATAATCTTCTGTGTTATGAAGCACCCTCTGAACATTGGTGATGTAAGTACTTGTTTCAGCATATTATCTGAAAATCTATTATTAAACTTCAGGTGTTCTCCGGGGAATAACGTAAACGCAAACGGAATCTTATTCTTTTCAAAAAACTTCCTTGTCAGATATGCCGTAGTAAGAAACAGGCAATATGCTCCTTTTGCTTTATAAGGACGATCTTCTAAAAATGATAATTTACTTTTATCGATTTTTAACGTATCTGCACATAATTTTTTATTTTTGTTATATCGTCTTACTGAAACAGGCATACTGAAAAGATAAAGTTTATCTTTCTCTTTTTTCCATTCTGAAAATTTGTATATAACTTTTGACAAAGTTATAAACTTACATTTTTCTACATGAGTAAGCAACCATTTGAATTCAGCGACCCTGAAACCTAAAAAGGTTTTGCCGGAAACCAATTATCAACAACGATTAAATCTGCCTGCAGCGGAAATATTTTTAAGCATTTCCGTTTCAAATTCAATATCAGTTTTTGTATGCCGTTTAATTGTTTAGTATACAACCAATACCATGTCTTTTGAAGCAGGTTTTTGGATGTTTTTTCCGTTAAGACATATTTCTTCCTGCCTTTTCTGTCTTCCAGAATATTTGATAATATATAATTCATATCATCAATACTGTAGCGTTGATCTATCGGTAACGGGATTAGGTTTTTCTGCAAATAATTTTCAAAATATTTTTTTGGATGCTCCTCCCAATAAGTTGCACAAAATATTTTATTATTTATCAATTTTTGTTTTAGGGCCTCTCCGTTTTCGACCAGATAGGGATAGACCATCGGCACATCATTATCGGTAAGTTTTATAGAAAGCTTATTTGTTTTTTTCAAAGCATTATGCAAAACTTGAAAATTTTCTCTTCGTTTTAATTTACACTTTGTATAATCAATGCTGCCAAGAATTCGCTGCGTCAAATTTGACATTTTCTTAATCGACTGACCGACTAAACTCTCATCATTTTTTTTGAATTCTTTATAACCGGTTTCGGCACCAGTATCATCTCTTATCAAAAGATCATTCCCAGCATGAATGACATTTTCATAAAACTCGTAAAAGAGCAAGCTTAAATAATTTTAGATTTACGATTTCAAATTTATGATATTCAATTAAAATGAA
>ENA-ORTV01002327-ORTV01002327.1-human-gut-metagenome-genome-assembly--contig:-NODE-2327-length-18145-cov-8.665616_pt1 | contig 18145 bp, 10 predicted proteins | sample MGYA00241915_ERZ509194 | MGnify/ENA primary metagenome ERZ509194 (study PRJEB26280, sample SAMEA2338810) | human gut metagenome | biome: human gut; feature: human-associated habitat; material: faeces... | reverse complement strand
CGGCGGACTTCCGCTCATTGGCCCCGATTGTATTGGAACAGGCATTGAAGGAATCGGGGACGCAGCTGCTGGAACCTTATCTCTCCTTCATCCTCTATGCGCCCCAGGAATACCTTTCCAGGGCTTATCATGATGCACCGAAATACTGTGCCACCATCGAAACGGCCCAGGTAAAAAAGGATGAAGTTGTCTTTACTGGCGAGATTCCCGCCCGCTGTATACAGGCATACCGTACTGATCTGGCCTTTTACACCAACGGGCGGAGCGTATGCCTTACAGAGCTGAAAGGATATCAGGCCGCTGTCGGTCAGCCGGTCATCCAGCCCCGCCGTCCAAACAGCCGCCTGGACAAGGTGCGCCATATGTTCAGTAAGATTACTTGATACGCCACAGCAAAGAAGGTTACAGAATTATGTAGAGCTCCACATAATTCTGTTGCATTTTCCAGCCTCTTGTGATACTATTTTGATACTAAGAAAATTGACAGCCGAAAATAGCAGGTAAAATATTAACAAATTTGCGAATACTTTACCTGTAGATTCAAGAGAAATACTTCCTCATATACTTGAATTTGTCGAGTGGGAATGATTTCAAAGGTCGAAAAAAGCCCGTAAACACCGGACTTTTTGAGTCTTGATGCCCCTCGTGGCAACGATTTGGCAACAGAATTTCATTATTCACAGGAAAAAAAGCTATCTGATTTCAAATGAAGTCAGGTAGCTCTTTTTTGTCATACGCCAATTATCATAAACTCTTCGTTCTTGCCAATTTTCTATCCTGCCGGTTACCTCTCCGCATCTTGACATTTTCCGCCCGCTTGCCTTATCATGTTCTTAGAAAATCAGCCCTTTGCAGCAGCGTACAGCCTGAGGTCAATGTTTTTAGGAGGGGCGGTGAATCCCTCTCCGGTTTTTAAGCAGAGATCAGCTTTCTACTGCAAGAATCGGCCTTTATGCCAGAGGATATGCTTGAGCATTGTCCGGTTTCTGATCTCCCACCGCAAGTCCGATCCACGCTGCCATTCCCTGTCATTTTTGAAGCATAAGAAAGAAGGTCAGAACAATATGAATTACACTTCCGCCGAGGCAAATAAGCTCTTGAAGAAGCTCAACGACGAATATACCGCGCTGCTCGACAAGGAAACGCGCAGCCGTGACTTCCGCGCCGCGATGGGCGAGGACGTAGCGTCCGTGCGCCCGGTCTATGATTACGCCGAGACGCAGGCGCGCCTTGCAGCGCTCGAAGAAAAGATCCGCCGTCTTAAGCACGCGATCAACTGCTTCAACACGACGCATTTTGTCGATGGCTTTGACATGACCATCGACGAGATGCTGGTCTATATCCCGCAGCTCACGAGACGCAAGAATAAGTTGCTCGAGATGAAGAGCCGCCTTCCCAAGGAGCGCGTTGAGGAGCAGTACGGCCGGCCGTCGAACATCATCGACTACCGCTACGCAAACTACGACATTGCCGCTGTGGAGGCGGACTATGAAAAGACCGCCGACGAGCTCTCCCGCGCGCAGCTCGCGCTCGACGCGGTGAACGGGCGGGAGACCTTCGAATTTGGTGAATGAGATTCTCCGTCGTTTCCATACGAATGCCAGACTATTTTGATAACAGAGTTACGATCTCCGTAAGTGTTTAGGGTTCGGTGCGAGCATCGGTTATTTTGATGGTTATTTGTTATGCCGCCCCGTGTTCAAGGTTTGGGGGACAATTGATCAAGGCATCGGTGGGGCGAGAAAACTTTCTGGGGGCCGAAGTACGGTTACAGGCTCCCACATCGAATGAACTATGCAAAAGAGCCATCTGAACTACCGTGGAGTCAGACGGTTCTTTTTCTTTTGAATTCTATGCTTCGACGATCACTTCCGCCGCGGTTTCCAGTGCTTTGACCATCAGCTCCAAGCTCACGCTCGGCGCATTGCCGTCCTTTGCCTGCTCGGGCAGGTAGGGGACGTGGACAAAGCCGCAGCGCAGGGCGGGATCGTGCTGCGTGCTCTCGTGCAGGGCGCAGTAAAGGAGATTGTTGCACACGAATGTGCCCGCGGAGTACGAGAGCTGGGCAGGGATATTCTGCTCACGCAGAGCGTCGACGATCTCGCGCGTCGGGATCGTCGCAAAATAGGCGTCCGGACCTCCGGCCACGACCGGCTCGTCCGTCGGCTGCTTACCCGCATTGTCGGCGATACGCGCGTCGCGCAGGTTGATGGCCACGCGCTCGACGCGTATGCAATTTGCGCCGCCGTACTGGCCGACGCAGAGCACCGCGTCGGGACGCAGCTCCGTCAAAAGCTTGTGCAGCGCAGCACCGGAGGCGTCAAACTCCGTCGGAATTTCATGCTTGATGAGCTCTGCTCCCCCGATGCGGTCAGGAAGCCGGCGTGCCGCCTCCCACGAGGGGTTGATCTGCTCCCCGCCAAACGGCGTGAAGCCTGTGACAAGTATCTTCATTTGACAGTTTCCTCCCCGATCATCAGGCGGATGATCTCGTTGTCGGTCTCGCGCATGCCGTCGCGCGCGATGCTGCTGACGGCGCGGATGGTGTTCTCCACACCCTTGACGACGATGCCGTCGCCGCCGTAGAACTGGCTGTCGTGCCGGTACATCTGCATGCCGAGAAGCCCCGCCTCGACCGCCGAGGCGATCTTCGCCGCGCAGCTCGCCTTCGCCCCGTCACAGAGCATGCCGGAGTTGATGGCGAGCGCGTTGACGATCGTGTGGGCGATCTCATCATAGCGTCCGCCGTACAAGTAGCAGATGCCCGCTCCCGCTCCTGCGCCCGCGCTGGTCGCGCCGCAGTAGGCAGAAAGGCTGCCGATGCCCGTTTTCAGATGGATGGTGACAAGATTCGACACGACGAGCGCGCGGCAGAGCTGCTCCTCGCTCGCTTTCAGCTCGCGCGCGTAGACAATGACGGGCAGCGAAGCCGTCATGCCCTGATTGCCGCTGCCGGAGTTGATGACGACGGGCTTTTCGCAGCCGTTCATGCGCGCGTCCGAGCCCGCGGCAGCCCAGGCCTTGGCGCGGTTCTGCACGCTGTCGCCATAGGAATCGAGCAAGATTTTTCCGATGGCCGCGCCGTACTGCCCTGTCAATCCTGCCTCAGCGATGGCCGTGTTATATTCGATCTGGCGCGCGATGGGCGTGCGGACGTCGTCTAAATCGACCTCGTCGGCAAAGGCGATAATGTCCTCGACCGTCAAGCTCCTGCGGCTCTCGGGTGGCTGGGCCGCCTCCTCGGAAAAGGGCTTGCTGAGCAGCACTTCGCCGTTTTTCTCGATGCGCACGACGTTTGTGTGGCTGCCGACGATCTGGACGAAGGCCGTGTCCCCGCCCGCAAGCACGCACACCTGAATGTCGAATGGGCAGCGCAGCGGCGATTTGCTCACCGTGATCTCCGCCGCGGAAAGGTACTCGTCCAGCAGCGGAAGCTGCTCCTCCGTCACATTCGCCAATACCTCTAACTGCGCGTCGGCATCGCCGACGCGTACACCCGCCGCGACCGCGACGGGAAGGCCCTTTCGCCCGCCGGTGTGCGGCACGATGACGCTCTTGACGTTTTTGATGATATTGCCGCTCACGGTCAGCTCGATGCGCTCGGGAAGTGTCCCGAGCGTTTGGCGCGCAAGCGCACCCGCGTAGGCGACGGCGATGGGCTCAGTGCAGCCCATCGCGGGTACAAGCTCCTCATGCAAAATCTGAACGTAGGTCTCATACAGCGCAGTATTCATTTTTGCTCTCCCATCTCTCATTGCGGGCGTGCGGTCTCTCCTCCGCTCGTTACCCGCTTCTCTCTCCGCCCATTGTATCGGAAATGCGGTTACAATGCAATGGACTTTCCACGTTTCACGCACAAAAAGGCGATATCCGGTCGGATACCGCCTTTTTGATGCTATTCCGCTCTTACAAACCGTAAATTTCGCCGTACTTCTCCTCAAGGTACTGCGTGTAGACCGTCGGGTCGAACTTTTCGCCAAGCGCCTGCTCCAAGAGCGCGCCGGGCTTTTTGAGGCAGCCGTACTGCCAGATGTGCTCGCGGTTCCACGCGTTGATGGGCGCAAAATTGCCGGTCTTGAGGCACTCGTCCACATCGACCGTCTCTTTCATCTTGCGAAGCAGCTGTGCGCCGTAGGCGCTGCCGAGCGCGTAGGACGGGAAGTAGCCGATGCTGCCGCCCGACCAATGGCTGTCCTGCAAAACGCCGTGTTTGTCATCCGGCACGTCGACGCCGAGGTATTCCTTGTAAAGGCGGTTCCACTCGCCCGGCAGGTCGTGTACCTTGAGCTCGCCGTGCATCACACGCTTTTCGAGCTCGTAGCGCACCATGACGTGCAGGCTGTAGGTGACCTCGTCGGCCTCGGTGCGGATGAGGGACGGCTCCGCCTTGTTGATGGCGCGGTAGAATTTCTCCGCCGTGTGGCCGCCCAGCTCGGGGAACAGCTCGCAGAGCTTCGGGAACACGAAGCCCGTGAAAGCGCGCGAGCGGCCGAGCAGGTTTTCATAGAAACGGCTCTGGCTCTCGTGGATGCCCATGGAGACACCGCCGTCGAGCACCGTATAGGCGAGATCATCCGCGCTGCCGGTATCATAGAGCGCGTGGCCGCCCTCGTGGATAACGGAGAACATGGAGGAAGCAAAGTTGCCCTCAAGATAGTGCGTCGTGATGCGCTCGTCGAAGTGCGAGCCGAGCGACGTCGTGAACGGATGCTCGGTCGTGGACAGGCCGACATGGTCCAAATCGAGGCCCATCGTGCGCATCAGGTAGTCGGAGAGCTGCGCCTGCTTCTCCTCGGAAAAATGGCCGTGCAGCATCGCGTCGTCGACCTGCGGCTTTTCTTTGATTTTTTTCAGGAGCGGCACGATGTGCTCGCGCAGCGTCGCAAAGAATTCGTCGCACTGCGCCATCGTCAGCCCGTCCTCATACTCGCTGAGCCAGTAGTCATAGGGGTCCTTTTCCGGCGTGCAGTAGTGTGCGAAGCGGATGTTCGTCTCGAAGATCTTCTCAAGCACCGGCTCGAAAAGCGCAAAATCGCTCGTCTCCTTCGCCCGGTGCCATACGTCGTCCGCCTCGACCAGAAGCTGCTGGTAGGCGACGTATTCGTCCATCGGGATCTTCTGCATATTGCGGATGTCCTTGATGAGCAAAAACACCATGCGCTGCTGCTTTTCGTCGAGCTCAGATTTGCGCGCGTCGAGGAATTCGAGCAGCGCGACGGTCTCTTCACCGGTCGTGAGCTTGTAGTGCTCCTCGCTCAAAATGCTCATGGTCTGGCCGCGGTTCGCCGCCGTGCCCTTGGGCGCGGTGGTCGCGCCGTCGTAAAAGAGCAGGCCCATGGCGTGGCCGTAGGCCGCGAGCTTGGCCTGCAAAGCCATCAGGGACTTGATCGCTTCATCGAGAGTCATGATGATCTCCTCACTTTCTCTTTTTCTGTGAAAATATCATAGCATGAAAGGGGCTTGCTGCGCAAGGGGGACGCTGAGGTTCTCCCCCTGTGGCCGCGCAGAAAAGGGGGGCATTCTCTCGCGTGAGAGAATGCCCCCTTGTACCCCCCAAGAGAACGCGAGGGGAGTTCCCCCCGACCCCCGACATTGGCAGTTTGCAGTTTGAAGATCTGCGCAGCCTGCGGAATCGAATGCCTGCCAAGTGTGGGTGCTATACGATTTGAGTTGCTTCTATTACCCGCTGCCGCTCTGCCTGTATGAGCGAAAAATTCATCATTTCACTATTTTTTCTCTCACGGTTTCGCAAGCATCTGCACTGACGACCCCCTGTTCTTTCAGCAGTGCCAGCACTGAAGCAAGCGCATCCTGCGGATCACACCAGACATCCGGAACATAGCCCCTGTGATCGACATTTTCTCCGTCCCCATAGAGGAAAAGCGTTGACCCAAAGCGCACACCGATGCCGGTATATGGCAATGTAAAGGTGCTGATATTTCCGCAGAGCTGGTATCCCGCCGTGTTGCTGCCGACAACGAGCACATTGTCAAGCGTTTTCAAAAGCTGTACCGCGCCCTCGCCGGACGAGCCGCAATGATCGTCAACCAACACGATGATCGGAATATCATTTTCATACCAGGTCCCGTGGACTTCACGGGCAAAGCAAGTTCCCTCATCTTCCGGCAGCAAACTCTCGCTGTTCTCCGCAGCAAAAAGGGCGCTGTTTTTCTGCGCATACAGCATGGAGGTCTCAATACTGTTCTGTGTTCCGAGGAAACTCTGTATCCACTTTCTCGGCCAACTGTCCGAGCCGCCAACATTGCCGCGCAGGTCATAGATCACCGCTTTGCTCCCGCGTGCTTTTGCCCCTTCCCGAGCATAGCGTGCAAGCATATTATCATATGTGCCGGAAACAAGGCTGCGGAGGGAAACATAGGTAAGACCGTCTTCCTGTATCAGGCGGTAATCCAGCGTGCCGAGGTCAACATCAAGCGGCTGACTCTCCGTCCAGTCAAGGCGATAGATTTTCGCTTTTCCAGAAGAATTTTTCAGTGTGACACTGCTCTGCACGGCGTCCTTCCGCAGCGCAAAAAGCGTCGGCTGATAAACAATGCGTCCGTCTTGCAGAAGCGTCGGCTGCACGCTGACATGTTCATCGGAGAAGCTACTCAATGTCCACCTCTCCCCGTCATTCACCATATAATAGCTGCCGTTGACATCCTTTGAAAAAAAGAATCCGTCGGCAAAGAAGTATTCATATCGCACCTGCGCCTCGATCTCTTCCGCCGCCGGTTCATAAATCATGGCATGCGCGTCGTGCGTAAGCATGAATGCGAGAGATTCCTGCAGTTTTTCTCCCAGCGCAGAAACTTTGATCTCATCATCCTGTGAGGAAAGCCATTGTGTCACAGCGTCCTCCGCTGCGTCAAATTTTTCCTGCCCAAAGTATTCGTAAGCGCCGTAAGCGCTTTGCAGCGTGCGGAACAGCAGGGAAACATCAGACTGCGACTGTTCCTTCGACACCGTCTCCATCGCGGCATGACCTCGTAAAAGGCTCTCCACCTCGCTCTCGCTCAGCAGCCCTGCCGAGGCGGGGGCATCCGAAATCGCATCGGCAAAATCAGCCGCGGAGGGAACGTGCTCCAGTTCTGCGCGGTGAGTTTGTGAAGTCTCCACCATCAAAGAAGAAAGTTCTTCTCCTTCCGGAGCGTAGGAAAAGTCCAACGTCTGCGGTGCGCCGCAGGCTGACAAAAGCAGCAGCAAAACTATTGTGCTGCATATAGCAAATCTTTTTTTCACAAATTATCCCCCTATGGAAAGTGTGAAGGTATCATAGCAAATTAAAAACCTGTTTTCAATCATTGACAGGGAACGTTCTTATAAAAAACAGGACACCCAGTTCGGATGTCCCGTATCTATTTGGCCTACCGAAGCAAAAAACAACGCTTTTGCGCCGTACAAGCGTTTTGCGCAGCAAAACCTTGGCGGAGGGCGAATTCACTTCGCCCGAGCATTTTAATTTCCTGCCGGAATCCAAAAAAGAGGTCACAACATACGTTGTGACCTCTTTTTTGGAGCGGGCGACGAGGCTCGAACTCGCTACCTCCACCTTGGCAAGGTGGCGCTCTACCAGATGAGCTACGCCCGCGGAACAAGATGTACTATACCAGACATTTTTCGCTTTGTCAAGCATAGATTTTAGGATTCTGTTGCAAAATGCGGGGGGCTGTGATACACTTGCCCGGTAAATCGTATTTTTCAGGAGGCAGTCATGGCCACTTTACAGGAAGAGATCTCCCGCCGCCGGACGTTTGCGATCATTTCGCACCCGGACGCCGGTAAAACCACGCTGACGGAAAAGTTCCTGCTCTACGGCGGAGCCATCGCGCAGGCGGGTGAAGTCAAGGGCAAGCGCGAGCGCGCGGCAAAATCCGACTGGATGGAAATCGAAAAGCAGCGCGGCATTTCGGTCACGTCGTCGGTCATGCAGTTCCAGCACGGCGGCTACTGCATCAACATCCTCGATACCCCGGGACATCAGGACTTCTCCGAGGACACCTACCGCACGCTGATGGCCGCGGACAGCGCCGTCATGGTCATCGACGGCGCGAAGGGCGTCGAGCCGCAGACGCGCAAGCTCTTCAAGGTCTGCGCCCTGCGCAATATCCCCATCTTTACCTTTATTAATAAAATGGACCGCGAGACGCGCGACCCGCTCGAGCTCTGCGAGGAGGTCGAGCGCGAGCTCGGCATCGACACCTATCCCGTCAACTGGCCGATTGGCTGCGGCAAGGAGTTTGCCGGTGTGTACGACCGCGATAAGCGCTGCATCCTGCACTTCACCGACGCGGGCCACGCCAAAAAGGCGGGCATCACGGAAATCGAGCTCGATGATCCCGCGCTCGTCGACCTGATCGGTCAGGCCCGCCGCGATACGCTCGCCGAAGAGGTCGAGCTGCTCGGCGCAGGCCGCGACTTTGACCTGGACGCCGTGCGCCACGGTAAGCTCTCCCCCGTGTTCTTCGGCAGCGCGCTGACGAACTTCGGCGTCGAGCCGTTTTTGAATGCGTTTTTAGAGATGACCACGCCGCCGCTGCCGCGTGTGAGCGACGCGGGCGAGGTGGACGTCTACTCCCCTGAATTTTCGGCCTTCGTCTTCAAGATTCAGGCCAACATGAACAAGGCCCACCGCGACCGCCTTGCCTTCATGCGCATCTGCTCGGGCAAGTTCGAGCGCGACACCGAGTATTTCCACGTCCAGTCCGGCCGCAAGATGCGCCTTTCTCAGCCGCAGACGATGATGGCCGCCGAGCGCGAGATCGTCGACGAGGCCTATGCTGGCGACATCATCGGCGTGTTCGACCCCGGCATCTTCTCCATCGGCGACACGATCACGATGCCCGGCAAAAAGTTCCGCTTCTCCGGCATCCCGACGTTCGAGCCCGAGCACTTCATGCTCGTCTCACCCAAGGACACGATGAAGCGCAAGCAGTTCGTCAAGGGCGTGGAGCAGATCGCGCAGGAGGGCGCCATCCAGATCTTCAAAATCCCCGACAGCGGCTTTGAGGACGTGGTCGTCGGCGTGGTCGGCACGCTGCAGTTCGACGTGTTCGAGTACCGTATGAAAAACGAGTACGGCGTCGACCTGCGCATGAGCGGCCTTCCCTACGAGCACCTGCGCCTGATCCGCGAGTGCCCGTGCGACGTGAAGGACCTGATGCTCTGCTCCGGCTCGCGCGTGCTCGAGGACTTCAAGGGCCGCAAGCTCATCGCCTTCGGCGGCGAGTGGAGCGTGGGCTTTCTCACCAAGCACAACGAGGGTCTTATCCTCGACGACTGGCTCAGCGTGTAACAGATAACACCTATAATATAAGGAGAGACGCGGCGAAAGCCGCGTCTCTTTCGTTATAAAAGCATCGCAGACTTTGCCGCCCGCAGGCGGCAAATGATCTGGATCTTTTTTTCTGGCGACACGCGCGTCAGAAAAGACACTCTGCGCGGAGCGTGTGTCGAGCCCGCGAGGCACAAAGCGAAGCGAAACTTTCTCAAAAAAGTGGTGAAACCACTTTTTTGAATGATCTTACGCGTTGTAAACGTCCTCGTTCAGCACGCCCTCGGACTTGGCGACATAGATGCTCGTGGCGGAATCGCCGACAACATTGAGCGCGGTGACGAGCATCTCGATGGGGCGGTTGATGGCGAGGATGAGGCTGTAGGCCAGCATTGCCGCATCATTCACATAGCCGAGGCCGGAGAGGATGGTGAAAAGGATGATCGCGCCGGAGCCGGGGGCCGCGGGCGTACCGGCGGAGGCAATGAGTGCGAGCAGCGCGATGACGACGAGCTGGGTGAAGCTGATGCTGTAGCCCGCGCAGCCGGCGATGAAGAGCGTTGCGATGACCTGCATGATGGCCGTTCCGTTCATGTTGATGGTCATGCCGAGCGGCAGGACGAAGGAGGCGATCTTCTCATCCACGCCGAGCTCCTCGACCGTGGTCTTGACATTGAGCGGGAGCGTGGCCGCGCTCGAGGAGGTGGAGAAGCCGAAGACCGCGACGCGCGTGATCTTTTTGGCAAACTTGAAGGGATTCAGGTGCGCGAAAATCGCGATGAAAGCGGGATAGCCGATGATGAGGAAGATGAGCAGCAGCGCGACCGTGAGGATAACGTAGGCGACAGCTGGCTTGAGGTGCTCCACACCGTAGGATGCGAAGGTGCGCGTGAGCAGCATGAAGATAGCGACGGGGCCGAACTTGCTGACGACGAAGTTCAGAAAGACGATAACGACGTCGTTGAGCTCCTGGATGAGCTTGCGCAGCGTCGCGGTCTTCTCCTCGCCGAGCGTCTTCATGCAAAGGCCCAGCGCGATGGCGAGGAAGACGACGGCGAGCACTGCCGTGTTGCTCGAAAACGTCGAGGCAATGTTCGAGGGGATGACGTTCAGCACAACGAGCAGCGGATTGGAGCCCGTCGAACCGGAAACGCTCTCCAGCCCGTCGACGGCAATGTGGAACACGCCCATGTTATAGAAGACGATGCCGCACACGCAGGCGAGCAGGAGCGCAAAAAAAGAACAGATCAGGAAACCTTTGATACACTTGAAAGAAATTCTGCCAAGCGTACTGGTATCGGAGATCTGTCCTATTGCTAACGTAATGGAAGTGAAAACCATCGGCACGATCACGAGCTGTAATGCACGGATGAACATCTGACCGGCCAAATAGAAAAGGCCAAGCGCGCTGCTCGCTCCCGCAGCGGTGATATCCTGGAACAAAAGATCATTGATGGTCGTCCACACCGCTTCCTGACCGGAGGAATTCAAATGCTCGCGGAGGAACAAAAACAGGAGTCCGGCCGTCAGTCCCGCGACGAGGGAGATGGCCATTTTCGTTGCCAGTGTTTTCTCTTTCCTTACTTTCATGTGTCGTATCCTTTCTTTTCCCGCGCCCGCTCGCCCCGTTCCGGGACCCGCGTTTGCGATTTTTACGAGCATACTACGCGGCGCCGCAATTGGCAAGTGGCGTTTCCGCTAAATATGAACGAATTTTGAACGCGTTCCGCGTTGGTATTGACAAAATTCCAATTTTTTCGAAAAAATAAAGAAACCGCTAAATTATCTGTTGACAAATGTCGAACGGAGGCATATGATACGCACGTAAAAAAAGAGTAGGTGCAGCCGCTTCGACCGCATCTCAAACGATAATAGCAAACCCGGTGAAAACCGGCGACGCAAAGCTATAGGGCCTTACCCCTGGAAACAGGGCTGGCAGCCAGTTACCGAAAGGAGATCGCCGTATGAAACGGCTGTTTCGTCATGCCTGCGCTATGCTCGCAGTTCTTATTGTCATGTCCATGTTCACGGTTGTGAACGCCAGCGCTGCCAATGGCACCACCATTGACACCACGAATGCCAAGTATGGTTTCGTCACCGTCAACTACACCTCCAATGCCAAATTGAAGGTCGGCATCCAGTACGGTAACGAAAAGACGTCCTACAAAAACTGCCCGAGCGGCAAGGACGCCGTCTTCTCCCTCGAGCAGGGCGATGGCACCTACACCATCTCCCTCTGCGAGAACATCTCCGGCACGACCTACCGCATCGTGACCAGCAAGCGCGTCAACGCCAAGATCGAAAACGCCTACGCCCCTTACCTCATCGCCACGACCGACGTGCAGTTCACCTCCGGTGACGATGTGTGCAAGAAAGCCGCCGCGCTCTGCAAGGACGCCAAGACCGACATGGACAAGGTCACCGCGATCTACAACTACATCGCCGGTCACTACACCTACGACACCAAGCTCGCGAGCGACATCACCTCCGGCAAGGTCAGCAAGTACATCCCCGACACCGCCGCCACCCTGAACAGCAACAAGGGCATCTGTTACGACCTCGCGTCCCTCTTCGCCGCCATGTGCCGCAGCCAGAACATCCCCTGCACCCTCACCAAGGGCTACGCCGGCAGCAGCTACCACGCCTGGAACAAGGTCAACGTCAGCGGCAACTGGTACCAGATCGACATGACCTACGCCGTCACCAAGCGCGTCATCAACGAGACCACCTTCGCCGGCTGCGTCTCCCCCCTGACCTACTCCCAGCAGAGCGACGCGCTCGCCGTGTCCGCGGTGGCGTAAAATATCACAATTCGTCGAATCACGGCGGCAAGGTATTTCCTGCCGCCGTTTTTTTCTGCGCATTATTAGTCCTGTTAATATCTTATATATTTTTTGAAAATCTCCTTGCATTTTTGGGCAAATCTGGTATACTGTGAACATAAAATATTGGCAAACACAAATATCTGTGCGGCTCGCAGAAGAGCAACTGTACAGAAAAAGGCACAGCAGGCGAAAGCCTGTGTCGCAAAGCCACGGACCTAAACGGCGCTCGCGCCGCACGGCAGCCGGTTGCCAAATGCAGATCACTCCCCCCTTCTTCGCGCCGTACAGGCAGAAGAAGGAGGATTTTTTTATGTCTGAGAAGAAAGTTGGCAAGCGCCTTCTCACCTGGGTCCTGGTCCTCGTGATGACGCTGTCGCTATTGCCGCTCAACGTGCTGGCGGCAAGTCCGGCAGTCATGCGAATCGTCAGGCCGGATACTGACAAGTATATCACCTATGCGTTCTACAACGGCGAGGCCAAAGTTGATGAACAGATCATCAAAACCGGCGATACCCTGCTGGAGCCTGAGATTGAAACTCAGAAGGGCAAGCGGCTGAAAGGCTGGTATACCGCCCAAGAAAACGGTGATCTGTTTACCGGTTTCGGTAACTACACCAGCGAGATCACAGAAAGCACTACAATAGCGCTCTACGCCAAGTTTGAAGATGTGTACTACGTTTACTTCAAGGACACTACCGGTCGTATTGTTGCGACCAAAGAGGGCGTGACTGGTGCCGAGATCAAATTTGATGACGTCTCTTTCCCCGTGGAGAGCGACGAATCCATCACCGGTTGGTATCTTGAAAGCGACAGCGACAAAACCGCGGTAACATCTGTTACGCTTGAAAGCACAAACGTTACCCTCTGCGCCATCGTTGAAAAGGGCCACTGGATCACCTTTGATTCCAAGGGCGGCAGCAATGTTGAGCCGCAGTTTGTCCGCAGCGGTGAATCTTGTGCAGCGCCTTCCGCCCCGACTAAACCCGGTTACAACTTTGACGGCTGGTACAATGGCGAGACCGCATTCACCTTTGGTAGCAGTTTAACTGAAGACCTCACTCTGACCGCACACTGGACTGAAAAAAAGGACGTTCAGTACACCGTCATTCACCGGCTGGAAAATGCAGATGATGACGGCTACTCCTATAAGGAATCCGAGACAAAGACCGGCGCTGCCGGCGCACAAACCAACGCCATCGCCAAGGATACAAAACGCGAGAAGGATTATAACGGTTTTACTGCGCAGACCGTCGAACAAAAGACCATTGCCGGTGACGGTTCTACCATTGTCAATGTATATTACAAGCGTAATGTGTATGTTATTAACTTCTATAGCAGCAAGAATCCCAGCTACACCTGTGGAAAAGAACAACATGAGCATTGGTGGGCTTGCTATAAGTTTGGCTGCCGGAAAGAAGAGCACCAGCATTCGGATAGCTGCCTAACCCCCCAGTATAAAATCACTGCTAAGTACGGTGCAAATATCCGTGATCAGTGGCCAGGTGGTGGCTGGTACGTCAGCAGTGACCGGGGTAATAACACTGCACAAAGCAGTATTGATGTCATGCCGTTGGGCGGCAAAAATTTCTATGGCAAGCAATCCGGCCATTATACGCAGACCGCTAGTTATTACACAGAAGTTCTCCCCGGTGAAACCGGTGGTACACAAATGAGGGATGGGCGCTCTTATAAGCTCAAGCATCAAGACACCACCTCGACGGATATACGCTTGAAGGTCACCGACGAAGATCGCTATCCCATCACTGGTTTTACGTGCAACACTGAGTTAAGTGCCAAGAACGGCGATAAGTATAGCGGTGCTAATTTCTACTACACCCGCAACAGCTACGACATCATCTTCATCAATGGCGGTAAAACCGCAAAAACTGAAAGCAACAAGAAATATCAGCAGGATATTAGCACCGTAAGCTACACGCCCACTGCTCCCGCAGGCAAAGAAGGCTATGAGTTTGCCGGTTGGTTTGACAATGAGCTGTGCGAGGGTACGGCTTATGTCTTCACCGGCAAGACCATGCCCGCGCAGAATATCACCGTTTATGCCAAGTGGGACGCACCGGTGCATACGGTCACCTTCATGGTCGGCAAGACGACCTATAAGACGATGCCGGACGTTGCGCACAAGGGCACCATCACCCTTCCCGCAGCCCCCAAGGCCCCCAATGGCGACACCTTCCTCGGCTGGGTCGATGCAAATGGCAAGCCGTTCCACCCCAGCACCAAGATCACCGGCGACCTCAAGCTCTATGCCAAGTTTGGCAATAAGGCTGGTTACAGCGTGACGTATGTTACCGCCGAAGGTAGCAGCTCGGTCACCGACGACAAACTCTATGCCGAGGGTGCGTATGCAACCGTTCGCGACGGTGCCAGCACCGCCCCCGCTGGCAAGGTCTTCCTGTACTGGAATGCCAGCAGCGACAGCAGCGGCAAGAAGTATCCCAACGATAAGGTCTTAGTGCCGAAGGGCGGCGTTACCCTGACGGCTGTTTACGGCCCCGTGGCTCAGGTGCTTACCCTGACGTATCACTCGAACTACCCCGATGGTACCGATACCACCGCGCTTGAATCCAATCTGAAGAACAATGCGCGCATTCCCGTTGCCGCGAGCAACAAGTTCCCTCCCCCCGCCGGTTATGCGTTCGATGGTTGGAACACTAAGGCTGACGGCACGGGTGACAAATTTGCCGCCGGTTCCAGCGCCCGCGTGGATAATATTGGCAGCAATGACCTCTACGCACAGTGGAAGTCCACTCAGATCACCGACGAGATCATCGTCACTATCAAGGGCAACACCAGCACCGTGACGTACGACGGCACCGAAAAGAGCGTAACCGGCTACACCGTTGAGAGCAGTGACAATCGCTATACCGAAAACTACTTCACCTTCACCGGCACCGCCACCGCCACGGGCACCGATGCTGGCACCTATCCGATGGGCTTGAAGCCTGAGAACTTCGAGAACAAGAACGCGAACTTCTCCAAGGTCACCTTCGTGGTCACCGACGGTTCCCTGACCATCAACCCCATTGACAAGGTCACCGTCACCATCAAGGGCAACACCGGTTCCGAGACGTACAACGGCGAGGAGCAGTCCGTGACCGGCTACACGGTCGAGAGCATCAGCAACAACCTTTACACGTCGTCTGACTTCTCTCTCAAAGAGGGTGTTATTGCCAAAGCAAAGGGCACTGACGCAAATACCGCCTATTTAATGAATTTGACGAGCGACAGCTTTGATAATAAGAGCCAGAACTTCTCCAATGTCGAGTTTGATGTCACTGACGGTTCTTTGACCATCACCAAGCGTAACATCGTGGTCACGGCCAATGACGTCACCGTTCCTTACGATGGCAACCCGCACGGCGGCAACGGCTGCACTGCCGACAATCTTGTTGAAGGCCACAATGTTACTGCCACCATCACCGGCTCTGAGACTAATGTTGGCGTATACAAGGGCAAGCTCGATCCGAGCAATGCAACAATCACCAATCAGTCCGGCACAAACGTTACTAACAACTACAACATCGCGTACGTTCCTGGTACGTTGACCATCACCAAGCGCACCGAAACGGCCACTGTCACCATCACCGGCAATCACAATTCTGTGAAGTACAACGGCCGCGAGCAGTCCGTCACCGGCTTCACCTATACCGCACCGGAGGGCGTCACCGTTGCCCTGAGGGATAGTTTCAAGGCAGAAGCCAAGGGTACCAACGTCGGCACCTACAAGATGGATCTGACTAGTGAGTACTTCACTGTCACTTCCAATATCTACGAGGAATTCAAGATCGTTGTGAACGACGGTTACCTTGAGATCACCAGAAGCGGTGGTCATCATCCCCGTCCCAAGCCCACCGTGGAGATCGAAGACGATGACGCGCTCGGTCTGAACACGACGGATCACTTCGCCTACATCGTCGGTTACGGCAACGGCGAGGTCCGCCCGCAGAACAACATCACCCGCGCCGAGGTCGCAACCATTTTCTTCCGCCTGCTGACCGACGACGTCCGCGACGAGAACCTGACCAAGACCAACCGCTACTCCGACGTGACGCGCGCCGACTGGTACAACACCGCGGTCTCGACCCTGAGCTCCATGGGCATCATCACGGGTTATCCCGACGGCACGTTCCGCCCGAACGCCGCCATCACCCGCGCCGAGTTCGCCGCCATTGCCGCCCGCTTCGACTCGAACGGCGACAAGACGACCGCGAAGTTCAGCGATATCGCGACCCACTGGGCCAAGGACGAGATCAGCATCGCCTACAACAACGGCTGGATCACCGGCTATCCCAACGGCACCTTCGGCCCCCAGCGCGACATCACCCGTGCCGAGACCATGACGCTCGTCAACCGCGTGCTGAACCGCCTGCCCGAGACCGAGGAGGATCTCCTCCCGAACATGACGGTCTGGACGGACAACGCGAACCCGAACGCCTGGTACTACCTCGCCGTTCAGGAAGCGACGAACAGCCACTACTACAAGTTCAAGACGAACTCCAAGTATGAGAAGTGGACCGAGCTGCGCGAGACCCGCGACTGGACGCAGCTGGAAAAGTAAGTCAAAAATCCTCCCACCCCCTATTGTAAAAGGAAGAACCGCTCTTGCGAGCGGTTCTTCCTTTTTTGCACTCCCCTCGCGATCTCAAAATCCATTGACAAAGCGGGCGTTCCTGTGTATCATATCAACATACTTATAAGATAGGATTTATCTCAATGACCACTATTTACGCGGACAACGCCGCGACGACCCAGATGAGCCGCGCCGCGATCGACGCCATGCTCCCCTATCTGGAGACGATCTACGGCAACCCCTCAAGCCTGCATTCCGTCGGCCAGCAAGCGGCCCGGACGCTGCTCAGCGCGCGCGACCGCATCGCAAAATGCCTGAACGCTTCCCCGCGCGAAATTTACTTCACCTCCGGCGGCAGCGAGGCCGACAATCAGGCCATTCTCTCCGCCGCTCGCCTCGGCGAGCGCAAGGGCAAAAAGCACATCATTTCGACCGCATTCGAGCACCACGCCGTGCTGCACACGCTCCAAAAGCTCGAAAAAGAGGGCTTCGAGGTCGAACTGCTCCCCGTCGGCCCCATCGGCACCGTGACGGCGCAGCAGGTGAAAGACGCCATCCGCGAGGACACGTGCCTGGTTTCCGTCATGTACGCCAACAACGAGATTGGCTCCATCCTGCCGATCAGCGCGATCGGCGCAGTCTGCCGCGAGGCGGGCGTGCTGTTCCACACCGACGCCGTGCAGGCCGCGGGGCATCTGCCCATTGACGTCAAGGTGCAGAACATCAACCTGCTGTCGCTCTCCGCGCACAAGTTCCACGGTCCAAAGGGCACCGGCGTGCTGTACGCCCGCCAGGGCATCGCCTTGACGAGCCTCATCGAGGGTGGCGCGCAGGAGCGCGGCAAGCGCGCCGGCACGGAGAATATTCCCGCCATCATGGGCATGGCTGCGGCGCTCGAAGACGCCTGCGCACACATTGACGAGAATGCAAAAAAGGTCAGCGCCCTGCGCGACCGCCTGATCGACGGCCTGTCCAAGATCCCGCACAGCGCGCTCAACGGCGATCCCGTGAATCGTCTCCCCGGCAATGTGAGCTTCTGCTTCGAGGGCGTCGAGGGCGAGAGCCTGCTGCTTCTTCTCGACGCAAAGGGCATCTGCGCGTCGTCCGGCAGCGCGTGCACATCCGGCTCGCTCGACCCAAGCCACGTACTGCTGGCCATCGGCCGCCCGCATGACGTGGCGCACGGCTCGCTGCGCCTGAGTCTGTGCGAGTGGAACACCGACGAGGAAATCGACCGCATCCTCGATGCCGTGCCCGAGGTCGTGGAATACTTACGCGGCATGTCCCCGCTGTGGAAGGACCTCGTCAGCGGCAAAAAGCCGTTCACTTTATAAGCACGCGGCAAAATAAGGCAAAACGATAAGCGCGGCATCGCTTCTCACAGGGACATTCCCTGCGCCAATGCTCATGTACGGTAGAGAAGCACAAAGCAAAACAAGGATAGCCAGCCCTGCC
>ENA-ORTV01002314-ORTV01002314.1-human-gut-metagenome-genome-assembly--contig:-NODE-2314-length-18205-cov-8.621267_pt1 | contig 18205 bp, 13 predicted proteins | sample MGYA00241915_ERZ509194 | MGnify/ENA primary metagenome ERZ509194 (study PRJEB26280, sample SAMEA2338810) | human gut metagenome | biome: human gut; feature: human-associated habitat; material: faeces... | reverse complement strand
TGGCAAATTACCCGGATGTACTGACCGTTGCGCAAGTCTGCGAGGTGACAGGCTACCAACGCCACACAATTCTGAAATGGTGCAGCAAGGGCTTGCTGAAAACCATCTTGCAGACACCCAAGTATATGATTCCCAAGGTATGGCTGCTGGAATTTGTGGCGTCCGATTTTTTCAACGAGATCAGCCGAAAATGTGGAAAACACTATGCCGCAATCAAGGAAATCAGCAGCTCACGCAAAGCCAGATAAGATGACTATCCGACCTCATGTGAACGCTAACACTTTAAGACTGCTTCCATCAGTCTGATATGGTTCCCATTTCAATTTTCCAGTCACTGACTGGAAAATTGGATGTCTAAGATATGCAAGCCCAAAAATCTAGTTAGACAGATCTCCCAAGGCATATTCAGCTTTTATGCAGAACTCAATTTGCCAGACACTGTCTGGTAAATTAGATAGCCCAATACAACAGGCTTATATGCAACGATCCTGCGGTCATACAAATCAAGAAAAGCGCTCAGATACAGCTTCTTTATCACGGGACCGTCATAGTACTTAAACGCTGTGACATCGGTCAGCCACTTTTCATTGGGTCTGTCTGCGTAAAATTCACGATTCAAAATGTTTTCTGCTGTTGTTTCCGGTGTGGACGGAATATAGCTTGCCCGTTTTCTGCGGCAAACAGACTTTTAAGCGAAGGTATCTCATCAGCCGGCGAATCCGCTTGACATTGTATTGAGTATTTTTGTCACGGTTAATGGTTATCGTCATTTGCCGATAGCCAAGGATTCCATTCTGCTCTTCATACAATTCCTTGACCCATTCGATGATTCGTCTGTTCTCTGTTTCGACTTGGCTTTCCTTTCGCCGTAACCACTTGTAATAGGAAGATCGATTAAGATTAAGAATATCGCATAATCGGTTGACCGAATAGTGCTTCTCCTCATGTACACTGCGGACTGCAAGATGCTTCTTCTCTTGCCTTACTCCGCTCAGACATCCCACCTCTCCAATTCTTTCAATTTTTTTAACAGAGTAATCTCCATCTCCTTGTCTTTGATCTGTGCTTGAAGCAGCTTGTTTTGCACACGAAGTTTCTCGACTTCGGTCATTTCACTCTCCGGCTTGTTCCTGCCTCTGCCATCCACCAGACCTGCAACGCCTTTTTCTTCGTACTTTCGTACCCATGCGTAAATCTGTTGATACGATACGCCATAAGTCTTTATCGTCAGCGGATAGTTCTTGCCATGTTCAATACAAAACGCTACGATCTCCGCGCGTTCCTTTTCTGTTGTCTTTCTGCCCTTGGTCATATAAATCTCCGTTCCGGCTGCTCGCCTCTCCTTGATTTCTTTATGACCATTATACCACTTTATCCAGTTCCGCAGCTGCTTTTTGTCTTTAATCCCGTGTTTTTTGCAAATAGTCCGTAAACTGCCACCGCCTCCAAGATAATCTTGCACTGCTTGCAGCTTTAGTTTCCTGTCGTAGTACTTGTTCCTTCTTCTTGACATAATAAAGCCCCCTTAGTGTAGACTTGAAAATTTTTGCTTCTTTAGATGTCTACTCTAAGGGAACTATATCAGTTCATCCTTTGAACTGCCGGGACGTTGTTCATTCTTTTCGTCGCTGATACTCCGTAGGGGTCAGGCCGTACTGCTGCTTGAACTGCCGGGCGAAGGCGCTCGGGCTGGGGAACGCCAACAGATTGGCCAGCGTGGCGATGGTCGGAGAATAGTTGTCCAAAATATAGCGGGCGTAGTTCAGTTTTTGTGCGCGGATGTACTCGGTGGGGCGAAAGCTGGTTTCCTTAAGAAACAGTGCGGACAGATGATTGGGAGAAAGATTGACCAGCTCGGCCAGTTCCGTCAGGCTGATGGGCTCGTGGATGTGCATCAGGATATACTCGCAGCACTGCTTGATCTCCTTGCGGCAGGATTGCAGCCGCCAGTCCTGCATGACCTGGCAGTATTCCCGGAACGCGCTGAGGGATAAGAACTGGATCTCCTCAATGCTTTCGGTCTCGTCTAAGTGCAGCAAATAGGAATCGCTGATGCTGTAGGCGAGATTCTCCGGCAAGCCGTTGTCGATGGCCGTGCGGCAAAACAGCGTGACCGAAGCCACGGTGGCGTATCGCGCCTGCTGGATCGACGAGGTGCTCATCACCCCAAAGCGAAACGATTCCTGCTTGTTGTAAGCACGAGCCAGAAACTCATCGGCCAGCACGGCGTTGCCCAGTGCGATGAACGACAGAAAGCGTTTTTCCTTGACGCGATTCGAGTCTCCACTTGCCGTTTCCTCCAACTGTGCGTAGGTGCTCGCCCGATAACGCTCACGAATCTTGACCGTGACTTCCTTCAAGTGGTTGTTGGATTTTTCCTCAAAGATACCGGTCCGCATAAAAAATCACCTTTTCGTTGAAATCGTGTTGAGATAGTTTATACCATATAGTCATTATACGTCTTGCTGTGTAAAATAGCAAGTAAGGAATGCGCGGTACAATGCCGTTGCCAAATAACAGACAAGGAGAATAGAATATGAAGCGCGATTTGAAAGCATTGATCGGCCAAATGACATTGGAAGAAAAAGCCAGCCTTTGCTCCGGCTCGGATTTCTGGCACACGCAGGGGATCGAGCGGCTGGGCATCCCGGCCGTGATGGTGACCGACGGCCCGCACGGTCTGCGTAAGCAGGCAGGTGAAGCGGACCACCTCGGCCTGAACGACAGCGTCGAGGCTGTCTGCTTCCCGGCCGGGTGCGCCACCGGTTCCAGCTTTGACCCCGACCTTTTGGAGCACATGGGTCAGGTTTTGGGCGACGAGTGCCAGGCTGAGGATGTCAGCATCCTGTTGGGACCCGCCGTCAACATCAAGCGCAGCCCGCTGTGCGGCCGCAATTTCGAGTACATTTCTGAGGACCCGTATCTGGCCGGTAAGCTGTCCGCTGCGTACATTCGCGGCGTACAAAGCCGGGGCGTGGGGACCTCCATCAAGCACTTTGCCGCCAACAATCAGGAGACCCGCCGCCTGACCATCTCCTCGGACCTCTCGGAGCGTGCGCTGCATGAGATCTACCTGCCCGCCTTTGAGGAAGCCGTCAAGGCCGCCCAGCCCAAAACGGTGATGTGCAGCTACAACAAGATCAACGGCGTGTATGCTTCCGAAAACAAGATGCTGCTCACCGACATCCTGCGGGACCAATGGGGCTTTGAGGGGTACGTCGTCAGTGACTGGGGTGCCGCCAATGACCGTGTGAAAGGCTTGGAAGCGGGTCTTGACCTGGAGATGCCTTCCTCCAACGGTTACAACGATGCCAAGATCGTCGCGGCCGTACAGAACGGCTCGCTGGACGAGGCGGTACTGGACCGCGCGGTGGAGCGCATCCTGAAGGTCGTGTTCTCCTATGTGGATGCCCGCCGCCCCGACACCGTGTTCGACCGCGCCAAAGACCACGCCGAGGCCGTTGCCGTCGAGACGCAGTGCGCGGTACTGCTGACCAATCAGGGTGTTTTGCCGCTGGGCACGGATCAGAAGATCGCCTACATCGGCGAGTTTGCCGCGGCACCGCGCTATCAGGGCGGCGGCTCCAGCCACATCCATCCCAGCCGCGTGACCTCCGCGTGGGAGGTTGCGCAGCAAAAGGGCCGCAACGTCTGCTACGCCAAGGGCTTCTCGGCGATGCGGGACGAGATGACCGACGCAGAGTTGGCCGAGGCCATTCAGGCGGCACAAAACGCCGATGTCGCCGTTGTCTTTGCCGGTTTGCCCGAATCGTTTGAGTCTGAAGGGTATGACCGCACTTCGATGGAACTGCCCGCCTGCCAGAATCGCCTGATCGACGAGATCGCAAAGGTCCAGCCCCATGTGGTCGTGGTCCTGCACAACGGCAGCGCGGTCGAGCTGCCGTGGGCCGACCGCGTCTCGGCCATTCTGGAACTGTATCTCGGCGGCGAGGGCGTCGGTGAGGCCGCCGACCAACTGCTGTACGGCGAGGCCAACCCCAGCGGACATCTGGCTGAGACCTTCCCGCTCCGTTTGCAGGACAACCCCAGCTATTTGCACTTTCCGGGCAATGACGAGCGTGTTGCCTATGGCGAGGATGTCTTTGTCGGCTACCGCTACTACGATACCAAGCAGGTCCCTGTCCGCTTTGCGTTCGGTCACGGCTTGTCCTACACCGAGTTCGCTTACAGCAATTTGCAGCTTTCCGCGCCCGCATTGCAGGACGGCCAGACTGTCACCGTCAGTGTGGATGTGACCAACACCGGCAAGGTGGCCGGGCGCGAGGTCGTCCAGCTTTACGTCCGCGACAAAAACGGCACGCCGGAGCGTCCCAGCAAAGAGCTGCGCGGCTTTGCCAAGGTACTGCTGGAACCGGGCGAGTGCAAGACGGTGACCCTGACGCTGGCGGCACGCGACTTGAGCTACTATGAGGAACGCCTGCACGACTGGTTTGCCCCCAGCGGCGTGTATGAGGTCATGGTGGGTCGCGCCAGCGACGACATCCGCCTGACGGCCGAGTTGTCCTTTACCACCGAAAAACAAATTCCCTTTGTCGTAACACTGACCACCACACTGGGCGAGTTGCTGACCTGCCCCAAGACCGCGCCGACCATCATGCAGTTGTTGGCCCCGCTTGCGCAAAGCGCCGGTACCGACGGGTTGGATGAAGGGTCGATGAACATGATGAAAAAGATGATCATGGAAATGCCGCTGAAATCTCTGGTCAGCGTGATGCCCGGTGATCAGATCGAGCTGCTGATCCAGCAGATGAACCTGCTGCTGGCGCAGTAAAGGGCTTTGTATCTGGAGTTCTCTCGTGATCCCCTGTTACACAGCGCGGGACATCCGGAAACTCAGGTGAAGAAAGAAGATAGTTTGTATGAAAAAAGTAGGAAAAGTCCTTTTGATCATTGCTCTGATCCTGGTCCTGCTATTAGCGCTGGCTTATGGTGCTCTGCAAGGTCTTTTGGGCCATGGGCCGTTCCGCTTCCTGAACACGATGTACCTCAAAAGCTTGCCCGGCAACGCCGAGATCTACCGCCCCGAAAACGTGGCGCCGGTGGAAAACAGCCCGTTGAGCGGTATGAACCTGTGCTTTTTGGGGTCCTCGGTGACCTTGGGGGCTACCTCGCTGGAAACCTCCTTTGCGGAGTACATTGCCGTTCGCAACAACTGCACCTATGTCAAAGAGGCTGTCAGCGGCACCACATTGGCCGACAACGACAAGAACTCCTACATCCAGCGGATGCTGCACAATATCGACCCCAACGCACAGTTTGATGCGTTCATCTGCCAGCTTTCCACCAACGATGCAAGCAACGCGATCCCGCTGGGGGAAATCAGCAGTTCCCGCAATTTGGAGGACTTTGACACCAAAACCGTCCTTGGCGCGCTCGAATACATCATCGTATATGCCGACACCACATGGCATTGCCCGGTGGTGTTCTATACGGGCACCCAGTACGACAGCCCCGCCTACGGCAAGATGGTGGAGCAGCTGCTGAAGTTGCAGGAAAAGTATGAGATCGGGGTCATCGACCTGTGGAATGATGCCGAGATGAATCAAGTTTCTGAGGAAGATTACAAGCTCTATATGTTCGACGGCATCCATCCCACGCAGGCGGGCTACCTGAACTGGTGGACCCCCAAGATGGAGGCGTACCTGTACGATTATCTGGGCCAATAAAGGGCCGCGTTTTCCTTCTTGACACAACAGGAGGCACCCGAAATGGGTGCCTCCTGTTGCATTTTGAAACTATAAAAGCGGTGGTCTTGGCGCGGATCGCACCAAGACCACCGTTTGCTATGGCATACACCGGCGGGTGCGCCCAGAGCCACGCCTACCCGGATACAAGCCGTTGGTGTTCCCTTGCGGGATGTACTCCGCTTTCCCGGAACTGCGGAGAAAGCCGTTGAAATCATACAGGATTAGTTGTTTCCGTGTGGTGGCAGCACGTGGAGCGTGCTATAATAATGGCGAGAACCAACCCAACAGCGTAAAAAAGTCGGCATCAAAGCCGATGACTGACCATGGACGGCACGCTCTTTGGTTTCCGTTGGGGTAAAGCAGATTTCCCGTAAGATATTCGTAAAAGGGAGGACGAAACGGGTATGAAAATCGTTTGTGGGGCATTGGCCGCTCTTTTGTTCTGTGTGGCAGGCGCGATTTGGTATGTGTATCAAAAAAAGGCGGTGTTTCTGCCAGCACTTTTCGGCTTATGCGGCTTCCCCAAAATAAAGGAAAGCTGTTATTATGATGAAAGCGGACACTTCCGACCGGCAACCAAGGAGGACAAGGTCGGTTTTTTTATGCAGCATCCAATCTTTGGCGGCTTTAATCATATGTTCTTCAATCTGGAGGATAACGCGCTAAAAGCCATTGCCCCTGCAAAGTACAAGGATTTCATGCAGGCACAGGGCCGTGCGGAACAGACCGACACCGCGCTGGATGCGTTCAATTATCTGACGGGCCTTGTGGAGAAGGGACAAGCCAAATTGGTGTCCGGCCTGTACCCGCAGGAAGCCATGAAGGACCATCCCTATCGAAGCCATCTGACGGGAATGTTTTACTACGGGCAGCCGGGCAAGCCACTTGCCATTGTGGTTCCCGGGGGCGGTTTCATTTCTAATGTGACGGATTGCGAGGGATACCCCATCGCGATGGAACTGCATAAAATGGGATATTCCGTCTTTGTCCTCAGCTATCCGATCGGCAAGCAACTGGGCGAAACAGAGCCGTTGAAGCAGGGGCAGGCAGCTGCTAAGGAACTGACACAGGCGATCCGTTATCTGACGAACCATCAAAAGGAACTTGCGATCTGTATGGATGATTATGCCATCTTCGGGTTCTCGGCCGGGGGACTTATGACGACAGCCTATTCTTTTGCAAGCTATGCCGATTGCTGCCACAATCATCACCTGCCAAGACCGAAGGCGATTTTTCCTATGTACGGACTGGATTGGAATATCAAAGCACTCCCGGAGGATCAAGGTTTGGCCGTGTTTTCCATCGCAGGGCGTCAGGATGAGTTCGGCTTTGCCAACGTAGAAGCACAGCTTCCGGCGTTGGAAAAAACACTGGGCAAAGAAAATGTAAGCGTCAAAATCATTGACGGTCTGGGGCATGGCTTTGGCATTGGGTCAGAAACCAAAGTGAAAAACTGGCTTCAGGAAGCAGTTGTCTTTTGGGAAGCGCACAGATAACAGAGAAGCGAGGAAAACCGTATGGGCGAGATTTATGCTGCAAAAACCAATCACATCACAAACCCTGTAGGCTATGCTCTGAAGCCGCTGGTGTTTTCGTGGAAGGTAAAAGGGTGCAAAGGGCAGGAACAGCGCCACGCAAGGATCGTGATCAGCAAAGAGCCGACCTTTACCACGCTTTGCTTCGATACGGGAGAGGCCGCACTTGACAGCCGCGCCGCAAGGGTAGAATTTGATCCACAACCCTGCACAAGATATTACTGGAAAGTCCTTGTGGCAACGGACGCCGCAGAAACGATCGAGTCCGACGTGCAGTTTTTTGAGACCGCCAAAATGGAGGAGCCATGGACAGCCCAGTGGATCACCTGTGACAGCAGCCAGGAACGTCATCCGATTTTTTCCAAGCGGATCAGCCCGACCCGGGCAGTTGCACGCGCAAGGCTGTATATTTGCGGTCTGGGATTGTACGAAGCATATTTTCTGGGGGAAACCAGCAAAGTATCGAGCAAAATCGGCGACGAGTATTTAACGCCGTACTGTAACAATTATGCACAGTGGATTCAGTACCAGACTTATGATGTTACGGAGCAGGTATCAGAAGGTGGTATGCTGTCGATCCTGCTGGGAAACGGCTGGTACAAAGGGCGGTTCGGATTCAGCGATCCTGAGCGGAAAGAATACTATGGAAGTGAATGGAAGCTGATCGCGGAGATTCACATTGCGTACCAAGATGGCACAAACGAGGTGGTCGGCACCGATGAGACTTGGTCGGTAAAACGAAGCAACCTGTGGTTCTCCAACATTTATGACGGCGAACGGCGGGATGATACCTTGCCGCCTACCCCGGAATGCTGCGCACGGATCGCACAGGCACCGAAGGGGCGGCTTATGGAACGGCTGTCTATCCCGGTCAAGGCACAAATGCTGCGGAAGCCGGTGGCGTTGATCCATACGCCGCGCGGTGAAGAAGTATTCGATTTGGGGCAGGAAATCACAGGAATTTTCCAACTGCGTGTGCGGGAACCGGCGGGGACAACGATTCGCATTCAAACCGGCGAGGTGCTTCAAGATGGGTGTTTCTATAACGAAAACCTGAGAACGGCACTTTCGGAATATATCTATGTCTCAGATGGAAAAGAAAAAACCATTGTTCCCCATTTTACATACTACGGCTACCGTTATGTAAAGGTCAGCGGTGTTTCCAACCTGTCATGCGAGGATTTTACAGCCATCGTGCTGCACAGCGATTACGAGAGCATCGGCAACGTGAAAACGGGCAATGCGCTGGTAAATCAACTGATCTCTAATGTAGAATGGGGCATGAGGGGAAACTTTCTCGATGTGCCAACCGATTGCCCGCAACGCGATGAGCGAATGGGCTGGACCGGCGATACGCAGGTCTTTTCCGCAACGGCAAGCTATCTGGCCGATTCGTTTGCCTTCTATCGGAAATATTTATACGATCTGTATCAGGAACAGCTCTTGGCTGGCGGTATGGTCCCCGAGGTCGTCCCCACATTCGGGCCGAGCAAGTGTTCCTGCGCATGGGGCGATGCTGCGTGTATCATTCCGTGGAATGTATATTTGTTCAGCGGTGACAAAACGATCCTTGAAAACCAGATCGAGAGCATGAAAGCATGGGTCGATTATATCCGCAAGATCGACGGCGATCACCATGGATGGAGACAGGTTTTTCATTACGGAGACTGGCTGGCGCTTGACCGTGCCGGGGCCGTTGCAAACAGCGTTTACGGGGCGACGGACGAAGCCTACATCGCTGACATCTACTATGCGGCAAGTGCCCAGATCGTTGCCAAAGCGGCCGCAGTTCTCGGTCTGGAAGAAACAAGACAGAACTACCAGGCCATCGCCGACCGCCAGTGGCAGGGGGTGAAGGAAGAATATTTTACCGCTACCGGCAGATGTGCCGTGAAAACGCAGACAGGGCTCGTCCTTGCACTGAAATACCATTTGTCGGACAATGAACGCCTGACCGAGCAGATGCTCCGAAAACTCCTTCGGGACAACAAAAATAAGCTGAACACCGGCTTTGTGGGGACCCCGCTGCTGTGTAACGTCCTGACCGAGCATGGCATGACGGATTTGGCTTATCGGCTGCTCCTGAACGAGGAGTACCCGGGCTGGCTCCACGAAGTAAAGTTAGGGGCCACAACGGTGTGGGAGCGCTGGAACTCGCTGGATGAAAACGGTCGCATTTCCAGCACCGGGATGAACAGCCTGAATCATTATTCCTATGGCGCTGTATTGGAGTGGATCTTCCGCCATGTAGCCGGGATCGATGTGACGGAGCAAGGCCCGGGCGGCAAGATGATGCGCATCAGCCCCAAGGTGGATTACAAGTTGGGCTCGGCAAGCGCGGTTTACGATTCGGCCAGCGGATGCTATCGCTGTGGGTGGCAGATCGCAAACGGCGACCAAATCACAGTCACCGTCACCGTTCCGTTCGGTGCAAAGGCGCAGGTGATCCTTCCGTATGCGCCGGACTCCGTATACCACGATACGGATAACCCTTTGTTTGAAACGGTGGAAAACGGGATCTGCTGCGTAAAGGCCGGGCAATATACGGTCACCTACAAGGCCGCAAGCCCCTTGAAAAAAAGCTACAGCGTAGACTCCACGCTGGAAGACTTGTTGGCTGAGCCGGCGATCAGGGCGTTCCTTTCCAATATGATGGAGGTAGATATGATCCCGGATCTTGCGTATGGGCTTACGCTGCGGCAGGCCGCAGAAGCTTTCGCGGGCGGGGTGAGCGCAGAGCAAGCACAACGTCTCAACGCATTGCTGGAAGAATTTTGAACGTTTCAGGAACACGTTCCCGATGAAGGAACGCTAATTTCTACAAGCACAGGAGACCATTATGGAGCTTACAAGACTTAAAGCAAACAGTCAATACAGACCATGCGTAGACGAAAAGCCATATTTTTCATACGTTTGATTGCGATGTAAAGCAGTAATTCCGGGCAAAAACGTCAGATCAGCGGGCGGCGCCGCGATGGAACGCCCCATTTTCCAACACACGGAAAGGAAGGATAACATAATGGAAAACACTGTTACCAAAAGGGAAAAATTCAGCTACGGTATGTATTTTATGGGCCAGAACGTATTCTACGGCCTGATTGGATACATGACCACTTATTTCACGGATGTCGGCATCACGGCGGCTTGGGTTGCGGTCGTGGCACTGATCACAAAAGTATGGGATGCCATCAACGATCCCATCTTCGGCATGATCATGGATAAGGTGCATTTTAAGAAAGGAAAATTTCTCCCCTGGCTCCGAATGTCTGTCATCGCGATCCCGGTCTCTACCATTCTTCTTTTCGTGATCCCTACGGGCATCCCGTTGGTGGCCAAACTCATCTGGGCGACCCTTGCCTATATGCTGTGGGATACAGCCTATACGCTTTGCGATGTGCCGATTTTTGGCATTGTCACTACAATGACGCTTGACCAGAAAGAGCGCGTGTCCCTGAACAGCATCGGAAGAATTTTTGCAATTTTTGCCGGCATTGTGACCGGCATCCTTTTGCCGCTGGTCCGACAGAGTTTGGGCGGCTGGGCTACGACTGTGATCGTGTTGTCCATTTTGTCCGCTGCCATGATGATCCCGATGTGTCTGTTTGCAAAAGAGCGCGTGATCGAAAGAGAAAAAGCACGGGATGGAGGAGCCGAGGAAAACTATACGCTGCGCGATATGGTCGAATGCCTGCGTTCCAATAAATACCTGTTGATTTTCTTTGCTGCTCCTCTTATCAACAGTCTGCTCAATATTGGTGCCACCTGGGGGTTATACATTGCCCGGTATTGCCTCGGCGGCGAAGAAATTGCTTCCTTTGTCTCGATGGCGGTGATCGTTCCGACACTGATCGGTGCGGCGATTGCTGTACAACTATGCAAGAAATATGACAAATTCAAAATTTTCTATTTCTCCTATATGTTTGCTTTGATTTTGGGCATCGTTCGCTACATAGCCGGATATGAGAACATGATGGTCTATGTGATCCTAAACGCACTGGGTGGATTTCCTCTGGGCATCGCCGCGATCCTGCAATACCAATTCACCCCCGATTGTTATGAGTACGGGCAGTACAAAACCGGACTGAAAATGCGTGGCGTTACTTTTGCGGCGCAGACGTTCTTTACCAAACTGAACGGTGCGATCGCAACCGCCGTCAGCGTTTTTGCCCTGACTCTGATCGGTTTCAAAGAAGGTGAGGGCGTCATTCAGGCGGCAGGATTTGCCGATAAATTGTGGACCTTCAGCTGCCTTGGCAGCATCATTGGGGGGATCGGCACGCTGCTCATCCTGCGCCTGTACAAACTCAACGACCATGATGTTCAGCTCATGTCCAAGTGCAACAATGGTGAGATCACCCGCGAGGAAGCGGAAGCACAGATGATCAATCGGTACTAAGTCATCTCTACGTCAATCACTTGCGGCTGAGAAGCACTTTTTCCTGCATCCCTCCCAAAAATCCAATCGGCATCAGAATCCCGGATTTTTGGGGGGGATTTTGCCGCATGATCCCGTTGGACGATCTGATCGGCTGTTTCTCGTTTGTACGGGAGAACAGCATAAAATCATTTGTTTTGCTAAACTTTGGAGGCAAGCTGCAACACATGAATGGATAACGCCCAAAGGCACCGACGACGAACGGTATAGCCTGCGGGAATTGTTTCAGTTCCTTCGCTTCAAGCCAGTCTGGACGCATTTCCTCACGATTCTGCTATCCACGGTCGGCACCTCCCTTAGCAGTGGCACCGGCACCTTTTTCTACACTTATATTATGAAGGATCTCAAACTGATGTCAGGTGTTTCGGTTATTTCCCTTGTGATTACTCTGCTCGGCATGGCTGTGGCACCTGTTTTGGCAAACAAACTCGGAAAGAAAAACGTTTTTCTCGCGGGGATCATCGTTGCCGTAGGTGGGTCACTGATCCGGTTTATAGATGTCCGGTCTCTGCTGCTGATCTATTTGGGCGCTGTTTTCGCCGGGATCGGTGGGGGCTTTATCGGACCCCTTGCCTACGGCATTCAGGCCGACAACACGATGTATGTGCAATATAAAACCGGCAAACGAGCCGAAGCCGCCGTCGCATCCCTGTCCTCGTTTGTCTCCAAAGCCGCCCAAGGCGTTGCGGGGGCAATCCCTGGATATATGTTGGCGGCAACAGGATTTATTGGAGGAGCAGCGCAACAACCGCAGAGCGTCGAAGACGGCATCATCTTCTGTTCCATCGCGCTTCCGCTGATCCTGTGCGCTGCTGCCGGGCTGGTTTTTGGGACCTTGTATCCTCTTGGAAAAAAAGAAGTCGATGAAATAACTCTGGCGATTGAACAGGGTGTCTCCACAAAATGACACCCCCAAACACTTTTTCTTACACGCCATCCACCAGAAAATCCAATCGGCATCGGAATGTCGGGATTTATTACGGAAGCAACGCAGCAACCACAGAGCAATGAAGTATAATGCTGCTCAAGAATGCCAGCGCAGAGGAAAAACGGGAGTTCGCGCGGACCTTTTCTGTTGTCTTTCTGCCCTTGGTCATATAAATCTCCGTTCCGGCTGCTCGCCTCTCCTTGATTTCTTTATGACCATTATACCACTTTATCCAGTTCCGCAGCTGCTTTTTGTCTTTAATCCCGTGTTTTTTGCAAATAGTCCGTAAACTGCCACCGCCTCCAAGATAATCTTGCACTGCTTGCAGCTTTAGTTTCCTGTCGTAGTACTTGTTCCTTCTTCTTGACATAATAAAGCCCCCTTAGTGTAGACTTGAAAATTTTTGCTTTTTTAGATGTCTACTCTAAGGGGACTATATCAATTGTCAGCGCATTATCAGTGAATACAACTATTCAAAAATGAGCATTTTGATATATATCATAGGAGATTACGGTTCAATTCCCCAAATTCTTTGTCACCCCCGCTGTATCACCCGATACAGCGGTATTTTTTTATCAAAAAGGAGTTTTCTACCTGATAAACGAGAACAAAATCCGAATTCTGTATATTCAGCCGGGCAAGCATCCGGAAGAACGGTTCGCTATGAATGAGCTGCGCACGCTTCAGCAGCTTGTCGGTGGGGATATGCAAGCCGTATACCCATGGTCAAAGGACGATGTGGCGCTTATCTGCAACGATTCGGGCAAGGTGGATGGTCTGCCGCTGAACCGTTCCCTTGAGGATTATGATATTATCGCGGGCAATTTTTTTATTTGCGGTTTTTCCGGGGAGGAATTTTGCAGCCTGACCGACAAGCAGCTCCGACACTACGAAAAGCTGTTTCGTGACCCGGAGCTGTTCTTGCCGACCCCCATTGGCATTATGGGCATCGCCCTGTCCATTGAACACGGGCAGGGTTATTCCTGCCGTAGCCACATACTGGCAGCTGTCCCATGGAGAATCGTTGCGGCCAGCCTTGAGCAGCTTCAGCACTACTGTCCTGTCAGCAAATTCCGCGGCGGTTTTGGCTGCGGGATCTGTATCTGTGTCGCTCAGATAGTAGCAGTTGGTGGGGTTGTTATTAGCTTGGCCGTAGCCTACGATTTTACTAACATAATTGCCACCAGTGATTTCGCCGACATTATAGCAGTTGAAAATTCGTCCGGAAAGATTATAACCGCAGATACCGCCGGTGTCGCTACTGCCGGTGATGTTGCCGATGTTATAGCAATCGCAGATTATTGTCATAGAACTTGAACTGGGGACATATCCGACAATTCCGCCGACTCTGGCATCTTTGCCTGTGTAGGAGACCGTGCAGAGGCTGGCGCAGTTTTCAATGGTTTCTCTCTCAGCGTAGCCCGCAATGCCGCCGCACCACCCCTGGTCAACAGTACATGACACCGAGCCTGCCACCGTCAGTTTCCGGATGGCACCGCCTATTACGCAGCCGAACAGACCGGCGCGCTTGACATCGCCGGTTATGCTCAGATTCCTGACGGTGTGTCCCTGCCCGTCAAAGGTACCGGTATAGGCACTGGATTCACTCGGGCCGATGGGCGTCCATTCCTCATTATTCAAATCAATGTCCGCAGTCAGCACAGCGCAGATTTTGGTTTCATCTGGGGTTTTGGCATTATTCACCTTATCCCGGAACCATTTCAGCCCCTCGGCGGTGGAAATCTGATAGGGGTCGTTCTCCGTGCCGCTGCCGGTGGCAAGCGCGGAGGTGCCGGTGATCGTACCGTTGAATACCAATATGGATTTTCCCCTTGAACGCAGCTTAGAGGATTGTCTAAAGGCCGTTGAAGTCAAGTCTTTATCGAGATATTTTGATGATCAGCTTGATGCGGCAGAGGAATTATACGGTATACAGCTTCACTTCAACTTTAACACAAACGATGTAAAGGTGCTCATCGACAGCTATCGAATCGCATACAGCCAAGAGATATGTGACCGCTGCGAAGCTCTTATACGCCGCCAGATGCTGCATTACGGATATCTTGTTAGATAGATTGAATGCGGGGCAGAGCGAGCCATTAGGCAAGAAACGACAAGATTAAGACTTAATTGATAATTAGCGCCGCCTAGAATTTACAGGTCACTGTATCAGCAATGTAGAATTTCCACAATCGGTAATGTTGAATGCATGCCCTCACAAAATAGAATGTGGCATCAAACTCAATTTTCCAGACACTGACTGGAAAATCTAATAGTTAAGATATGATTGCGACAAAGTCTTTTCACGGCGTGTAATCCGAACGCTATCGTTCTGCAATAATTATACCGCTTTTCTAATAAGATAATTCAATTCCATAATTCTTATCAAAAGTTAACAGCATTCCACCGTGGTGCGACATCTCAAATTGCCAGACACCGTCTGGCAATTTGAGGATTTCACTTAAGAATATCCTCTGGTAAGCGTAAATAAAATGTTGGATGTTCTGTTGGAACAGCAGACATATTATAAAACGGAAAATGAATAACAGCCGCAAATAGGATCCTCACACAAAATCATCTAAAACTAAGGAAAGCACACGCGATACTAATCCATCTGATTTTTTCAGCGGATTTGGTCGTGTGTGCTTTTCTTGGTATATGATTTTATGGATGGTTATGGAACGCGGTGATACCTTTTATTTGGCTTTTCTCCATTTTCTTTTCGGTTCGCGCTTCCCGGCCATATCGGAGGAAGCGGGCCATTGGAGCAACCATTCGAGATACTCGGGTTTTGTGATAGTGCCGGAGGCAAGTTCCTGCTTTCGGGTAAGCCACTCCTTCATGAGGTCATTAAAGAGTGGTACATTCACCCACAGTACGGTTGCGGGTGCGATTGAGTCGCCCCATGTGGTGCAGGCGTTGCCGCGCAGTTCGATTGTTTTACTTTCTATCGGCGCAATCGAAGCATCAAGCGTGGTTTCAGCCAGTTTGAAAGATCTTCTATGTTCAAAATCATACCACATAATTGTCCGCAGAATATCCGGAAGAAACTTGTCGCTCACGAAAAATGTTTCTTCTTTGACATCCAAAACTTTTGCGATTTCTTTTAGTAGAGATGGCTTGGGAACACGGTATCCTATTTCATATTGTGCGATTCGATTTGCGCCGCCGTCCCCAAGATTGAGAAGGTCACCCAGTTGTTTTTGTGTCAGACCTCTATGAAGTCGTACTAGTTTGATTTTTTGACCTACTTCCATGAAAAAAGCCCTCCAATAAATTTTCTCTATTGTAGCACACCATAACATGAAAGCGCAAGTAAAAAATCGAAAAATGAATTTTTTGTGACTTCTATTGACATTCGCTCGTGGGCGAAGTATCTTATATGTATACTTCGCTTGCAGGCGAAGGAGAAATACTGATATAAGGATGGTGATCGAATGGATTGTAAAGAAATCAGAGAAATGTACAAGCTCATGTTTGCGGAGTACCCGGACATTGTAACGGTCAAGGATCTGCAAGCCATGCTGGGCATCAGCCGCCACGCGGCCTATGACCTGCTGGGGGAGGGCGAAATCAGCTGCATCCGGCTGGGAAACGCCTACAAAATCCCCAAAATCAATGTGATCAATTATGTTCTGAAAAGTCCGTGCGGTCAGAAGCGCGTGAGCGCGTAGGAGCTGCCTTGATTCTGGTAAGAGCACCTCCCCGTCTCAAATAGATTCGGCACCTTGAAAACTGCATATCCGACAAGCAAGGTACATTCACCACATTGCCGTCAACTTACGAGTACGGCAGCGCAGACAGAGTACGCGCCATGACTGCCACCGGGCACGAGCGATTCAATCTCTGATAAACACCCCGTGGCGGAGTGGAGCGCAATGACAGATGTGGTCGTAAAGATACTTCCGTCCAGTCACAGTTCACACAATGAGGGCGGCAGGCAGAGAACCTGGCTGGGGTAAAAATACCCATGATGCCGTTGCAGCCGAACGGCAGCCTTGCGAATCGTCCCCACAGCTGGGGCAAGGTGGGCAAATGCAGCTGTGAATCGAAATGTTATCCCGAAAGTGTACCGAACGGATTCACTTTTTCCAGCCCAGTAAAAGTAGTGAATCAGAACCGTATACTTTCGGGAAATTTATTGGAAGTGAATCAGATTTGATTCACTTTCCAGAGCGTAAGGCATAAAAGTGAATCAGTTCTGATTCACTTGCAGTAACTGCCCAAATCCGCCCTGTGTGGGGCAGATGCCACACGCAGCACACGGATACGAAACAGCCAACGCACCCGCCGTTTGGCGCGTTTGTGGGGCTGTGGGGCGGCGTGAGCCGTACAACTTAACACTAGAGAATAAAACTTACTACACACAAAAAGACGATAGTATGAGATAATAGATATATACCAAAACAGAAAGGACGATGCGAATGAATTATGAAAAACTTCCAAAAACGATCTCTGCCGAAGAACTCCTCTCCACGCCGCTGCCGCCGGTCAAGTGGATCATCCCCGATTTGCTCCCAGCCGGTCTTGCACTGTTTGCAGGTCCCAGCAAGGCGGGCAAAAGCTGGCTGACCTTGTGGCTGTGCTTGCAGGTGGCGCAGGGAAAGCCTATGTGGGGACGCGAAATAGAGCCGCACACCGTGCTTTATCTATCTCTGGAGGACACCTTCAACCGCCTGCAAAAGCGCCTTCTCCAGCTTGTGGGCAGCGAAGAAGCCCCCGAACGGCTGGTCATGCAGACGGAATGCAGCAGCATCGGGCAGGGGCTGGAAGAACAGCTCACCAGCTTCCTCTATCAGCATCCGGACACCGGGCTGATTGTCATCGACACCTTGCAAAAGGTGCGTTCCAGCGACCAGAACAACAGTATGTATGCCAGCGATTACAAGGAAATCAGCGCATTGAAGGCACTGGCTGATAAGTACAATGTCTGCATTTTGCTGATCCACCATCTGCGCAAACAGGCCGACGACGACCCGTTCCAGCAGATTGCAGGCTCCAACGGTCTGATGGGTGCGTCCGATACCAGCTGGGTCATGCAGCGCAAGCGTATGAGCCAGACCGCCAGCATTTTGGTGACCGGGCGCGATATGGACAACAAAACACTGCGTCTGCACGAAGAAAATTGCGTTTGGATGCTGGATGAGGAAGAAAGCACCGAACAAATTGTCGCTAAAGCTGTGCCGAGTTACCTTTGGAAAGTGGCTGACTACATCGATAGCGTCGGAACATGGCAAGGCACAGCCACCGAACTGCTTTCTGCAGCCGATATTGAAGGCGTTTTGCCCCATCAGCTGACCCGGAAAATCGTGGAACACTTCGATACCGTATTCACGCCAAGAGGTATCCGCTATGAAACCCACCGCACCTCGCAGGCGCGGCAGATGAAGTTCTCCCATGACGGAAATGACGCAGATGACGCTAATGACGCTGAAATTGACATAACCCAACTTTTCAAATGGGATATCTCACAAACAGCGTCATCAGCGTCATTAGCGTCACAAAGGTCGCGTAAGGAGAGCAAGCATGGGCGAAGTGTTGCCGCAGGGCAACCCGCCGAAAAGCCTACGGGGACAGCCCCGAACCCCTGTGAGGCTGC
>ENA-ORTV01002293-ORTV01002293.1-human-gut-metagenome-genome-assembly--contig:-NODE-2293-length-18327-cov-5.554181_pt1 | contig 18327 bp, 14 predicted proteins | sample MGYA00241915_ERZ509194 | MGnify/ENA primary metagenome ERZ509194 (study PRJEB26280, sample SAMEA2338810) | human gut metagenome | biome: human gut; feature: human-associated habitat; material: faeces... | reverse complement strand
GGGGCGTGAAGTGCGACATCGCCATGCCGTGCGCCACGCAGAACGAGCTGAACGGCGACGAGGCGCAGGCGCTGGTCGACAACGGCTGCATGTGCGTCGCCGAAGGCGCCAACATGCCCTCGACGCCCGACGCCATCCGGATTTTCCAGCAGCACAAGCTGCTCTACGCTCCGGGCAAGGCGGCCAACGCCGGCGGCGTCGCCACCTCGGGACTCGAAATGACCCAGAACTCGATACGCCTCACCTGGTCGCCCGAGGAGGTCGACGCGAAGCTGAAGTCCATCATGCAGAACATCCACGCGGTTTGCGTGCGCTACGGAACCCAGTCCGACGGTTACATCAACTACGTCGTGGGCGCCAACATCGGCGGCTTTATGAAGGTCGCCAACGCCATGCTCGCCCAGGGCTGCGTCTAACAGGCGGTACAACTACGAAAAACCGGCCGGAAACTGTTTCCGGCCGGTTTTCATTTTTTCGGGACGATTTACAGAAAAAGCACCGCGAGGACGGACACGGCGAAACCGCCGCAGAATCCGGCCAGCACCTGCCAGCCGTTGTGGCATCCGAGGTAGAGGCGCGCCGACGCGAGCGCCCCGGCGCAGAGGATGGCGACCATGAGGGGAACGAGCATGTTGCCCACGCCCACGACGTTCATCACCACGAGCAGCGCCACGACGGCCCCCATGCCCGTCAGGTGAAGGCTGATCTTCCAGTAGAACGACACCACGAGACACAGCACCTCGCAGCAGGCCGCGGCGACCATGAATTTACGCAGGAAAATCGCCGAAGGAATCTTCGCGATGGTGATGGCGCACAGCACGTAGCAGACGGCCCCGACGAGCAGCGGCAGGAAGCGTTCCCTGCGGTCGTCGATCCGGTAGTCCGAAATGCGGCCCAGCGAGCGCAGCACGCCGAGCGACAGCAGCGGAATGACGATCGCGTAGAGCGCCACCACCCACAGCAAATAGAACTTCACATTGGGAGGATAGTGCGAAAAGGCGGTCATCGTCAGCAGCACCGCCATCAGGTAGACGGGCAGCAGGAACGGATGCAGGACCCAGGATATGCCGGTAGCGATTTTTTTATAGTTCATTTCCAATTCTTTAATGCCCGCCGTTCAGACGGGCGTCATTGCGAGGAGGACTTTCAGTCCGACGCGGCGATCTGCGGATCATGTCGGAACCTCCCGACTATCCATCGGATTGCCACGCTCATTGCATTCGCCCGCAATGACCCGCCCGCTTAAAAAACGTTTTTCAAGGCAGGCAGCGCAGACCCGAATCCGATATCCGAAAGCCTGCCGCCCTTAAATCCCGCTTCTTAAGCGGGCTATATCTGTTTCCGAAGCCTTGCCACCGGTATTCCCAGCATCTCACGGTATTTGGCCACGGTGCGCCGGGCGATGCGGTAGCCCTTCGAATTGAGGATGTCCATCAGCGTCTCGTCGGTCAGCGGACGCCGCTTGTCCTCCTCGTCGATGCACTGCTGCAAGATGTTCTTGATCTCGTAGCTCGACACCTCCTCGCCCGAATCGGTCTGCATGGCCTCCGAGAAGAGCGATTTGAGGAGGATGATCCCGAACTGCGTCTGCACGTACTTGCTGTTCACCACGCGCGAGATGGTCGACACGTCCAGCTCCGTGCGGTCGGCGATGTCCTTGAGGATCATCGGCCGGAGTTTCGACTTGTCGCCGTCCTTGAAATACTCCTGCTGGTAGTCCAGGATGGTCTGCATCGTGCGCATCAGCGTGTCGTGCCGCTGCTTGATGGCCGAGATGAACCACTTCGCCGAGTCGATCTTGTTCTTCACGAACTGAATGGCCTCCTTGTCCTTCTCCCTGACCCGCCCGTCCGAACCCACCATTTCGCGGATCATCTCCATATAGCGGCGGTTGACGCGCACCTCGGGAACGTTGTAGGAGTTCAGCGAGAGGTTGAACCGCCCGTCCTGGTAGTCGAGGATGAAATCCGGAATGATGTAGGGCGTGGTGTCCGTGCCGCCCTCGGCGTAGAGGTTGCCGGGCTTGGGCGACAGGTGGCGGATCTCGGCGATCGCGTCGCGGAAATCGTCCTCGGATATTTGCAGCCGCGCCATCAGTTTCTCGTAGTGCTTCTTGACGAACTCGTCGAAATAGCTGGTCAGAATCTTCCTGGCCAGCCGCCGCGGACGGGTGTTGACCGGCATCTGCGCCATCTGCAACAGCAGGCATTCGCGCAGGTCGCGCGCGCCGATGCCCGCCGGCTCCAGTTCGTGAATGATTCCGAGCAGGCGTTCCAGCTCCTCGGCCGTCGTTTCAAGCCCCATCGTGAAGGCGATGTCGTCGGCCACGGACTCCAGGTCGCGGCGCAGGTAGCCGTCCTCGTCGATGCTGCCGATCAGGTAGACCGCCAGCCGCAAGTCGCGCTCCGGAAGATTGCGGTAGCCCAGTTGCTCGACGAGATATTCCTGCAACGACCGTCCTTCGGTCAGATAGACCGGACGCTGCTTGTCGTCCTTCGAAAAGTTATTGATGCGGCTCTTGTACGACGGCGTGTCGTCCTCCCGGAGGTATTCGTCGAAGGAGATCTGCTGGGGAGGCTGCTCCTCGTCCTCGGCCGAACGCTCCTCCTCTTCCAGCACGATATTGTCTTCGATCTCCTGTTTGATGCGCTGTTCGAGCTGCACGGCGGGCAGTTCCAGCAGCTTGATCATCTGTATCTGCTGCGGAGAGAGCTTCTGCTGAAGCGAAAGTACCTGTTTCTGATTAATAGCCATATTGGGTCCAAATTAAGAATTGTTCAGCATTCCGAATTTGGTCTCTTCATTTATCGGGTTTTAGGGTTTTCGAAAGTCGTTCAGGGCGGACAGATTCCGGGTTTCGGGAAGTCGGGCGCGGCAGGAGCACACTCAAGTATGTGGCTGTCGCGGACGGCGAGGGAAGGCCGGAAGGCGCCGCACTCGGACGGCTTTCGTCAAAAGTCGGCGTGCTGGGGCGTCCGCGGGAACGGCTGCACGTCACGGATGTTGGTCATGCCCGTCACGAAAAGCAGCAGGCGGTCGAAGCCCAGGCCGAAGCCCGAGTGCGGCGCCGAACCCCAGCGGCGGGTATCGAGATACCACCAGAGTTCCTTCTCGTTCATGCCCAATTCGGCGACTCTCGCATGAAGTTTGCCATAATCGGCCTCTCGCTCCGAACCGCCGATGATTTCGCCGATTCCCGGGAACAATACGTCCATGGCGCACACCGTCTTGCCGTCGTCGTTCTGCTTCATGTAGAAGGCCTTGATGTCTTTGGGGTAGTTGATCAGGATGACCGGACGCTTGAAGTGCTCCTCCACGAGGTAGCGCTCGTGCTCGGATTGCAGGTCGCAGCCCCAGTCGCAGGGGAATTCGAACTTGCGGCCCGAAGCCTTCAGAATCTCGATGCCTTCGGTGTAGTCGAGACGCTTGAAATCGTGCTCCAGCACAAAGTGCAGACGCTCCAAGAGCCCCTTGTCCCACATCTTGTTCATAAATTCGAGGTCTTCCATGCAGTTGTCCAGCGCATACCGGATGAGGTATTTGAGGAAATCCTCGGCCAGTTCCATGTTGTCCTCCAGTTCGAAGAAGGCCGCTTCCGGCTCGATCATCCAGAACTCCGACGCATGGCGCGGGGTGTTCGAGTTTTCGGCACGGAACGTGGGGCCGAAGGTGTAGATGCGGCCCAGCGAGAGTGCGCCCAGCTCGCCTTCGAGCTGGCCCGACACCGTGAGGTTGCACGCCTTGCCGAAGAAGTCCTGCGCGTAGTCGACCGCCCCCTCCCCGGTCCGGGGCAGGTTGTTCATATCGAGCGTCGTCACCTGGAACATCGCGCCGGCGCCTTCGCAGTCCGAAGCCGTGATGATCGGGGTGTGGAAATAGTAGAATCCGTGTTTGTTGAAATATTCGTGGATGGCGTAAGCCATGGCGTGACGGATGCGGAGCACCGCGCCGAACGTGTTGGTGCGCGGACGCAGGTAGGCGATTTCGCGCAGAAACTCCAGCGAATGCCCCTTCTTCTGCAGGGGATAGCTCTCGGGGTCGGCCGTACCGTAAACCTCGATTTTTTCGGCCTGCACCTCGACGCCCTGCCCCGCGCCCGGCGAAGCCACCAGACGGCCGTCGACGCGGAGACAGGCGCCCGTGGTCACGGGCTTGAGCTGCTCCTCGGAGATTTTGGCCAGATCGACCACCACCTGTATATTACCTACGCACGACCCGTCGTTCAGGGCGATGAACGCCACGTTCTTGTTACCGCGCTTGGTGCGCACCCAGCCTTTTACGACGACGTCGGTATCGACAGCGTCCGATTTCAGGATTTCTACGATTCTCTGCGTTTTCATATCTCGATTTTATCTGTGTTTCCAGTCGTTTTTTCCGAATTGACAAAGTTAACGATTATTTGCGATTTGTCAAAAAAAAAGTACCTTTGGTGCCGTAACGACACTTCCATGCGTCGGAATGTTTCACCGGGCCGCATGCAATTCCGTTTTGAACCCATTCAACTTTTTTGTACCTTTGTCGTGATTATACACCCCCGTAAACAATGAAACGAACGATATTGACGGCTGCGCTGGCAGCCTGCGCGCTCTCTGCGACGGCCCAGATCATGGAGGAGAGGAATCCGGTCCCGATGACACCCGGAGGAGGCCGCGTCTACCGTACGGAGGTCGTCCCCTACGACGCGCGCCACGACGCCGAGGCCCGCAACCGCGAAGCCGGAGGCTACTGGAAGGCTTTCGAACCCGAGGTGACGATTGCGACCGAAGGTCCTCTCCATGCCGTTCTCGAACAGGAGATCGAGATTCCGTTCGCCTGGACCGACGGCATGGTCTACCTGCACGTGGAAAATCCCGGTTCGGCCTACTCGCTCTGGCTCAACGACCGCCAGGTGGCCGAGGTCAGCGACCCGCTGACGCCCGCGGAGTTCGACCTGACCCCCTTCATCCGCGAAGGCGCCAACGACTTCAAACTGCTGATGCGCAACGACAATCCCGCCCGGCAGCTCGACGCCGCGGCCCCCGTCGTCCGCAAGTCCTTCGAAAACAGCTACCTCTATTACCAGAACAAACGCTCGATCGCCGATTTCGAAATCGGACTGGTGCCCGACTCGCTGGGGCGCGACTTCGGAATGCTCGACCTTAAAATCGTGACGCAGAACGCATACAACTACGAGGAACCCGTCACCGTCGGCTACGACATCTACTCGCCGCAGGGCAAGCTGCTCGAATTCAACATGACCGAAATCACCATCCCGGGCCGCTCGACCGACACGGTGCGCTTCTCGCCGTTCATCTACCACACCTACAAGAACAAATGGGAGGCCGGAAGCAAAACGCCGCCCCTCTACAAGGTGATGCTTTTCACGCGCCGCAACGGAGTCTACAAGGAGTATATGCCCCTGAAGATCGGCTTCGGCAAGACCGAACTCGTCGACGGACGCATCATGCGGCTGGGCAAGGAGCTAAAACCCGTCAAGGCCGGATACAACGCCGCCGCCGACCGCAAGACGACGCTCGCGGAGCTGAAAGCCCTGAAGGCCAAGGGAAAGAACACCATCTGCCCGGACTATCCGCAGCCCGCATGGTTCTACGAGTTGTGCGACTCTCTGGGCCTTTACGTCATCGACCGGGCCAACATCAACGCCCCGGAGCGGAGCGGCGACCGCACCGTCGGGGGCACGCCGTCGAACGACCCTCGGCTTGTCGGCGACTACCTCGAACGCGTGAAGGCGATGTACTACCGTTCGCGCAATTTCACCTGCGTCATCGCCTACTCCCTGGGCGGTCCTTCGGGCAACGGTTACAATATGTACAAGGCCTACCAGTGGCTCAAATCGGTCGAAAAGTCCCGTCCGGTGATCTACTCCGACACCGACGGCGAGTGGAATTCGGACCTGTAAATACGACAACCCAATGAAAAAACTGCTGTTACTGCTGCTCTTCGCCGGCCTGCTCAACACGGGGAGCGTCTTCGGATGGGGACGCGAAGGCCACGAGACGATCGCCAAGATCGCCGAACGCAATCTGACGAAAAAAGCCAAAAAGCGCATCGAGAAGTACCTCGGGGGCCACTCGATCGTCTACTTCGCCAAGTGGATGGACGAATACCGCCATACCCCCGAGTATAAGTTCACCAACAACTGGCACACCGTGCCCGTGAACGCCGAACTGCGTTACGAGGATTCGATGCTCGCGACGGGCGGCAACGCCATCTACGGACTGGAGCAGGCCATCGAGAACCTGAAGAACTACCGCAGCCTCACCGATTCGGCCGTGGAGGTCAACCTCAAGTACATCATCCATCTGGTGGGCGACATGCACTGCCCGGCGCACATCAAATACACGACGCACGACACGAAATACGACGTGCTGTTCGAGGACAAGTACCACAAGCCGCACAAATTCCCCATCCACAGCGTCTGGGACAACGAGATCATCACCACCACGCGCATCTGGTCGGTCAGCGAGTGGGCCGATGAGCTGGACCGCCTTCCGAAGGCCGAAAGGCAGGCCGTAGCAGCCGGAACGCCGCGCGACTGGCTCCACGACAACGCCGTCGTGTGCGAGGCGCAGTTCGAATGGGCGAAGCCCGGCCAGCGGCTGGGACAGGATTTCCTGAACGAGGCCTTGCCGCTGATCGAGCGCCAGATCCGCAATGCCGGATACCGTCTTGCCCGTGTGCTGAACGAACTGTTCGGATAGCACCCCCGGCCCCGAAGCCCCGATGCCGCGCCCCGAAGCGCGGCATCGCCGTTTCCGGACGGGAAAAACGATTTGCCCGAACCGAATAAAAAGGCTATCTTTGCGCCGTACTGTGCCCGACCGACGCACAGGCGGAACGCAATGACCATAGAGCTGATCGTCATAGGAAAGACCGACTCGAAAGAGATCGCCGCGCTGGTGGAACTGTATGCCCGGCGCGTGAATCACTATTGCCGGTTCGCCGTCACCGCGCTGCCCGACGTGCGCAACACCAAAAGCATGACCGTCCGACAGCAGCGCACGGCCGAAGGCGAGGCCATCCTGCGCCAGCTTGCCGACGGCGACTACGTGACGCTGCTCGACGAGCGCGGCGAAGAATACCGTTCGGTGGAGTTCGCGCTGTGGCTGCAAAAGCGGCTGAACAGCGGCGTGAAACGCCTGGTACTGGTCATCGGCGGTCCCTACGGCTTCTCGGACGAAGTTTACGCACGCGCCGACGGCAGGCTGTCGCTCTCGCGCATGACCTTCTCCCACCAGATCGTGCGGGCCATCTTCGCCGAACAGATCTACCGGGCCTTCACCATCCTCAACAACGAACCCTACCACCACGAATGATGCAGCAGCGCCCCGTCATAGCCATCCTGACCGCCAACGTTCTCGTAGGCGTGGGGCTGCGCTCCATCCTCGAAAAAGCGGCCCCGGCCGCCGACGTGGAACTGTTCGGCAACTTTCAGGAATTTGCGGAGGCCGATCCGGAGCGGTTCATCCATTATTTCGTCACGGCGCAGCTCTTCGCGGCGCACAACGCCTTCTTCCGCGCCCGCAGCCACAGAACCATCGTCCTCGCCAACGGACAGACGCCCGCCGGGGTGCACTGCATCGACGTGCAGACCGACGAGGAGCGTTTCGTGCACTCGCTCATGCGACTGCAACACAGCGTTCGCCGACCGGAACACGCCCTGCCCGTCCAGCCGCAGGCCGCGCAGCCGCTCACGGAGCGCGAGGCCGAAGTGCTGACGCTCATCGCCGGCGGACTGATCAACAAGCAGGTCGCCGACCGGCTGGGAATCGGCCTGACGACCGTGATCTCCCACCGCCGCAACATCATGGAGAAGCTCGGCATCCGCACCACCGCCGGGCTGGTGGTCTACGCCCTGGCGGCGGGCTACGTCGATCCCGACGGGATGTGACGCGCCTCCTCATAAATTAGGATTGCACCGACCGAAATAAAACCGTTACTTTGTACTCCCGATAACCGCAACCGATACATGCACCGCAAATCGCTCGTCATACCCCTGTTGCTGCTGGCCTCCGCGGCCGCGGCCCGCACCGCGGGCGGCGACGGCCCGACGCCGGACACGGAGACGGCCGACACGGTGATCGTGGTGGACAAGGTGCAGGTGACGGCCATCAAACAGGGCCTCGTGCTGCGTTCGCAGCCCGTCGCGGCGTCGATCGTCGGCGGCCGCGCCATCGAACGGGGACGCATCGGGGCGGTGAAAAACCTCTCGCAAACGGTTCCCAACTTCCACGCTCCGGACTACGGTTCGCGCATGACCTCGTCGATCTACGTGCGGGGCCTCGGCGCGCGCATCGACCAGCCGGTCATCGGGCTGAATATCGACAACGTCCCGGTGCTCAACAAGGACAACTTCGACACGGAGCTGGCCGACGCCGAACGCATCGAGGTCCTGCGCGGGCCCCAGTCGACGCTCTACGGCCGCAACACGATGGGCGGCGTGGTGAACGTCTACACGCTCTCGCCGCTCACCTACGAGGGCGTGCGGCTGACGGCCGAATACGGCAGCGGGGATTCCTACCGCTTCCGGGCATCGTCCTACTACAAGCTCTCGCCCGACCTCGGAATGGCCGTGACGGGCTATTTCACCCACACGGGCGGCTTCTTCGACAACGACTGCACGGGCGAGAAATGCGACTGGGAGCGTCTGGGCGGAGGACGCTGGAAAACGCAGTGGCGCAACAACCGGGGAGTGCGCATCGACAACACCTTCTCGTTCTCGGCGCTCGACCAGGGAGGTTATCCCTACGCCTACGCCGGCGAGGACATCGTGCGCGACGGCAAGACCGTCATCCGCAACGGCCAGATCAGCTATAACGACCCGTCGTCCTACCGCCGCACAACGGTCAGCGACGGACTCACGGTGCGCTACGACGCCGCGAAATATTCCGTCTCGTCGATCACCTCGTACCAGTACTCCGACGACGAGATGACGCTCGACCAGGACTTCACGCCCGAACCCTGGTTCACGCTCCGGCAGGCCCGGCGCGAACACGCCCTGACCGAGGACATCGTTTTCCGTTCGCACGACGGACGGCGCTACGGCTGGCTGCTGGGCGCCTTCGGTTTCTACCGCCACGGCGTGATGGAAGCCCCGGTGCACTTCAAACGCACGGGCATCGAGGAGCTGATCGTCAAGAACGCCAACGAGCATCTGGGCGCGATCTGGAACGAGGAATACTCGATCTCCGCGGATGAACTGCCGCTCTACTCCGATTTCCGTATGCCCGTGTACGGAGGCGCCGTTTACCACGAGTCGAACCTGCGGCTGGGCCGCTGGCGGCTCACGGCCGGCATCCGTTTCGACGTGGAACACACGTCGCTGGCCTACCACAGCCGGACCGACATGGATTATTTCGTCAGCAAGGAGGGCGGCGCGCCCGCGCCGAAACGCATCTCGATCGACGAGGGGAACCGCATCGCCCACACCTACTGCGAAGTGCTGCCGAAGGTCTCGCTGCTCTACGCTTTCGACGAAGTGCGCAACCTCTATATTTCGGTAGCCAAGGGCTACAAGGCCGGGGGATTCAACACGCAGATGTTCTCCGACATCTTGAGCGAAAAGCTCAAATGGCGGATGGCCGGTTCGCAGTACGACGAAGCGGACCTGATGTCCTACGAGCCGGAATACAGCTGGAACTACGAACTGGGCGGCCACTTCTCGTGCATGGACGGCGCCGTGCGGGGCGATTTCGCGGTATTTTACATTGATGTCCGCGACCAACAGCTCACGATCTTCCCGGAGGGACAGAGCACGGGCCGGATGATGACCAACGCGGGCCGCACGCGCAGCGTCGGAGCCGAAGCGGCCCTGCAATTCGCGCCGTGGCGGTCGCTGGAGATCAACACGGCCTACGGATACACCGACGCCCGTTTCGTGCGTTACGACAACGGCATCGAGGATTTCAAGGACAACCGCATCCCTTACGCCCCGCAGCACACCCTCTCGGCCCAGGCGGCATGGACCCTGCCCACGGGCGTCAAGTGGCTCGGCGACGTGGTCCTGCAAGCGGGAGTCCGCTGCGCGGGGCGCATCTGGTGGAACGAGGAGAACACACTTTCGCAGCCCTTTTATGCGTTAGCAGACGCCTCCGTGCGGTTCGAGCACAAGCACTATTCGCTCGACATCTGGGGCCGCAACCTCGGGGGAGCGCGTTACGACGTCTTCTATTTCAAGTCGATCGGCAACGAGTTCGTCCAGCGCGGACGCCCCCGGACGTTTGGCATCACCCTGAATATAAACATCTAACAAATACCGACACATGAAAAAAATCCTCTTCCTCCTCTTCGCCGCCGCAGCTTTCGCTGCCTGCAACGACGACGGCGAACCCAAAGTCCGTTACGCCACAACCAATGACGGCATCGAAAACGGATACCTGCAAGGTGCCAACCTGCATTTTTACGGCACCTCGACCGTGACCGACGCCAAAGGCGAAACGTTTACGGACCCGGAAGCCTGGTTCGAATTCGCAGGCGGTCCGGAGAGTTTCTCCCTCTACATGCACAAAACGCGCTTCGCGGCCAACATGCCGGGCGTGGAAATGCGGCTCCAAACGGTCACCTACACCCCGAAGGGCGACAAGTCGCTCAACTTTGTCAGGGAGGAGATCATTCCCTCCGCCCTCAAAGAGAACAATGAAGGCGGAGGATCGAGCTACCAGCCCGTCGAACGCTATAAAATCACCAATCTCACAGGCGCAATCGACGGCGTTGACTGCCGGGTCAGCTTCACCTGCGCCGGCGTTTTTCAGGTAATATACGAAGGACGACTGATTATCAAAGAATAAATATCCACGAACCATGAAACCCGAATACAAACCTTTCGTAGATGAATTGATCGAACTCTGCATCAGGGAGGACATCGGCGACGGCGACCACACGTCGCTCTCGTGCATCCCGGCCGACGAACACGGACGCATGCGCCTGCTGTGCAAGCAGGAGGGCACGATCGCCGGGATCGAAATCGCGCAACTCGTTCTGCAACGCCTCGATCCGGAAATGAAATTCGAACAGATCCTGCACGACGGCGACCGTGTCGCGCCCGGCGACGTGGCCTTTTACGTCTCGGGACGCCTGCGCTCGCTGCTTCAGGCCGAGCGCATCCTGCTGAACATCATGCAGCGCATGAGCGGCGTGGCGACCCAGACCACCGTTTACGTCAAGCGGCTGGAGGGACTTCGTACCAAGGTCCTCGACACGCGCAAGACCACGCCCGGCATGCGCGTGCTGGACAAGATGGCCGTGAAGATCGGCGGCGGCGAGAACCACCGCATGGGACTTTTCGACATGATCCTGCTGAAGGACAACCACATCGACTTCGCGGGCGGCATCCGCAAAGCCATCCACGGCGCCCGCGAGTACCTCCGGGCCAAGGGCAAGGATATTCCCATCGAGTGCGAAGTACGTTCGCTGGAGGACATCGACGAGGTGTTCGCCGCGGGCGGCGTCGACCGCATCATGTTCGACAATTTCACGCCCGCAATGACCCGCGAGGCCGTGCAGAAAGTCGCAGGCCGCTGCGAGACCGAATCGAGCGGCGGCATCACGCTCTCGACGATGCGCGACTACGCCGAATGCGGCGTCGACTTCATCTCGGTCGGTGCCCTGACGCACCAGATCAAGTCGCTCGACATGTCGCTCAAGGCCTGCGAATAATCAGGACGCGCTGTCGTCACAGAATCGTCCGGACAACGGTTAATCCATGAAACGCCTGCTCCATACCCCGCTGGCCCTGTTACTACGGCGCATCGTACTGCTCTATGCGGTACTGATGCTCTGCCGCGCGGTTTTCTATCTCTACAATACGCAGTTGCTGGGGACGATCGGCCGGGGTGAGTTGTGGCAGCTGCTCGCCGGGGCGCTCAAGTTCGACACGGCATCGGTCATCTATGCCAACGGGGTATTCATCCTGCTGGCGTTGCTGCCCCTGCATGTGCGCGAACGCGGCTGGTACCGCAAACTGATGTACTGGTACTACGTCGCAGTGAACGCCGTGCTGGTCGTGGCTGTCAACATGTCCGACTGCGTCTATTTCCGGTACACGCAGAAACGGTTCACCGCCGATGAAATCTTCTTTGCCGACAACAGCAATTCGGTGCAGCTCGTCGGTAAGTTCATGGCTGAAAACTGGTACCTGGTACTCGTCGCCGCAGCCCTCGTGGCGCTGCTGGCATGGGGTTACGGCCGCAAGGTGCGCGAGGAAAGCCTGCTGAGCCGCGGCTGGGCCTACTACGTCGGAAGTACGGTGATCTTCACCGCAGGCGCAGGGCTCTCGATCGCAGGTATGCGCGGCGGCATGACCCGCATGACACGGCCGATCACCCTTTCGAACGCCACCCTCTATACCGACGACAGCGGCAAGGCGAACCTCATCCTGAGCAACCCGTTCTGCATCCTGCGGACGATCGGCAGCGCGGGAAGCGTCAATTACAAAAAATATTTCACCCCCGAAGAGCTGCCGCAGCATTTCACGCCCGTACACCAGCCCGCGGACAGCGCGGCGGTGAACCTGACAGGGCGCAACGTCATGGTCTTCATCATGGAGAGCATGTCAGCCGAGCATTCGGCCTACCTGATGCCGGAGGTTTATGCCGGGCGGGAAACCAAGGGCTTCACGCCGTTCCTCGACTCGCTGATGCGCGGCGGCCTCTGTTTCAAACGCATGTATGCCAACGGCACGCGCTCGATACAGGCCATGCCCTCGGTGCTGGGCAGCATCCCTTCGTTCCGGACGCCGTTCGTACTGATGCCGCAATCGCTCGGTGAAAGCCGGCAGTTGCCGGCCATACTCCGCGGGAGGGGGTATTCGACGGCATTCTTCTGCGGCTCGGAATACGGCTCGATGGGATTCGGGGCTTACGCCCGCTCGGCAGGCGTCGAACGGCTCGTCAGCCGCGAGGACTACGAGGCGAAGTACGGCAAAGGCGATTTCGACGGGTACTGGGGCATTTGGGACGAACCGTTCCTGCAATTCACCGGCGAGGAGCTCTCCCGGACACCGGAGCCTTTCTTCGCCGCGCTGTTCACCCTCTCGTCGCACCACCCGTTCGTCGTCCCGGCACAATACGAGGACAAACTCCCGGCCGGTTACACGAAACTGCACAAGGGCGTAGCCTATGTCGACAATGCCTTCCGGCTCTTCTTCGAGCGTTTCGGAAGCGAAGAATGGTTCCGCCGCACGATATTCGTATTCGTAGCCGACCATGTGTCCTCCGAAAAATTCGCCGCCGAAACCCGCAGCTATCCGGGCAACTACCATATCATCGGCTTCATGTATACCCCCGACGGCGCCTTGCGGGGCCAGGTCGGAGAGGTCGTGCAGCAGCTCGACATCATGCCCACGCTCCTGGGGCTGCTGGGCAACAGGGAGCCCTATTTCGCATTCGGGCGCGACGTGCTGAACGAACCGCAGCGACCGCAATGGTCGGTGAGCTGGGACGGGGCGTTCCAGGCCGTGACGAACGACGGCACGATCCGCTTCGACGACGCGCAGGAGATACCGGCGTCGTCGGGTGCCGGGAACTCCCTCCTGCAGGACTTCCGCGCCCTTGTCCAGCAATACTATTCCCACGCAGAAAAAAAGAGTTACATCGTCCATGATTGAATTCAAACCCGTGCGCCTCGAGGATAAACAGACCATCGAGCGCTATACCATGCCCTCGGGCATCTATAACTGCGACCTCGCATTCGCCAACATGTACTGTTGGCAGGCGATGTATCGCAGTGCCTGGGCCGAGATCGACGGCTTCCTGGTGATCCGCTTCCAGATCGGGGGCGGGGAGAAGATCGGGTACATGCAACCCGTCGGCGAAGGGGATTTCGCCCGGATCATCCCCGCCCTGCGCGAAGATGCCCATGCGCACGGCCAGCGGCTGCGCATCATCGGCCTTACGGACGAGGGGCGCGAGATGGTTCGCAACATGCACGCCGGGCTGTTCGCGTTCGAATCCGACCGCGGGATGGAAGATTACGTTTACAACGCCGACGACCTGCGCAACCTCACGGGACGCAGGTACCAGCCCAAACGCAACCATATCAACCGTTTCATGGCGGAAAACCCCGATTTCCGGTACGAGGAGCTCACGCGCGAGCGGTTCGGGGAGTGCATGCAGCTCGAACGCGAATGGCGCCGGGCCCACGAAGGGCACACCTCGGAGCTGTGCGCCGAACAGCGGGCCATGCAGCGGGCTTTCGAACATTTCGAAGAACTGGAAATGCTCGGCGGCTGTATCTACGTGGGCGACAGGCTGATCGCGTTCACATACGGTTCGGCGGTCAACGACCATACGTTCGACACGCATGTCGAGAAGGCGGACACCGACTACGACGGCGCCTTCACGATCATCAACAAACTCTTCGCACAGCACCTTCCCGCGCGTTTCACGATGATAAACCGCGAGGAAGACCTCGGGATCGACGGGTTGCGCCAGTCGAAGCTCTCCTACCACCCCGCCGTCATCCAGCACAAATATGCGGCCATCCACCTGCACCCGGATGAAATCGCCTGCAAGGAGCTGTGGACGGCTGCATTCGGCGACGACGAACAGTTCGTCGACTCGTTCCTGATGCGCTATTACAGCCGCCGCAGGATGCTGACGGCCGAATGCGAAGGGCGTACGGCGGCCATGCTCCACCTTGTGCCGTTCGAGAGCGAGCTGGGACGGTCGACCTACATCTACGGCGTAGCGACAGCGCCCGAATTCCGCCGCAGGGGACTGGCCGGCAAGCTGATACGCGAAGCGATGCGGCTCATCGGCGAGCAGGGCGACGAGGCGGCCTTCCTGATCCCGAGCGAGGAGTGGCTGCACGGGTTCTATGCAAAATACGGCTTCGAAGGCGCCGTCCCGGTGACATTCTCATCGCAAGACGGCTTCGATTTCGGGACGGGCGACGCCTCGAAAGACAGGGCCATGGTCTGGCGGCGAGCCCCCGGGGCTCCGCTGCCCGAGGCACTGCACTGCACTTACGCCAAGAGGTAGTACCGCCCTGCTGCGCCGCAACGGAAGGTGCGATATCGCACCCACGACAAGAAAGCCGCAGACTTTACAGTCTGCGGCTTTCCGTTTTGCATATCGTCACCTAAAGTCGTCAGAATATGGTTCCGCCGTCCACCTTGGTCGTAGTCCAGGGAACCTCCTTCACCGAAGAGATGACAGCCTCCTGGCCGATGACCGTCAACGTAATTTCGTATTCCACGCCAGCCAGCAGCGACGGCATGGTATCAGCCGTAATGCTTGTTGTGAATTCTTCGCCGTCGATCGTGCAGGTCACGGCAAGGGTAGGCTTAGCGGCCATAGGCACGACAAGCGCCTTTTCGCCGGCGGCCAGGGTAAGCGCCCCCGTCGCCGTGCCGGCCGGATCCACCGTGCCGGCTACCATATCGAGCGTGCCGGTCGCATAGATTCCACCGGTAATCTGCACCTGAGTAAGATTGGCAGCACCCGTGTATCCATTGCCGGCCGTTGCCAGGAAAGAGAGTTTGGAATAGGCGTGCTTCATCTCGACGGCAACAGCTCCCGCATTGGCAGCATTGACAGGCTGGGGCTGGTAGATCAAATCCTGTGCGGCCGCATCCTTTTGCGCCGTCAGCGTATATTCGGCACCACTGGCAGAAGTAGTCACCGCCAGAGCCGAAGGCGCCCATGCCACCAGCGTACCGCCCGTGCGATCCACCAAGATGGGATCGCCATCGACAGTCCATGCATCGGCATTAAATTTCACCAGTTTCGTTGCAGCAGTAACGCCGGGAATAAAAACATTGAAATCGGCTGCATACGGTTTCGCCTCGGCACGCGTAACGACATCGAGTGCCGTCACACCTACGAACTGTACAGGCGCGATTTCAGGCTGGGGGGGGGTAACTTCGTCCTGTTTATCGCAAGAACAGAAAACGGCCGAAGCCATGGCTGCAGCAGCTGCCGCATAGTAAAAAAGTTTCATTTAGATAGTTTATTAAATTGTTATACATTTTTTGGACGGCCTGCAACCCGCTCAAACGAATTCAACCGACAGCCCCAATTATCCTCTCTTACAGAACGTAATTATTCACATTACACCAAATTGTTCACACTTCATCACACAATTTCGTTCATTAATGATATTCAAAGTTAAATAAAAACCGCATCATTGCACCATATGAACCGAATAAGCCTACACAAAAAGCATTTTTGTATACCTATTCGGGCTTTCATATATAGTCCATGGGCGTATCTGTATACAAGCATCCTGAAAATCGACATCAGAGGAGCCCTAACCCGGCAAAATGCCGGACATGCATTGCTCGAAGCAGGCCGCAGAAAAACCGCCGCCCTCCCCCAACGGCGAAGGCCGGGAAAAGGCAAGGCACTAAAAAACCCGAAGTTTTCACTTCGGGTTTTGCGGGGGAGGGCACCGGAGGCGAACAACGTCCGGGGCAGGCGATTCGGGGCTATTTCCGCGCGATACGCCGCAGGAAGCACTCGATCGTATTCTCCATCAGGCAGCAGATCGTCATCGGCCCCACGCCGCCGGGAACAGGGGTGATGACCGACGCCTTGGGCTCGATGGCGGCGAAATCGACGTCACCGCACAGCTTGCCGGTTTCGGGATCGCGGTTGACACCCACGTCGATCACCCCGGCCCCGTCACGCACCATATCCGCCGTTACGAACTTCGGGCGGCCGATCGCCACGACCAGGATGTCGGCGCGGCGCGTCACCTCGCCCAGGTTACGCGTACGGCTGTGCGCCATGGTCACGGTGGCATTGGCATCCAACAGCAATTTCGAGACGGGAAGCCCGACGATATTGCTGCGGCCGATCACCACGGCCTCCTTGCCGGCGATCTCCACGCCCGCAGCCCGCAGCATCTTGAGGATACCTTTCGGCGTACAGGGCAGCGTACAGGGCTGTTTCTGCCACAAAGCCGCCACATTGAGGGGATGGAAGCCGTCGACATCCTTCCCCTTGTCGATCGCGGCGATCACCTTGTCCTCGTCGATATGCTTGGGCAGGGGCAACTGCACCAGGATTCCGTCGACGCCTTCGTCGGCATTCAGGTCGGCGATGATGCCGAGCAACTCGGCCTCGCAGACCGACTCCGGCTTGCGGATCGTCGTATTGCGGATGCCGACTTCGGCCGAGGCCTTAGCCTTGCCCGTCACATAGGAGACGCTGCCCGGGTCTTCGCCCACGAGGATTACGACCAGATGCGGCACGCGTCCGTATTTCGCGCCGAAAGTAGCCACTTCGGCGGCCATTTCGGCCTTGAGTTTTGCTGAGAGTTCTTTTCCGCTGATAACCATACCTTATATATAACTAATTTTCAAATGCCCAATGTCCGATGTCGGTGCGGTGGAAGAGGTTGTCGCATCCGATGCGTGCGACATCCCGCAGCGCATTGGCGCGTGCCTCGGCGAGCGTGGCTCCTTTGCCCACGACGAACAGCACGCGGCCGCCCGAGGTGAGGATGCGGCTGCCGTCGGCCTTCGTCCCCATGTGGTAAAGGGCGCCTTCCACCCGGTCGAGCCCCTTGATCTCGCAGCCCTTTTCATAGGCTCCGGGATAGCCTTTCGATGCGAGCACGATGCCGAGCGTGGCGAAATCGTGCCATACGAGCTGCGTATCGCCGCCGTCGGCCACAGCGCAGAAGATATCCACGATGTCGCTTTTCAGGCGCGGCAGCACGACCTCGGTTTCGGGGTCGCCGAAACGGGCGTTGAATTCGATGACCTTGATCCCTTGCGGGGTCTTCATCAGGCCTCCGTAAAGCACGCCTTCGAACGGGCAGCCCTCGGCGACCATCGCGTCGGCGGTCGGTTGCAACACCTTCTCGAGCGCATAGCGTTCATCCTCGGCCGTAATGAACGGCAGGGGCGAATATGCGCCCATACCGCCCGTATTGGGCCCCTTGTCGCCGTCGAATGCCCGCTTGTGATCCTGCGCCAGCACCATCGGCCATACCTTATGCCCGGAGACGAAGCACATGAACGAAAATTCAGGCCCCGTGAGGAAATCCTCGACGACGACCTTGCCCGCGCCGAATTTGTCGTCGAGCAACATGTCCTTCAGGGCGGCATCGGCCTCCTCCATCGTCTCGGCGATCACCACGCCCTTGCCCGCGGCCAGCCCGTCGTATTTCAGCACAGCAGGCAGCGGACGCGAAGCGACATAGTCCATCGCCGCGGCATAATCGGTGAAGGCCCGGTAACCGGCCGTCGGAATGGCGTATTTGGCCATCAGGTCTTTGGCGAACTCCTTGCTCGACTCGATACGCGCGGCAGCCTTCGTAGGGCCGAAAGCCCGCAGCCCGGCGGCCTTGAACACATCGACCACCCCCGCCGCCAACGCC